>Ga0172377_10001759_pt1 | contig 22065 bp, 15 predicted proteins | sample Pumphouse3metaG_FD_119749 | JGI IMG/M metagenome (GOLD analysis project Ga0172377, IMG submission 119749) | Leachate microbial communities from a municipal landfill in Southern Ontario, Canada - Pumphouse #3 metaG | ecosystem: Engineered > Solid waste > Landfill > Unclassified | place: Canada...
CTATTTGCGTTACCCATCGGCAAATTCCATGGGATCGGGAAAGTGACGGCTGCCCGTATGCGGAAAATGGGGATCAATACTGGAAAAGACCTGTATGATCGCAGTCTTAGGGATCTTGTCAAACACTTTGGTAAGGCCGGTCATTTCTACTACAATGTGGTGAGGGGCATCGATGACCGCGATGTAGTAACCTATTGGGAACCAAAGTCCATCAGTTGTGAGAACACCTATTATGAAGATATCGGCAATTTGGATGAACTGCTCATCAAAATCCGGGCTCTGGCAGATAAACTCTCCAGCAGAATGTGCTATAAGAATATCCAGGGCACTAGTCTTACCTTAAAGATTAAGTATGCAAATTTCGAACTGATAACCCGGAGCAGCACTTTGCCGGAACCGAGCAACGATAAGGAGATAATCTATAGCTTTGCAGAACAGTTACTGATAGCAAATTGGGACGCTTCCCGAAAAGTACGGCTATTAGGCTTGGGAGTGGGCAAGCTGGATTGTGAAAATGATTACGATCAATTGGAACTGGATTTATCTGGTTCCAAGGCAGGACAAAATGGCGATTAACTAAATCCGCAGCCACCTGCTTAAATGCTCTTTTAGCTCTAAAACGCTTTGAGCATGGTTGATTCTTTCTCTTATCTCCTTGCTTCCGGGTGCGGCTTTGATATAGTGACACAATTGCGAGCGCATTTCGCGAACCACCAGGTGTTCTTCCTTGTAAGCAAGGGCATTGTCAATATGGCGCAGGGCAGTATCCAGTAGCTTGTCCTTTGTGATGGGACTATACTCGCCGTAGCGCAGGTATTCCTTGATCTGAGCAAAGAGCCATGGGCGTCCCAAAGCACCGCGGCCGATCATGATGGCATCGCAATGGGTATCCTCTATCATCTGTTTGGCACTCTCAGGGCTGTCTATGTCGCCATTCCCGATTAGCGGAATGCTAAGGGCTTGTTTTAAATTTTTGATATGTTCCCAGTTACTCAGACCGGAAAACATCTGTTTGCTTGTACGCGGGTGAAGGCAGAGGATATCGGCTCCGCTTTCCTGCATTAAAAGACCAAAATCCATGTAATTGATGTTGCTGGAATCCCATCCGCTACGAAACTTGACGCTAAGGGGGAGCTGTCCCTGAGTGACGGACTTAACAGCTTTCACAATCTCTGATGCCTGAGTGGGGGCTTGCATCAGAGCCGAACCCGCTCCTCTCTTTACTACTTTCTTTACCGGGCAGCCCATATTTATATCGATGAAATCCGGCTTATAGGGCAGTAAGGCTTCGGCTGCTCGTGCCATCACCAAAGGATTCGAGCCAAATATCTGTACACCGTAAGGGCGTTCTTTATCTGAAAACAGCACAAAAGCAAGGGTTCTCTTCTGGTCGCGAATCAAACCGTCTGCACTCACCATCTCGCTAAGCAGATAGTCAGCCTGCCAGTCTTTACAGAGCTCGCGAAAGGCACGGTCTGTGTAGCCTGCTAGGGGAGCCAGATATAGGGGAGTGTCAGCCAAGATGGTATTTGCTCTTGATGGCTGCAATGTTTACGTCATCTATCTGGGAAGAGTGCATCCTGTCCTTGGCAAATTCCAGATATAGCCCGCTATCCAAAAAGAAATCCACCAGGTCAGCATCCAAATGGCCGTCCTTCACCATGAAGGCCATGATGGTGAGGGATTCGGAAAGGGTTTTGGCTTTTTTGTAGGGTCTGTCTGCAGAAGTGAGCGCTTCAAAGATATCTGCAATGGCAATCATACGAGATTGTAGGGGCAGTTTCAAAGCCTCCAGGCCTTGGGGATAGCCTTTTCCGTTCAAAGCTTCATGGTGAGTAGCCGCATAGTATGCAACATTGCTATACTTCTTTGGGAAGCTTAGTTGGGACAACATATCCCAGGTAACTGATACATGTGCACGCATGATCTGGATTTCTTCGGAATTCAGAGTACCGCGGCGGATGCTGAGGTTTTTCTTATCGGTTTCATCCAGGAGATAATAATGTTCACCTTCGTATTCAAAGTTGATTTCAGCAAGGGCTTCCATGCGTGCTATTACAGGATCGGGCACAAACTCGCCCCCGATATTCAGCTTGCGGATAAACTCGATTGCCTCATCGATGTAACTAATGGGATCTTGCTCCACGCAGCCCAGTTTATCTTGCACAAAGCAGGCAAAGTCTTGCTTGCTAAGCTTCAGTTCGAGGTATTTGATAAGAGTTCTGAGATGGAAGGCACGAGCTTGAACCAAGGCAAAGCCATCCATAATCCGTTCCAGCTTGCAACTCTTATCCATCACAAATTCTGGGGTGATGATCTTGCCGATGTCGTGCATCCAGCCTGCCATCGAGATCTCTTTCAGTTGGTCTTCGCTGAAATGGATTTGGGCAAAAGGACCGCTGTCTGCGATATTTATCTTTTCGGCAATCATGTCTGTGAGTAAGGCAACGCGAGTGATGTGATCGGAGCTGTACTTACTCTTCTTCTCAATAGCTCCTGCGATAGAGCGCATAAATTGCATCAAGAGGTCTTCCAAACTGGCGATTAGTTTGCGATTGGAAAGCGCAATAGCTGCCTGGGACGATAGGGAGGAGAGCATGGTCTTGTGTTCTGGGCTGAAGCTGATGATCTCATTCTCGTCATCCAGGGGGTTAATGAATTGAATTACTCCGAGCACGGTGTCTTCATGGTCTTTCAACGGAATGGTAAGCATAGCTTTGCAGCGGTAATTGTTCCTTTTATCGCTCATCAAGGTTCCGCTGATGTCGTATTCCGTTGCCTGATACACATCATCGAAACAAAGGCTATGTTTATTGTGATATACTGCTGAAACTATGTGAGAAATCACTTTGTTGCCATCGGCGTCATAAAGGGGAACCGGATTCCAGCGAATGGGATCGTTTGAGCCTCCTTGACGCATATTCAGCGTTGCATTATACACCAGCTCAAACTCCAAAAAGCGCGCGTCTTCGCTTACCTTGTAGATGGTGGCAGCGTCCGCTCTGGTAAAGGCAATACCTTCATCCAGAATCATCTCAAAGATCTTGTCCAGATCGGTCTCGCTGGAAAGAGACTGGCCAATTCGCGTGAGCTGCTGAATGTGCCTGATCTGGTCTTCAGCCATGTCTGTGATTATTTGTACTACCAGATTCAGAGTCTTGTTTACTTGTTTATTTGAACTGAATGTGTAATCCATATCTACCTCAAATGCGTTCGAAAAGCATAAAATAGGGGTGGTACCCATGCTTACGCTGTTCTTCTTCAAACCAGGTAACAATATGCTCGTCCAGATTGGGATGCAATTGGATGGGATCGTCCTGCAAAGAGGTGTAGTGAGGATTTTGCAAGAACTCCTCCACAATCCAGGATGCATATTCACTGTGGTCAGTTGATATCTGTACCTGCGCTCCGGGGATCAATATATGAGCCATGGCGTTCAGTAGGTCTTGCTGGATCAGGCGTCGCCGGTGATGTCTGCGTTTGGGCCAGGGATCAGGATGCTGGATAAAGATGCCGCTAATGCTGGAGGCTTTAAAAAGCTGAGTAAGGCTGGCATCTACAAACTTGCGTACCAGGCGAACATTAGGATTTGCCTGCACGGAGAGCTTTTTCAAACAATTGCGGATGCGTTTTTCGCTCATCTCCATACCGATGAAGTTCCATTCAGGGTGGCTGATGGGGTAGCGGGAAATAAACTCCCCTTTTCCGGATCCTATCTCTATGTATAGGGGATGATCGTCTTCAAACAGAGAGTTTAGCAAGTCCCCTTCGGCAGGCTCTGTTACGAAGAAATCCCGGTCACTGAGCATCGTCGCTTTCTTCCTCTTTACGCAATTGTCGAACTTCAGATTGCAAGATGATCAGATCTGCAACCGACATCCCGAAAGCTGAAAACACATAGACAATAAGTCCATAAACAAAGGCAGTTTGCCAAAATCCTTCTATGAGTTCGATACTCAAAATGAGATACATCGAAGCAAGATACAAACTGAGCATGATACCGCCGCACACACCCATAAACAGTGTGCGCAAGCGGATGATGGACTTGTTGAAGAACACGTATCTTACGATCACGATGCTAACAAGCGCAAAAAGTAGATTGGGCAAGATCAGAGCTAGAATGCTCAGTGGAGCATCCACCATCGCCAGCGTGCCTGCTGCGTAAAGTATGGACAAAAGAATAGCTGCTCCCCATTGCAAGATGCTTTTTAAATAGTATTGGAAAAAAGCTATTACTCCGGTCAAAAAAGCAGCAGCAACAGCGATATGTACCAAACTAAGACCCTTTGTGCTGATCTGTTCTTTGTAAAGTAAACTGCCCAGCAAGGCTCCCAATACTGGGAACAAGATGACTAGCAAGTATTGCATTCTAAATCTGTTCATGTATTCCTCATTGTTAATCAAATTCTGTGTGGCTGTGTGCTATGAATACAGCATAAACAATTTTCATTGACGTCCCAGCCAGTATTGCAAACTTATCTCACATGATCATTATGTCAATGATAATCACGCAGAAAATGGAGAAATCTGATGCTCAGTAAACTAAAAAGCCTAAGGGACAAACTCACAAAATCCAAATCCGGCTTTATCGATAAAATCGCGGAGACCGTGCGTGTTCGCGGTGTTATAGACGACGAACTATATGACGAACTGGAAGAGATACTAATCAAAAACGATACAGGCACTATGATGGCGGAAAAGATCATTTCGAGTCTGCGGAAAGAAGTGAAGGAAGACAAGATAACTGATCCTGAAGTAGTACAAATCTACCTGGTGGATATCATGCAGAATATCTTGTTCAAAGACATTGAGGAGGAGAGAGACTTCTTTAATACTCCTGCCCTACAACCCTATGTGATAGCATTTGTGGGAGTTAACGGGACAGGGAAGACCACCACTATAGGCAAGGTAGCGAATCTTTTTGCAAAAGCCGGAAAGAAGGTTTTGATAATTGCCGGAGATACCTTCCGCGCAGCAGCTATAGAGCAGGTGGCCATCTGGGCAGAGCGCGCTGGTGTAGAAATTATGCGCTCGGAACCGGAACGGGATCCCGCTTCTGTGATATACGACGGTGTAGCATCAGCAGTGGCAAAGAAGTTTGACATCGTGCTGATCGATACTGCAGGCCGGCAACACACCAAAGACCGCCTGATGAAAGAGCTGCAAAAGATTGATCGGGTCATCAAGAAAGCTTGTCCGGATGCCCCTCATGAGACCATTCTGGTGGTAGATAGCACTACCGGGCAAAACGCAATCTCGCAAGCAAAACACTTCAACGAGTCCATCAAGCTTACCGGTATTGCCCTCACAAAGTTCGATGGTACCGCAAAAGGTGGGATCATCTTCAACATCAAAGAAAACCTGGAGATTCCTGTGCGTTTACTGGGAGTAGGTGAACAGATCGACGACATCGAGAATTTCCATGCCGTGCGTTTTGTAAAAGCCTTTTTTTCAAAGGAAGCCGAGCCCGAAGCTGAATGATAGACAAAGAAAAAGCCCTGGAACTGGCTGAAAGACTGCATAATATCCTCAGTCCTGAGGGCGGTGAAGGTGCCTTACTGGTGTTTCAGCGCAAACTACTGGAACACATATATAAAGAACTGCTTATGAACGTACCTTTGGTATTCAACGGGCTCTTTGCCCGCATGCAATACTTTCACGATAACAACGACGTCCCAGCGGAGTTGGTAAGACGGCTGAACACACTTCGGATATTGGCCAATAGAGCAGCTCATGAAGAAATTGCCGAGATACCTGCTGGTGCAGTAATTGCAGGCGCCAAAAGCATCTATGAGCTATTGAAGTTTGTGTGTCCAGAGCTTAGCTATCCTCTCCTTGAAGATGTGGTAAAAGACGCTCCGGAACTTCCCAGACATAGCCATAGTAAGAAACACAGTTTCCACTGCATATTGAAAAGCCATCAATTCTATATGTCCGGGGCTAGTATTGCCGGGCTGGAAATACAAGCCATCAACGAAGATAACGAAGAGGTAAGCATCCTTCTGCGGGATGACAGCAAGCATCCGGAGAAAGCCAAATTCAGTTCCTTGATGCCCAGCTTATGGCCTTATGCAAACTTGCATTGTCTGGAACTGAGTGAAGTAGCGGGAAAAGCCAATTTCTATGTAGATAATCCTCGCAGCATCGTGGTATTGGAACCGGACTTCTTGATCGATGCCTCTTCCATTGCTGAATGTATGGATAAAGACAAATCTGCGCCAGAGCTTTATGTATTGAATCGCCTGTTTGGAGAAGCAAGCTCCGAAAGCATGCTTCTAGGCCGGATGGTAAACAGTATCTTCGACGAACTGATCCATCAACCTGATCTGGATTATCTTGACCTCTTTAAGTGTGGATTGTCTCAGATGCCAATACCAATGGTGGCTTTGGGACAAAACTGCGCTATGGAAATCTATCGTGAGATCGAAATCGGCCATCTGCAAACGGTAAGAGCTTTCTGTGCCGATGTTCCCGAAGATGACCTGCTATTGGAACCGTCTTTCTTATGTCCCGCATACGGACTACAGGGAAGATTGGATCTGCTCTACAAAAACAAAGGAAAATACAATATTGTAGAGCTAAAGAGCGGCAAAGCTCATCCCAATGATGTTTGGCCTAATCAGTTATATCAGGTTGTGGCCTACAATATGATTATCCGTTGCGCTTATGGCGCAGGCAACTTGGGATCCAGCTCAATCTTCTATTCTGCCAGCATGGACAAACCTTTGCGGAATGTAGCCAATATACCTCTTTTGGAACAGAATTTGATGCATTGTCGCAATAGAATAGTGGGAATAATGCATCTTCTCAGTGAAAATCCTCGCATCTTCTTTGACTGGCTGGCAAAGCAGGATGAAAAGACCTACAGTGTCTTCAGCGCAGAAGCTCTGCAACGTTTCAAACGGCTGAAGAATAGTATCAGAGATTTTGAGTATGAATGGTTTTGCGAACAAGTGAAGCGCGTGATACGGGAGATTTGGTATGTGAAGACTGGCGCTGCGAATAGCGAAGCTCAATACGGGCACAATGCCCTGTGGAGATTGTCTCCGGTGGAAAAGCAAGGCAAGATAATCAAGGGTCTGCATATTGAGGATTCCAATCAGCGCGAAATCAAATTGAGCTACAGCGAAGACCCCGGGATATCGGATTTTCGCCAGGGCGACATAGTGGTGTTTTACGAAGAACACAAAAGAGTGGATAAACAGGAAATCATTCGCGGTGTGATCACCCGTATGGATAAGGACAATCTGTGTTTAAGAATTCGCGGAGGTATCAAACGACGCTTCAATCCCCAGAGCTCATGGTCTCTGGAACACGATATGCTGGAGTCCTATCTCTATGGTCCGCTCTCAGCACTAACCACTTTCCTGGAGAGCGAGATCAGCACCAGGGACCTGTTTTTAGGCATTCGTGAGCCTGCAGCCATCGATGTGGACTGCCCCAAAGATGAAAGAGAATCCATATTAGCTCGAATGCAGGCTGCTCGTGAACTCTTTATCGTTCAAGGTCCTCCCGGAACGGGTAAAACCTCGGGTTTGATCGGCAATTATACTGAGCGATTCTTCAAGAATACGAAGAAGACGCTGATGGTGCTCAGCTTTACCAATCGTGCCGTGGACGAGATATGCATGTGCCTCAAGGCCCGGAATGTACCTTTCATACGCACCGGAAACTCCCAGAATATCGAAGATGAACTCCTCGAAAACCTGATTCACGACAAACGGTATCAGGAGATTGACCATCTTTTGAGACAAAATCGGATTTTTGTAGCTACAGTGCAAAGTGCCAATGCCTGGATTCGGGATCTCACGCGCTTGACCGGGCTTGATGAGATCATTGTGGATGAAGCATCTCAGATATTGGAAAGCTCGATCCTGGGATTAGTAACAATGGCTCCGAAGACCATCCTGATCGGAGACCAAAACCAGCTTCCGGCCATCTCCATGCAGGAATCTCTCAGTTTTCATTTTGAGTCTGAAGTTATACAGGAGTTGGAGTATAATAATATCAATCAATCTTTGATGGAACGTCTCTTCAGGCTCTACCATAAAAAGGCTTGGCAAAAGCATCTGGAAATGCTGACCGGACACTACCGTATGCATAATGAGATCGCTGCTTTGGTATCTCACTACTACGAAAACCGCTTGCGGGCGTCCCTAAAAGAGCAAAGCGCGGTATTGGAGACCGGTTTGCTACCCGAGGAGATCGATACCAGATTGTTGTGGTTGGAATGCCCACCCTCTCCTCATGACTATTATGATCCTCTGCAAACCAAAGCTATAGTGAAGTTGGTGGATCTGTACCGCAAAGCCGGCCTGGTAAATGATCTCCAGAAAGATCTGGGCATTGTAGCACCCTACAGATTGATGATCCACGCTTTGCGGCAGGAAATCAAAGATATCAGCATAGACACGGTTGAGCGATATCAGGGCTCGGAGCGAGACAGCATCATCCTGTGTTTTCCCATTCGAAACACCATGGGACTGCGGAGCCTTCAATCTCTGAGCTCTGACGGCAGAGTGGATCGCAAGCTAAATGTTGCCCTGTCCCGTGCCAGGAACCGCCTGATAGTGATCGCAAACAGTTCACTGTGTAAGGCGTCGGTTCATTTTACAAAATTGTATGATAACATCCGCCAAAATGGCAGGATACTGAGTATTCACGACTTTCTAGACAAGGAGTAAGACATGTCAAATCCAAATCCCCCTCAAAAACAACTTAACATCAAGCTGGACGAAAAAGTAGGTGAAGGTACCTATGCAAATTTCTTTATGATCACAAACTCCCCCTCAGAATTCATTATGGACTGCGGAAGAATCCTGCCGGGATTGCCGGATGCCCGCATCTATTCCAGAGTGGTAATGACCCCAATGCATGCCAAGCAACTGCTACAGCTTTTGGAAAAGAACATCAACAGCTTTGAGAATCAATTTGGCGAGATCAAGGTGCAAGGCCAGGGAGAGAATAAAGCCGTAGGCTTCAAAACCACTTGATCCATAATGCTTTGTGTGAAGCTAATCCCGATCTAAATCTAAAACGATAATTGAGGCAAGTTCCACTCGGCCATCCAGTCTATGTTATCCTTGTGATATCGGTATTCCTGAGCAGTATGCCAATGTCTACAATATGCTCATGGGAAAGGATGTTGATACTAGAGTCAAGCTTGGTGTGGTAACCTACGAAATGCCATAGCGACCGAAGGGAGCTTTTGAGTCATTTTTATCTTCCCCTTTGTTCGATCCAGTGTTGAAGCTGATATCAAGGTGTTATCATCCTGTGTTCACTCGATGATAACCCGATGATATCAGGTTCAAGTATAGATAATCCAGAGGAGGAATAAAGCTCTTGAACCGTTTGGTAGATTATCAGGCAAATTGGAGTTTGGCAGCCCAGCAGCAAAACGATAATCGTACCTTGACGAGTTATTAGATTTATGTTATGAGTTTAGCATATCCTGTAAATCGTCAAGCTATGACGATTTCATAGAGTTGCCGAGAAAAAAGCACTTGACGGATAGAGACCAATCAGACTTTTGGATCAAATAACGTTTTTAAAGATAGAAAATAACTAAATAAGGGAGCAAAAGCCAATGAAGAAGTTTTCCTGGCGCGGTCTTTCAATAATCATATTCATATGCATAACAGCATTTTATCTGGCTCCTATGGCGATTCCGAATCTGCCGGAGTGGTGGGCAAAGCACAAGCTGAAACTCGGGCTGGATCTCAGAGGTGGCATGCAGATCCTGCTGGAAGTGGATACTTCCGCTCTTTCCGCTGCTGATGCACGTGGTGCGGTAGATCAAAACATCAAGATCATCCGTGAACGTATTGATCAATTTGGAGTTGCTGAGCCGTCTATTCAAAAGCTTGGTGATAACCGGATTATGGTCCAACTTCCCGGAGTAAGCGACTTTGAAGCAGCAGAGAACCTAATTCAACAAACTGCAATGTTGGAATTCAAAGTTGTAGCTCAATCGGATGAAGCCAAACGCGTTTTGGATATTATAGACAGCAACATCAGCGCAAACTTGGATAAATTCCCTGCTCTGGCAGAACTTGATAAGCTTGATAAAGATATAATGGCAGACAGCGATACTTTAGGTATTTCATCACCTTCAAGCGGTGTTTTCAGCAGCCTGATACGCCTAGGTGAGATGGATTACGAAGTGCAGTACGACAGTATTCGCCTGATGCAAGATCTAGTGGCGGATTCACTCTTTCAACAAATGGTTCCCGCTGGCTGGCAGATATCTCTTGAACGCGCTGATTCAGCAAATCCCAGAGCGGATAGAGTACTGCATGTGCTTTCCAGTGCAGTAGAGCTTTCTGGAAATGATCTGTCCAGAGCGAAGGTTGAATATGGCTCTTCCACATCCACAGATCCGCGGGTTGCGAACAAGCCCTATGTCTCCATTGAGTTGAAGCGTGAAGGTGCCAGAAAGTTTGAACGCGTAACAGCGGACAACATCGGGAAACGCCTTGCTATCGTTTTGGACAACGTAGTTTATTCTGCTCCCAACATCCAGGAACGAATTGCCGGCGGCAGAGCTCAGATCACAGGAAGATTCTCTTCTGCTGAAGCAACCGAACTGGCTATTGTGCTCAATACCGGAAACCTGATAGCTCCCATTTCTCCCGTATCCACCTCTATTATTGGTGCAACATTGGGTTCAGACAGCATAAAAAGCGGATCCATGGCAGGCCTCATTGGTTTAGGCATAGTTATGCTGTTTATGCTGGTATATTACAAGGTTGGCGGTCTATTGACAGACTTTACCCTTGTGTTCAACATGGGCTTCATCTTGGCTATGCTAATCGCATTTGGTGGCACCCTTACTCTTCCCGGAATTGCCGGAATGATCCTCACCATCGGTATGGCAGTGGACGCAAACGTACTTATATTTGAACGTGTTCGTGAAGAATTAGATACAGGTAAAACCCCTCGTTCTGCGGTTGACGCTGGCTACAACCGGGCAGCCATTACTGTGTGGGATTCGAATCTCACCACATTGATTGCAGCTGCGGTGCTTTTCCAATTTGGTACAGGTCCTGTTCGCGGCTTTGCGGTAACCCTTGCCATAGGTATCGTCGGTTCCATGTTCTGTGCGTTGGTCTTTTTACGGTCATTGTTTGATACCTTCGTGTTGACCGGTTCCACAAAGAAACTGAGCATCTAAGGAGAGAACGATGAGATTTCTTACAAAAACCAACATCCCCTTCATCAGAATGAGGAAGATCGCTTATACGATTTCCATCATTGTCATCCTTGCTTCGCTCATTGGTTTATTTGTGCGTGGCTTGAATTGGAGCATCGAATTTTCCAGCGGTGTGGCAGCAAAAGTAAATCTGAAGGCTGCCAGCGCTTCTGTGGAACCCGTACAAATCGACGATTTACGTAATGTTTTGAAAATCAATGGATATCCCGAAGCTGAGATTCAGCATGTTGGCTCAGTGGAAGATGCCACATTCATGATCAAGATCAAGAGTCGCCAAAGCGAGGATGGTGCAGCTACAGATACCAAGACCGAGATTATCGATCTGATCAACGAAAATTTCCCTGAACATGTGGTAGGCAGAGATCTCAATCGTGACGTTATCGCTGAGATCTACGAAGTGGGCCCCAAGGTTGGCGGTGAATTACGTACCAATGCTTTGATGGCGATCGGAATATCATTGATTTTTATGATCATCTTCATTTGGTTCCGTTTTGAACTGATCTTTGGAATAATGGCGATCGTTGCCTTGGCGCATGATGTGTTGATCGTAATCGGTGTGTTTGCCCTCACTGGCAAAGAGATATCTGTCCAGATCATAGCCGCACTGCTTACTATCGTGGGTTATAGCATCAACGATACAATCGTGATCTTTGACCGAGTCCGGGAGGATCTCAAGATACGTCGCAAAGATCCCTTGGAAGTCATTATCAACGATGCTATTAATGAGACTTTATCCCGTACCATCATCACCGCATTAACGACCTTCATTGCTACCTTGTCGCTGTACCTCTTTGGTGGACAGGTCTTGCATGATTTCGCTCTTGCGATGTGCATTGGCGTGGTAGTCGGTACTTATTCCACAATCTTTGTTGCAAGCAGTTTGATCGTGGATTTCACAAAACTAGCTCACAAAGAAAAGAAAGCTGCTCAGAAGCTAAGCAAAAGAAAATAACAATAATATACGCGAGATATACGTAAGAACCCGGGCATGTCCCGGGTTTTTTGATTGACAGAATATGCATGCCAGGCTTTGTGATATGTTATTCAGGATCAGGGAGGAACAAGATGATGCAATCTTACAACACACTCAAAGAGTTGGATTTTGAGCGACTAGCAGGCAGTGCAGGAGAAATGAGGGCTATTGAAGTAATATCTGGTTACTTGGCAGCCCTGAATCTTCACCCGAACGTAGAAGAATTTGCTTTAAAGAGCTTTGATGCAGGCAGGGCTGAGATCGTAACCGGAAACAAGCGATGGGATGCTATCCCCTTTGGGCTATGTAGTGATGTAGTGCTCAAGAGTGCATTGGTATACTTGGAGAACTTGGATATCCTGCCACACAGTCTTGGGGCTTATGAGGGCAAGATTGTAATGTACTATCACAATAGCAAATTGATCTCTGAACTATTGGAAGGCTCCGGAGTGAAGGCACTTATCGGCATATCTGCTCCTCACAAGAGTGCTTCCGTGCGTGCTCATCGGCAAAATGCCACGGATAATGTGCCGCATGTTATGATAAGCTATTCTCAAGCTGAAGAACTGAAGGCTTATGATGGCCAGGAAATTGAGTTTCGTATCAACCAGAATCAAGAAGAACGCAGTGCCCACAATATTGTGCTGGATATTCCGGGAAGCGGACAAGATCAGAATCTTACGCTTTTGGTGGGGCACTACGACAGCGTAGCCAGAAGTCATGGATCGTGTGATAACGCAGCGGGTTCTGTCTGTCTGCTGCAGGCTGCGGAGTACTTTTCCGTACATAAACCGAAACGCGATCTACGCATCATTTGGTTCTCCGGAGAGGAGATGGGGCTCTTGGGCAGCACAGCATATATGGAAGCGCATAAGGATGAACTGCAGAAGCGCTTGCGGTTGGTTATCAATATCGATCTGGCTGGAGATCCTATCGGTAGAAATGTGCTGATGGTATTGGGCACAAAAGAGATAATGGGTTATGCGAGTGGTACTCTCAGGGAAGAGGGCATCTATTTTCAGGAAATACTGAATATTTACAGTAGCGATTGCATGCCCTTTGCCGTGTATGAGATACCCTCGATCAACATTGCCAGATTGGGCGGGAAGGCACTATTCTACATCCATAGCGAAGACGATCAGGCAAAACACTGCACTCAGGAAGGTATAGATGTGGTGGCGAATGCGGGGATTACTCTGCTCTCCCGCATATTGAACGCAAAGATCTATCCTGTGAACAAGGAGATTGACGATAGCTTGCGGGATAAGATTGAAAAGTATATGTACAACAGCAGATTGCAAAAACCGGAATTGCATTGGCGAGAGTCGTACCGGAAATAAACCCGTGAGTTGAGTGGAGACCATGCACAAATACTTGGAATTTCTTGACATGAATGGTGGAGTAATTTCTTAAGTTACGATAGATGATATTATCAAAAGTCCTTACACTGTGCCTGTTACTGGGATTTGTCCCGCTTGCCGCTCAAAACGGCAGAGAGGAGGTTGTGTCCGAAGCTACTGCTGCTTCAGACATCCGGGGAACACTCTTTTCTCCAGATAGTCTGGATGTATCTCTGGAACCCGCAAGCGAGATCGATTCTCTGTTTTATGCTGCAGACAGCATTCGGGCTTATTATGAGCAAGAACAGATTTGGTTGTATGGCAATACATCCATAGATTATGGAACTTCCCACATCATGGCTGATTCCCTTTTCCTGGACCTGAAGAAGGAAAGGGCAATATCTCTGGGCAGAACCCGGATGCAGGATGGCGACCAGCTTCTGATCGGAGAGAATGTGCACTATGATGTTGGAGGTCAGACCGGTATGCTAAGCTACGGTCGCAGCTACATTGAAAATGGCTATTACTGGGGGGATGAGATTCGTAAGATCGGTTCAAATATATACGACATCGACGGAGGCAGTTTCACCACCTGTGATCTGGAAGAGCCCAGCTATTGGTTCTGGGCCCATAAAATGCGGATCTATCAAAAGGATAAAGTAGTAGGGAAGCATGTACTGGCTTATGTAAACCATCTTCCTATCTTCTACTTCCCTTTTGTAACAATGAGTATCCGTCGGGGCCGTCATCCGGGCTTCCTGATTCCCGAACCTGGCTACAATAACGTGGATGGAAAATACATTCGCGATCTTGCTTACTACTACCCTTACAAAGATTATGCGGATTTCATTGTGGGCTTGGACTTGATGGAGAAGACCGGCTGGAAAAGCTATTTTTCCACTATTTACCAGAAACGATACGAGTACAACGGATCCCTGCGCGCGGACTTTCAGAGAAACACATACGGAACTGTGATCCAAAACGATTGGGCGGTACGAGCCGGACATCATCACGATCTTCCTGAAAAATCCTCTCTGGATGTATCCTTGGACTTTATAAGCAACAAAAGGATATGGGAGAGCAGCAACTCCGTGGATGAATCCCTTGCGCAAAGGCTTTCTTCCAGCATTGCTTATCGTAAGCCGATTGGATCCACTTATTTCAATGCCGGTGCCCTCTACAGTCAAGACCTCATAAACGACACCGCCAGCCTTAGCCTGCCTTCGGTTACCTGGAGCGTATCCAGCCGTCCTCTGTATGAATTGTTGCATTTGGACAGCAATGCATGGTACTCCAATCTTTCATACTACTACAATTTCCGGATGGATCACACCGGACAGATTTTGGATCCCGATCCCGATCTGCAGGATTACATCTGGGCAAACACTATCGATCCGGAGAATGCGGACAGGTATTTGGTGGAGCATCACATGGGCATGAAACACGCTCTGGGGCTTTCCAACAGCTACAATTACCGGGGTTGGCTAAATCTACGGCAGAGTGTGGATTATGCCGAAGCCTGGTTTGACAGGGATAAAAACGACAAGAAACCAGCGCGCGGAAATGACTACTCAGCCTCTTTGAATGGCAATTTCAATATCTACGGCCTGCGCACCTTTCAGAATCTGCCCGTGTCTGCCATCAGGCACGTGATGACTCCATCGGTCGGACTCAGCTTCATCCCGGATCACTCCAGAAACGACATCTATTATGGCTTTGGCGGTATTTCGCTAAGACGGAGCAAGAAACAAGCAAGTCTTAGCTTCTCGCTGGGGCAAAAATGGCAGTTCAAATTTGGCAGCGGAAAACTGGAGAAAAAGGTAAATGACCTGTTTACATGGGATTCCAGAATTGCTGCCAATCTATATAAAGACGACAATAAGTTTGGTGACATCAGCCATAGCTTTGCGTTCAAACCCGGTTCCTTCAATCTGGGATCCATCACCAGTGACCGCTTTAGTCTGGGCGATATTCGGATAGGTTACAACAGTCGCTTGAGTATGACGCAGAAAACTTATGAGATCGGTAAAAGCGGGCTTGCTCTACGAAATCAGTACTTTTCCCAAGGCATCTCATTGAGCGGAACTGCAATGTATGCAGACTACTTTCCTGCGCTCAAAAACCGCAGCTTCGAATCTTTCGGTGAAACACAGGAAGACCCCACTGCCACAGTGAAGTCTGAAAGCTGGAGTCTGGACATTAGCCACGACCTTAGTGCGGACAAGAGCTTGTTTGACAGCAGAAACCAGAATCTGCGGATGAATGCCGGCCTTTATCTTACCAAAAACTACAATCTGAATTACTCGAACTACTTTAATGTTAAAGAGAACAAGCTTATCTCGCAAAGCATCCGTCTTACCAGGGATTTACACTGCTGGAAGCTGGATTTGTCCTTTACAAAACGCAACGAATATTGGGATTACCGGATCGTGTTCTTCAACACGCAATTCCCGGATGCCTTGAAGTTTCAAACCCGTGATAGCAAGAGATATTAAACGCGCCGTTTTCTTGGATAGAGATGGCACCATCAGCCCAGATAAGTTCGGTTACATCAAAGACCCCGCGGCTTATCACCTTTACCCTGATACTACAAAGGCGTTGAAGATACTGCAAGATATGGGTTTTCTCATCTTTATAGTAACAAATCAAAGTGGGATTGCCCGGGGATACCTGAATCTGAACCAACTGGCGGCTGTGCATCAGAAGATGCTGGATCTTCTGGCAGAAGGCGGAGTGAAGCCCGATGGGATATACTTTTCTCCCTACTACAAAGAAGGTATTGTAGAACCCTATAACGTTCATCATGAAGACCGCAAACCGGGAATCGGGATGTTTCGCCAGGCACGAAGTGAACATCCATTTGATCCTTCCCAGTCATTCATGATCGGCGACCGCTCCTCAGACATCGGTTTCGCCAAAAACGCAGTTATGAAAAGCATCCTCCTGCTTACCGGGAATGGGCAGGATGAGTTTGAAAGTATGTTGGATAGCTGTAGCAAGCTTTGTCCAGATTTCATCTGTGAAAACATACTCTGTGCCTCAGAGATGATCCAGCGTTTCTACTCGTGAAGTACATCGCCAGTTTTAGCAAAGAGAAGTTCCAAAATTTCAGCTTCGACGCTCAGATAAAGACTCTGACAAAGCTACTGAAAGAATTAGAGATACATCTACCAGATGCTGAAAGCCGCAATCATCTGCTTGCTCAGATAAGGTATCTGGCTCCATTAGTGCGTGAGGAACTGCCCTCAAGGATGCAAGAGCTTATCGCACACCTTCCCGAGGATCCACATCGCCTGTTAAGAGTACTTGCTCTATATCATGACGATGCCTTGGTGAAGGATGATCAGATCATCATCCGCACATCTGACGGCTCCACTTGGGTAGATCCTGGTAAAGCAGCTTTTGCGGCACAGGTAAAGGTAGTAGCAGATAATCTTCGCAGTGTCTACAATGTGGGATCCCTGTTCCGTGTATGTGACTGTTTGGGTGTGGGAGAATTGATTCTATGCGGCATCAGTCCCGATCCGGGGCATCCCAACATGGCAAAGACGGCATTGGGGACAACTTCCAAGGTAAAATGGTCAAAGCGGGATAATACTGCTGAAGCTATTAGGGAGCTAAAGTCAAAAGGATATAGCATTTATGGGCTGGAAACGGCTGAACCATCGGACTCTGTATTTGAAGCAGATTTCTGTATTCCTCTGGCCTTGGTGGTGGGCAATGAAGCTTTGGGCATAGATCCTGCAGTATTACGCATCTGTGACAGGATTGTATATCTACCAGTGTTAGGATGGAAAAACTCCCTCAATGTTGGTGTAGCTACATCAATAACCCTGTATCAAATCATCTTTGGAGGCAAGAGTGGAGATTAATTATTACCAAAGATTGCTGGAACTTAGAGAAACCAATGACCCCTTGTGGCAGGCAACGATAATCCACACCACTGGTTCCAGTCCTGCCAAACCCGGGATGAAGATGCTTGTTACTCCCGATAGCATTCATGGCAATCTGGGCGGGGGAGAGATGGAACGCTCCATAATAGCTTACATTCGCAGTGCTCAACCCGCCAAAGCTTTGCAAATCAATTTTGATCTGGGTAGTGGCGAAGCGAACGAATCTGTCCCTACAGACATGATCTGCAGAGGTAGTGCCACAGTGTTCATTGAATCCCTTTTTATCCCTTATCGCTTGTTCATAATTGGTGCAGGACATTGCGGCAAAGCTTTGGGGCATCTGGCCAAGCTTGCCGGATTTTGGGTGAAACTGATCGACGATCGCGAAGATGTTCTTCAAGCCTGCCCAAAAGAATGCAGACATGTTTCGCAGCTTAACGATTATGTAAGCATCGCTGAAGCGGTGGAGTTTGGCCCAAACGCCCTGATAGTGATCATGACACATGGCCACAGCCACGACACAGATGTCTTACGGCAATGCTTGGGGCATGAGTATCGTTATCTGGGGATGATCGGTAGTAAAAGCAAGGTTATGCAATGCTTCGATTCACTTTTGAAGCAGGGATACACTCAGGAAGATTTGACACATATCCATGCTCCCATCGGCTTGAGTATCGGCAGTCAAAACCCTTACGAGATTGCTGTTAGCATCACAGCGGAGCTCATCAGGGAATTGCGCTTAGGAACCTAATACCTTATGGAGCTGTCCTGCAGAGCTGAAAGCCAATGCTGTTGCAAGGAGCATTCGGATTGCTGATGTCGTAAGGATGGTAACCGTCTCGGGAAGTAATCTGGCAGAGGCCGTTATAATAAAACCTGCTACCGCCCCGATTCTCACGAATCGATCCGTTCGCAGGACCCCTGGGATTGTTTGTGCTCATTCGATGATTAATCTGCTTCGGCACGTGATGGAGTACAGGGGAAGCATCTTGTCGTTCCGTCTTGACGCTTTTACCCATCCATAAATCAATATCATTGAAAGCAATACTAGGGAAAAGAAAAACCCCAGACCACTTGATCCGGGGTATATTGTATGCTGAATTACAGTTTATTTCATTAACAACATCTTGCGGCTCTGAGTCCCGCTGGCGTTTTGAGCGGAGTAGAAATAAACACCGCTGGATACGGAATTGCCATTGCTATCCTTGCCGTCCCAAGTGAAACTGTGCTCGCCTTTCTCCAGGGCTCCGTCAAACAGGGTCTTCACCATCTGTCCTTTGGCATTGTATATCTTCAGTTGTATCTTACCGCTTGTAGGCATAGTAAGAGCAATTGAAGTATGAGGATTAAATGGATTGGGATAGTTTTGCCTCAAAGTGGGTCTCGTCACTGAAGGAGCAACTGGGTCATTTAAGGATACAGTTTCGTTGCTTACCCTCATGGCATACAAGCCAAGAATCTCCGTTTTACCGCTGCTGCGTCCATCTGCCCAGACCACTACTGCGGTATCATTCAGCTCTACTCCCCTCGGGCCATATTGGGATTTTGCCGCTCCGGAGAGAGTTACACCATTGCTGTTTGGCACCAAATCACCATTGGCATTCATATAGTTGTAATAGATGTCGCTATCTTCGGTGAAATACTCCACCCAAGCCACCATCATGCCGGCGCCATCAAAGCCTACAATGGTAGGTTTGGTTTGAGAGGAGTCTTTTTGAACCACGAAGTAGCCCATTTCGTTCCAGAGATCGCTTCCGTCGAAGAAGAGTTTCTTTGCTTTGATGTCATGCATCCCATTGATGTTTTCGCACCAAGTAGTTACAATGCCATTGTGTACAACAGCGATTTCGGCAAATTCCTGTTCGTTGCCACTATCTGAAAGAACGATTCCATCCTCTCCCCAAAGCCGTTCCCCATTGGGAGAGATCATTTGAGCGAAATACTTCATGGGGCCATTTCGATTGTCTCGCCAAGTGATATAAGTGCCTTGATTTGTGCGAGCAGCCATGGGGGTCAACTGTACTATGCCATCACCCAGAGTGGTAGTTTGCACACCTGCTTCTGGCCAACCCGGATAAGCATTGCCATCATCCCCCAAACGCTTTGCCCAAATGGTCTGAGTGTCTGTGGCAGTAATGATTTTATGCCACACATACATGTCTTCTATGATGTCTGTGATCGTGGTCTCGTGAACCCTGGAGCTTCCTGTAAGTACAGATACCAGCTTTCCATTTGGTCCCCACATCTTGTTGCCATCAACGATTCGTTGTCCATAGACATGGTAGCTGAAGCTCATACCGATGGCTTCCATCTCAGACCATCCGATGTAGAAGGAGTTGTTGAAATAACTGATTCTGGGGTCTTTATGGCTCAAGGGGTCAGCCTCAGTCATCTTCATGCCGTTGTCTCCCCAGAGTCTCTCTCCGGTAGGTGAGATCAGTTGAGCGTATATAGTAGAGGTTCCGGAGCGTTCATCTCTCCACACTATCGCGATGTGACCATCTTCGGTAACTGTGGAATGAGCGTCTTTTTGGTGTCCTAAACCTTGCAGAGTAATGGGTCTGCCATTGGTTTCCAACAGAGTCTGACCATCTTCATTCAGGATTTGGTAGAACAAGCGGTAACCTTCGGAAGCATAACGAGTGTCTTGCCATATTATCACAGTGTCGTTACTGCGAGGCAAGATCTGATACTGATTGATGGGAGTATCGCCACTGAGGCCCCAAAACACTTCCACTCCGTTTTCTGCGAGTTGTGACACTCCGGAGGCGTTCAATACTTGATAATAGATGCCGATGCTGCCGTTTCTGGCGTCCATCCAATTGATGAATATGTTGTCACCGGAGACCTTCACCAAGCTCCCGTTTTGCATGTAAGCAGCGTTGCAGATTACTTTTCCTCCAGCAGTCCAGAGAGCTTCTCCAGAAGCTGAAAGATGCTGGGCATAAATGTCATCATTAGGGGTGTTTCCGTTGCGAAGATCATCCCATACAATGTACACTCCGCCACTGTTGTCTGCGGCCATACGTTGACCTGTCTGAGCAAAATCGGCATTAGTAATAGCTATAGCCGCTTCTCCCCACAATTTGGTTCCGGCAGCGTTAAGTTTCTGAGCAAACAGTTCGCAGTTCTGCGAATCCAGTCGATAATCTTCCCATACTATCACTGCTCCGCCGTCTGAAGTGCTTTGGATACGGGGATTGGTTTGAGCAGCAGGAGACGATGAAGTTTGATCGGAAAACACGATGAAGGGTTCAGACCACAATTTCTGTCCCGAGATGTTCACTTTTTGTCCGTAGATGTCTGTATCCGCATTGCGTTGATCAGACCATGTGAAGACAAATTCCCCATTCCCAATTCCCGCCATACGCACACCGGTTTGATTGCCAGGAACCACCGCCAGGGCAAGTTCCTGTGACCAAGTCATAGTGCCATTGGCATCGAAACGTTTGGCATAGATATCGGAATCGCTGGCGTAAGTGTGAGTATAGCCCAACATCATGCCGCCCTGTCCGTCAGGGAGCATCGTGTTTTGGATTTCATCACCCATTCCGTTTGCCACAGAGATTCCATTTAATGTCCAAAGGGGATCGCCACTGGAAGACAGTCTTTGAGCATAAAGGTCTTTACTGGTATTTCGGCTGTCTCCCCACACAATGAATGCTCCACCATTATTGTCTGCTTCCATATTCAAACCCAATTGTTCATTGGGAGTTACGCAAACAGGTTTACCGCCGGCTGCCCACAACAATTGCCCTTGATTGTTGATCTTCTGAGCATACACATTGCCGTCTAAATCGTCAGAAAAATCGATCCAGGCGATTATGTAGTTCCCGTCACTTGTGGCAGTAATTACAGGGTCTTCCTGACGATCCGGTTTACCGTCTATCAATATCGGCTCATTCCAGGTCATATTTCCATTGGCATCCACTTTCTGAGCCCATAGATCGCGCTCTCCATTCTTGGTGTCGCTCCACACATATATGGCGCCACCGTCATTGGTGGCGGTACCTGTGCGGAACCACTCGATGTTCACACCCTGGCGGATGGCTACCGCATCTTCCCACAGTAAAGCTGCTGAAAGAATGGCAAATGAACACATTAGTAGCGTTATCAGTGTTATCTGTTTCACAACATCTCCTTATCTCATATATCACTTATTATATAACAATTCTGTTTTGCCCTATCACTAAAGCAAAACGCTGTAAACAACACTAATGCAAGAAGGATTCCAATTGCATTGTTATATTGATTGACATCAACATCTTGGCAAAACAGTCAGGATGTAGCATTGAACGATCCTTCATTGAGTAGACCAGAGGAAGCTAGATTCTCAAACTGGTGAGAGTTACAGAACCAAACAGGCTATGAACTACTCAGCATATCTTTACCCAAGACCAGCACTTCGGAGATCGCAAAGGAATCAGGAGAAAAGCACAATTGACCCAAGCTTTGCTCTGAGATATCGAAACCGGAAGGTACTCTATAAAACACCATGTCAGCGTCCTTACCCTGCTCCAGAGAGCCGATTGCATTGTCCATTCCCGCTATTTTTGCACTTCCCAGGGTGATGCGGTAGAGCATTTCCTCCGGGATAATGGGATCAGATGTTTGGCGGTAATTCATCATTTTGGCATGATAGAG
>Ga0172377_10001761_pt1 | contig 22054 bp, 19 predicted proteins | sample Pumphouse3metaG_FD_119749 | JGI IMG/M metagenome (GOLD analysis project Ga0172377, IMG submission 119749) | Leachate microbial communities from a municipal landfill in Southern Ontario, Canada - Pumphouse #3 metaG | ecosystem: Engineered > Solid waste > Landfill > Unclassified | place: Canada...
GCTCAGGCTCCTCATACGGTGACAGAAGACCTTCAGGCTCATCTTACGGAGACAGAAGACCTTCTTACGGTGATCGCTCAGGCTCATCATACGGTGACAGAAGACCTTCAGGCTCATCTTACGGAGACAGAAGACCTTCTTACGGTGATCGCTCAGGCTCATCATACGGTGACAGAAGACCTTCAGGCTCATCTTATGGTGACAGAAGACCTTCCTACGGTGATCGCGGCGGCTCGTCTTACGGAGACAGAAGACCTTCTTACGGTGATCGCAGAAGCGGTGGCTACAACAGTCGCCCGGGGAACGGATTCCACGGACGCACCGACAGACGTTTCGAGAAGAGAGACGACGTACAGTTCGACGAGACGGACGAGGCTGGAATCAATCAGATGCTCAGCAAAAAGGCTACGGTAGAGAATGTGAATTTGTCGGACAATGACAATGTCGCCACTCCTATTCAAGAAGTAATCAGACTCAACAAATTCATTGCGAATTCAGGTGTTTGCTCCAGAAGAGAGGCTGACAGTTACATTCAGGCCGGTGTCGTAACCGTGAACGGCGAGGTAGTGACTGAACTTGGTACTAAAGTGAACGTTATAAGCGATGACATCCGTTTCAACGGAGAGAGGCTCAAAGGCGAGGAGAAAGTGTATCTCGTGATGAACAAACCCAGAGGTTTCGTTACCACTTCGAGCGATCCTCACGCTGACAGGACTGTTATGGATTTACTTAAAGAGTGTAAGACAAGGGTGTTCCCTGTAGGACGTCTGGACAAGAACACCACAGGTGTGCTGATGTTCACCAATGACGGGGAAATGGCTGAAAAGCTCACGCATCCTTCATATAACAAGAAAAAGATCTATCAGGTTATTCTTGACAAACCTCTTACACAGGAAGATCACGACAAAATCGTGGCCGGAATCGAACTTAACGACGGAGAGATCAAGGCTGACGAACTTGAGTTCATCGATGCTGAGGATCACCGCAAACTCGGAATTGAGATTCACTCAGGCAAAAACCGTATCGTAAGAAGAATATTCGAGTCTATCGGATATGACGTGAGGGCTCTTGACAGAGTCTACTTCGCAGGCTTGACCAAGAAAGGTCTCAAGAGGGGCGAATGGAGATTCCTTTCAGGGGGCGAGGTCAACGTTCTTAAAATGGGAGCTTACGTTTAATGATGGAAGAGAAGACAAGCCGGCAGCATCGTGCCGGATTCGTTAATATTATCGGTAATCCGAATGTCGGAAAGTCTACGCTTATGAACGCAATGGTGGGCGAGAAATTGTCCATTGTCACGGCCAAGGCTCAGACTACCCGCCAGAGGGTCATGGGCATTGTGAACAGCGAAGACTACCAGATTGTCTATTCTGACACGCCGGGCATTCTGAAACCCAATTACAGGCTTCAGGAGAATATGCTGAATTATGTCGACACCGCCATTGGCGATGCCGATATAATTTTGTATGTTACGGATGTTGTGGAGAAGGGTGACAAGAATGTGGAGTATGTTGAGAAACTGCAGAAGATTGAATGTCCTGTCATTCTGGCCATCAACAAGATAGACATCAGTTCACAGGAGAAGGTGGTCGAGTTGATTGACGTGTGGAAAGAGAGATTGCCGAAGGCTATTATCATTCCGGTGTCAGCGAAAGAGAAGTTCAATCTGGAAAGCGTGTTCAATGCTATTCTTGCCAATCTTCCGGTGTCACCTCCGTGGTTTGACAAAGAGGCATTCACTGACAAAAATTTGAGATTTTTCGCTTCTGAGATCATCAGGGAGAAGATTCTGGAGAATTACAAGGAGGAGATTCCTTATTGCTGCGAGGTGGAGATTGAGTCGTTCAAGGAGGGAAAGGAGAGATTTGACATCGGAGCGGTTATTTATGTGATGAAGGATTCGCAGAAAGGCATTTTGATAGGGAAAGGCGGGAGTTCGCTGAAAAGGGTCGGGACTCAGGCAAGGATTGAGATGGAGGATTTCTATCAGAAGAAGGTTTTTTTGAGTATGTTCGTGAAGGTGGATGAGAATTGGCGGGAGAGCAAGAGAGAGTTGAAGAAGTTCGGCTACGAGGATTGACGTGAAAGGGTAGTTGTGCGCCGGGGCAACTTCGCGCAGGGCGCTCATCCCTCCCACCGAGACGGCGGGTCCATCCCGCTCAAGGAGCCGCGGGCGGCTACGGTTGCTCTGCGCACAACTATCCCTGAAGGCGGGTCGGACAGACGGCCTTTATGCAAGCTCCGCGCTATCGCCATAGCGCAGTTCGCCGCTTCGCGGACAAACCGAGATTGCGGCATCTTACGATGCCGAAACCGTCATTTTATCCCCGCCAGCGAAGCTGGCTGCCTCAGGGCGATGCGCGGTCATACGACCGCGGTCGGCTGATGCCGACTGAGCAGCAAGACGGGTCGGACAGACGGGCAGACAGACTGGTCCTCGGCAATGAGCGTGTGGCCGTGGAGCCTAAGTGCCTAAAGGACAACGAGTTGACCACATTGACCCCGGTGGTTTTGGAGGGGTTCGCCTTGCTTAAGATGTTGTGAATCAACGTCTTAAGCACCACGGAACAAGATTGATCGGTGTATCGGTGTTCCAAGTTCGCAAACATATTCAGATGAAATAGCATTGGAATGATGTTGCAATAAAGAACTAGATGCAGTATTTCGCATTCCGTGAGAAAAAAGGGGCCTTTTGCTCACCGATTTGGGAAAAAGCCAGTGGGTGGACCAGAATGACGATGATTGATGCGTTCGAACTTGTGAGACTTGAGAATAGAGAAGCCAGAGGGGCTTGCGGAGGAAAAGGCCGGAGGAGATCGTGGGGCGTAACGTACTGTATATCAGTAATTTGCATAAAGTACCCGTATGATAATCAGTACCAGGACTTTGCATAACTCACTGGCCCATAACAAGTTAAGCTCCACGGGACTGGGAAACTATTCCCACAGAACGCAGGCGGAGTTGAATGTAGGGAGAGCAGGGCCGGACTGAACACAAATCGGCAGCGTAGGCCGCAAACAAGGTGGGATTAAATCCTATTCGGCAGCAAAAGCAGTAGCAGAAGCAAAAGACAAAGCAAAAGACATATTTTTTTATACTATGAGTAAGAAAGAGTGGGACGACATCGCCCCGGAAGAGCAAGAGATTGAAGAAGACGACACCAATGAAGAGCCTATCGATGACACCGGCAAGGCTCCTTCGGACAAATACAACAAGCTGCTGACTACGGACAGCCGCAAGTTCAAACTGTCAGGGATGTTCAAAGACTGGTTCCTTGACTACTCTTCTTATGTCATTCTGCAAAGAGCCGTGCCTCACATCGTTGACGGACTAAAGCCAGTCCAGAGACGAGTTCTACACGCAATGTTCAATATGGACAACGGCTCGTACACCAAAGTGGCAAACATAATCGGACAGGCAATGCAGTTCCACCCGCACGGAGACGCATCCATCGAAGGCGCACTCGTACAATTGGGACAGAAAGGCTTTCTGATCGACTGTCAGGGGAACTGGGGAAACATACTGACGGGCGACAGCAATGCAGCGCCCCGTTACATCGAGGCAAGGCTAAGCAAATTCGCCAAAGAGGTTGTTTTCGACCCTAAGGTCACTCACTGGATGACGTCCTACGACGGACGGAATCAGGAGCCGACGGAACTTCCTGTCAGATTTCCGCTTCTTCTCGCGCAGGGCACGGAAGGAATCGCGGTCGGAATGGCATCCAAGATTCTTCCGCACAACTTCAACGAACTGATAAACGCATCAATAGCCATACTCGAAGGCAAGGACTTCGAGATATACCCGGACTTCCCTACCGGCGGCTATGCCGACTGCTCAAGGTACAACAGAGGCGGTCGAGGCGGAGTGATCAAAGTCAGGGCCAAAATTGAGAAAATAGACAAAAACACCATTTCCGTTACGGAACTTCCCTACGGCAAGACGACAAAGGTTCTTATCGATTCAATCCTCAAGGCAAAAGACAAAGGGAAAATCAAGATAAAGAAAGTGGAGGATATGACGACCGACAAGACCGACATCGTCATTCATCTTCCCAATGACGTCTCGCCGGACAAGACTATTGACGCACTCTACGCTTTCACGGACTGTGAGACCACGATCGCACCGAATGCCTGCGTCATCAAAGACAACAAGCCTCAGTTCCTCAATGTCAACGACATACTTATTTACGACACCGAGCACACGAAGAATCTTCTGGGTCAGGAACTTCAGATTCGCTTGGACGAGCTTGAGGACGCCTGGCACTACAATTCTCTTGAAAGGATATTCTTTGAGAACAGGGTTTACAAGATTCTCGAGCAAGATCAAAAGACTTGGGAGCAGCAGCTTGACGATGTCTTCAGCACTATGAAGACATATCAGGAACTGCTTAGAAGGCCTATCGTTATGGAAGACATCCTGAAACTTGTCGAGAAGCCTGTCCGAAAGATTTCCAAATTCGACACCAAGGCGATTGACGAGAAAATCGCCGGAATCGAGGAAGAGATCAAAGAGGTCAAGAATAATCTGGACCACCTTACTGAGTACACAATCAAGTATTTCAAGAATATAAAGGATAAATACGGCAAGCCTTTCAAACGACTGACGGAGATAACCAATTTCGAGAGTATCGCCGTGACTAAGGTCGTGAACAACAATGCGAAACTGTTTGCCAATATGGAAGAAGGGTTCGTGGGCATAGGCCTGAAGAAAGACGACAACGGTGTCTTTGTGGCCGACTGTTCTGACTTGTCCGAGATAGTGGTGATAGGAAATGACGGCAAGTACAGCATAACGAAAGTGAGCGACAAGGCTTTCTACGGCAAGAACCTTCTATATGTCGGAGTCTTCAACAGAAACGACAACCGCACCATCTACAATGTTATATATAGGGACGGTAAGACAACGACCTACTTCGCCAAGAGATTTGCAATAACCAGCGTCACAAGAGATAGGGAATATGACATAACACAAGGCAAGGAAGGTTCTTCGATTATCTGGTTCTCGGCCAATCACAACGGTGAGGCGGAGGTAGTGAAGATTTTGCTTCGACCGAAGTCAAAACTGAAGAAGTTGATGTTTGAATACGATTTCTCCACACTGGCAATCAAGGGCAAAGCGTCGAGAGGCAACATAGTCAGCAAAAATTCCATCCACAAGGTTTCGATGAAATCGGAAGGAATCTCAACAATCGGAGGAAAAGACATTTGGTATGATCCTGACATCCAGAGACTTAATGAAGACTCGCGAGGAGATTATCTGGGACAGTTCAACAACGGGGACAAGATTCTGGCTGTGTTCAAAGACGGAACATATTACACTACTTCCTACGATTTGAGCAACAGGTATCAGGGAGAAGTCCTTCTGATTGAGAAACTGGACTTGGGAAAGACATTCTCGGCCATCTATTTCAACGGTCAGACTAAGACGTTCTACATCAAGAGGTTCTCCTTCACGGAGAGTGACAACAATCCTTTGTCTTTCATTTCGGAAGGCAAAGGGTCCAGACTGGTGGCGCTGAGTTTCGACAAGCACCCTCAAATGCGGGTGACTTTCGGAGGAAAATATGAGTTCAGAGAGGCTGAAGTAATTGACGTCGAGGAGTTTATAGCAAGAAAGGGAATAACGGCCAAAGGCAAGATGTGTCATCAATATGAGTTGAAGGTTGCCGAGTTCATCGAGCCGCTTCACAAGCCTGAAGACGACATTGTTCCTGAAGATGAGAGTGACGGAAAAGAGACGGAATTCACCGCCGAAGAGCAGGATGGGTCGACCGGACAACAGCAGGATGAGATTTCGGCGGACGACATTCTGAATTCTAAGGTTTCTCCTGCCGATGTCGCACCGTCATCGGAAACAGTGGTTGAGGAAAGTCCTGAGGGAGAAGCGATTGACAGCGACATATTGCTGAACGGTCTCATACCTGATGATTCGGGGGAAGTACCGGCGGAAAAGAAAAAGAATCCGGCACCTCGCAAAAAGAAATCATCTGACAGCAACGAAGCCTCCGAAGATTCTTCATCAGAAGATGAGAAAGACAATGAACCGACTCTCTTCTAAAGGCGTATTCTGTCTTACAGGTTTTATGGGCTGCGGCAAAAGCACCGCAGGAAAGGCCCTGAGCGCCCTAACCGGCATAAAATTCATAGATCTGGACGAGTATATAACCGAGAAATCCGGTAAACGCATCAAGGATATATTCCAGTCCGAAGGTGAAGACAAATTTCGGGAATATGAATTAGAGGCCCTGAAAGGGGTCATAGAATCGCAGGAAAAATGCATTCTGGCACTTGGCGGCGGCACACTTATGACAAAGGAATGCTTCGACCTTGTGCGCGACAACTCTTGTTGCATCTACCTTAAAGCCGATGTCAAGACACTGTCGGACAATCTAACAGGCAATTGCAAAGGCAGGCCGATGCTCCAAACCGGAGATCAGACCGCTGCCGACAATGATCGGAAAAACCTCGAAATGAGAATCAAATCTCTGCTTTCCGCCAGAAAAGACGTTTACGAGTCCGCGGCAGACTACACTTTGGTCACTGACGGCCTCACGATTGATGAAATAGCAAAAAGGCTGCAAGAAATAGCGGGTTGGTAGTCCGTGGCGGGCGAATTACTGTAGCACAGCGTTTTAACAGAATTAGGGGTACCCCCATCCGGCGTATCCCTAATGCACATAGCGCATTGACACTAAATAGATTAAGTGCCACACTCCGATTAAACCTATGTCCAATGGCACACGACCCGAGGGCACTATTTACACCATTTGACGATGTTGTCCTTGAGAAGCAGATAGTACACGATAAGTCCTACCCAACTGGTCGCAAGCACAACTATTGACCACACGATTTTCCAACCGAGATTAAGGTCCTTTTTGAAAATGTCAAGCACTGCCATAATGGACAGCACCAAGCCGATTAAATAAATAATTGTTCCCATACCATTAATTAAAAAAAGTAATAAATCTATCTCTAATATTTACAAAGATACAATAATACTAAAACAATCATAATGTTTTGAAACGATTTTAGAAGACTACAAAATGATTATACTGACGTAAAAGGAAAAGAAAGATTAACCAAAATATCGTTTAAATTGCCGGATTTCTTCAGGTTTTTCTATCTTTGCAGAGAAGCGATTCAAACTGAAACTTTAGCTGTCTTACAGAATGACTTTAGATGAAATCAGGGCGCAGGCCGAAAATTGCGTAAAAGACACCGTAATGAAAGAAATGAGACGCCAATTCGACGAATGTGGCGGTAGTCTTGACGCTCAGTACGAGAGATACGGGGACACGGAGTTCTTCTTTGCGAAAACAATCGAGCCGGGCCACATCTACGTAATCGGCTATCCGCGTTGTGTTTGCCCAATGGTGGCCTCCGGACTTGTCAAGTCCGCTCAGCATTGCGAATGCTCACGTCAAAGCATATTGTATGTTCTACATAACTTATTACCGGACATAGAGATAGAAGTGAGCATAATAGGGACGGCGCTCTCCGGGAACGGCAAATGCGAATTCAAAGTTACTGTCAAATAAAAATAGTCAAAAATGGACGCTGTCATAACTTGGGTTGACGGAAACGACCCCTCATTCAGAGAAAAAATTAACCGGTACGCCACAAACAATGATCAGAAAAGAGATGATGTGGGGAGCACGACGAGATTCGCCGATAACGGAGAAATTTTCTGGTGTGTAGTCGCCATCAACCGTTTCGCCCCGTTCATAGACAGGATTTTCATCGTGACCTACGGTCAGAATCCCCATCTTGAGGAAAAACTGGAAGAAGTGTTTCCGGAAGGTTTCATACCGATTATAATTGTGGACCACTCTGTGATCTTCAAAGGCTACGAGCAGTTTTTGCCCACATTCAACTCAAACTCAATCGAGACTATGCTCTGGAGGATTCCGGAAATTAGTGATCGTTTCATTTATTTTAACGATGACATCATTCTAAGCGCCCCCGCAACCGAGGAGGATTTCTTTACGAAAGAAGGCAAGACAATCTGTTACGGGCAGAAATACAGCAGACTTCTGATAAGAATACAGAATGCCCTGAAGTCAAAACGCTACGGCCAAAAGCGAATCTCTTGGAAAGGCTCTATGGTGACAGCCGCCGATATGATTGACAATGGCAGCTTTATTCTGAAACTATGCCACAGCCCGAGAGCTCTGAGGAAAAGTTTCTATGAGGATTTCTTCGCCAAGCATCCCGAGGCCGTCATCCTAAACATAAAAGACAAATTCCGCCAGCATTACCAGTACAATGTCCAAGAATTGCAAAATTTGTCTGACTACAAAGCCGGCAGATGCGTTCTTCTTCCTGATAACGAACATCTATTCTTCTTCAAAAAAGACTACGCCCATCTTGACGATGAGCTGAAAAGACTCGATGGCGGCAACTTCAAATTCGTCTGCTTCAACTCTCTGGACAAGGCATCGCCCGAACAATTAAAAAAAATCGAGTCGTGGTTCAACCGCAGGCTCGATCTTTAGGAATCTTATTTTTTCAAATCCTGATAGCGCTTTATCGCCTCAAGGAAATAGTAATCAGCATAATTCAGAGGCACGTCAATCTCGCTTCCGAGAGACGCGGCCCCGGTGCTGTGCTTAAGAATGAAAAAACCGTTCTCTCCAGGCTTGGCAAGATACTCATCGGATGAAAGCGACTTCAATATGCTTAAAGCATAATCGAAATATTTCGCTGACAACCCGCTATCGACCTTTGTGCTCAACTCGAACAGTGCGGAAGCGGTGACCGCAGCCGCGGATGCGTCACGAGGCTCGTCCGGAATTTTCGGAGCATCGTAGTCCCAATACGGCACCTTGTCCTTAGGCATAGACGGATTGTTCATTATGAAAGAAGCCACCTTCTCAGCCTGAGAAAGATACCTCTCGAAACCGGTGTATCTGAAGCACATAGTGTAGCCGTACAGAGCCCAAGCCTGACCTCGAGCCCAAGCCGAATCGTCAGAATAACCCTGATAAGTTCCTCGGGACCGGACAGTGCCGTCGTCATTGTAACTTACTACGTGGTAAGAACTTGCGTCATCCCTGAAATGATTGGCGAGAGTCTTGTCGGCGTGTTTCACCGCAATCTCGCGATAGACCTGGTCCCCGGTGTACTCGCCGGTCCAGAAAAGCATCTCAAGATTCATCATATTGTCTATGATCACAGGATAATTCCATTCTCCGAAATCCCACGACCTGATAAGCCCTACCTGAGGATTGAATCTGGATATCAGAGACTTGGAAGCCTGAACGATGGCAGAAGCCGAAACGCTGTCCTTCAGAACCTCCTGTTGTTTTCCATAACTGCAGAAGACCATAAATCCCAAATCGTGAGTGTTGGTCTTGAACGGGATCTCCGCTTCACGAGCCGTGTATCTTAGAGCATAATCCTTGTATTTGGGTTCACCCGAAAGTTCGTAGTAAAGCCAAAGACTGCCAGGAAAAAATCCGCTTGTCCAATCCTTTGGCTTGATGAGGCGATATTCCCCGTCTTTCCAGGAACGAGCCGTCACTGAAGAAGTGTCAAACCTTGAGGCAAACGACTCAAGCTGTTTGCCAGCCACGACCAGATCGTTATGTATCATTTCATCGACATCGACGCCATCATTGCAAGACAACAAAAGACAAGATGCCAAAACCATTACGCTGCCAATAACCGTTCTCATATAGTTGATGTTATTTTGAAGACAAAATGTATTTACCCGGAGTCGCGGTGAGGTAAAGCACACCGTCCTGCTCAGAAACCTTTACCGCGGATTTCACCGATTTGCCGTCCACGGTAACTTTCCAAATCCCGGGTTTCAAATCCGTCACCAGCACCTTAACCTTCTTGTCCGCTCCGGAAGGCACCGAGAATTCAAGCGTACCGTCAAGTGAGGAGCCGTTTCTGCTGAAAAGCACGGCTCTGTCGCCGATAAACGCACCCACAAGCTGAGGAGTGTCGATTTTCGCGACATTCTTGAGCGCTTCACCGCTGTTGTCCGAGACTTGAATCACATTGAGGAATATGTCCTCGCTACGAACCTGACGCGGGCTCTCCTGAATTCTCCATTGGCCATATTCCTTTGTCGGGTCGGGCCTTGACGTTGTGGGATAAGACTCGTAATTCGTCCCGAACACAAAAAATTCCTTGCCCCGGCCGCCGATTTTCTCTATTCCGGCCTCAGGGAAAAGCATATCGCATTTGAGCATTCCCTTGTCGCCGTCAAGAGTTCTCTTGACAGTGAACGAATTGTCGTCAATCTGAGGCTCCTCGATGGAATGCAGAAGCCAGTATTTCTTGAAAGAAGGGTCGGAAGCCACGATGCGGTCGAACACCATCAACACACCCGGCACCTCGCTGTCTTTCATGTTAAGGAACACGAAAGAACGTCTCACTTCATTGACTTTGGAAGAATAGGCCTTAGTGATGTCGCCTTTAAGGTAGGTATATTCAGGCGTCTTAGCGTCAGGGCCGAAACCGTGAGCCAGAGTCTTGCCTACAGTATATTCCTCTCCAAGCAAATCCTTGAACGAGTTGCATGTCTTCCACCCTTCGCCGGGCATCCTCTGTCCGCCGTCGTTCGCCGCAGTCGGCGTCTGATCCGAGCCACCGTAATTGAAACTCTCGAACACTTCCGAAGGATCATATATCAGCAAAGAGTTGTGCGCTATCGTACGTTTCGTGTAATTTTTGTTGTTGCTGCAATTATAGCCTCCGTCAGTCCCCTGATAAAGTCCGGTGTCTATGGCCAGAGGCCCTCTGTAATAGAGTTGGAAGGATCCGCCGTCAAGATGCTGGTGATTACCCACGAAATTCTCATTAATCTTCATTTCCGCGATAACGCTGTCATCGCCCCAGCCCGTACGAGCTATCATCCAGCCGAAAGGGGTACCGCTGAAACGCGATAGAGGCAAATCGTCGGGAGGAGTCCCCCTGAGAGCAAAATCCTGCCACAAAAGTCTGAATATGATGCAACTGCCGTCAAGACTCATCTTCCTTTCGAACTCGTACTGCAGATAAGGATCCTTGTAGTAGCTTGCTGCAAGGAAACAAGGCAAAGAATAATAGTCCATCGAATTACGGTTGTGATTAGTGTCACCCGCAGGCAGGACAAGACCGTCAGGACGGCGGCGGTAGATGAAATCGTACATCACATACTGCTGGCTTGCGTTAAAAAAGTCCCCCGCGCCCATCTTGTGGAGAATCCACTGGGCGAACATATCGTTTCCGAATCTAACGTTCACATAGCTGGTCCCCTGGTGGTAATTGCCTCCTGAGTAGATGAAATCCCTGACCGGCTTGTAATCCTCGGTCAGCATACTTATGACATAATTGTATATGTCCGGACACTCGTCATAGACTGCGATGCCGGCTGAGAGCATATCCCTGAGAATCATCCACTCTGACAAATGCCCCGCCACGGATTCTGTCCTTTTCGGAGGATAGCCGGATTCCATAGTGCCGGAAATTCTTATGAACTCCTTTACATACGCTTGACGCTCCTCGGAAGTCATCTGATCGTAACACCAGTCATAGACAATGGCTCCGACCATCAGCATTGAGCCGCTCGCCCTCGAAAGGTCGGATGCGGTGCCGAAATGTGTCTTCTTCAGAGAATCGAGCATAGTGGTGATGGCGGTCCTCGCCTCACTCTTGGTGCCGTAGACCAGATAGTTCAAAGCCTGAAGCTGGGCCTTAGTGGTAAGCCCGCGCATCTTGGCATAGTACCTGAACCCGCGGTCAGTCTCCTTAGCTTCTTCAGCAGGTGTCCTGTCCTCCCCCATTTTTTCCATCTGGCGAAGGATTTTCTTGGCGGATTCGGTCTGAAGCTTGAGCCTGAGATCCTGAATATCGTTCTTTCTTATGTACAGTCTCGGATGCTCGGACGGAGGCACAGGAGCGGCTACGCTCTCGACCGGTTTCTCTTTGTCCGGGGATGACGTGCGTTCCGCTTTACAAGTCAGAAACGCGGAAATCGTCAGTACCCCGACCGCAAGGTATTTAGAGATTTTCATTGTTGTGAATTTTAATGTAATCTTATATGGTTTTTTACGCTACAAAGATAACATTTGGAATTCAGCGGCAATGGCAGGAAACACCCGAAAAATTTCAGTTATCTCCAATTCGGTTTTGAATATGTTTCAGAAATCTTTGAATTCGTTCAGAAACGGCTATTCATCTTCCTCAACACAAGTAATCGCTCCCTTGTAATGTCCGACCACAGGCAAGCCGTTCTTATCGGTTCCCTTGAAGGCAACCTCAATCTTCTCATCTCCGAGATTTGTAATGATCACGGTGTAGTCGTCTTTCAAATGAGTCGCTTCCGGATTATTGTCTACATAATTACCACAATAATACAAGCCGCCTATTGAGAATTCAGCGCTTGGCTTGTCGCTGTAAGCATAAGTTCCGCTTGGAGGTATGCGCCCTTTGGACAGGCAATCTATATCATCCAGAGCGAAGTAGAAACCACTTCCTATAAAATAATCAGCTGTACCAGTGTCTATTGTCAAGCCGCCCCCGACAAAACAAATAGAGTACTCGGAATTGTTTTGTTGAATAAAATAAATGCAAGTACCGGCAGTCAGCGGATAAGAGATGACTCCCGCCTTGAAATAGTTTGCGGAATAGTCCACGCCCTCCAATTTGACGCCTGCGTCATCCTGGGCATCGTCATCATTCCCGCAAGAAACTGTCAGTGAAGCCACGGCAGCGGTAATTGCCATAATAAGGAAGAACTTTTTCATAACACAATAAATTAAGATTTTTTGCCTTCAGCGAAAAATTTCAAGGAGTCGGAGCAAAGTTTCGATATGGACTGCCAGTCTCCCGATTTGATTGCTTCCTTTGGGAAAAGTTTGGAACCCATTCCCACGCAAACGGCTCCTGACGCTGCCCAGGCCTTCAGGTTGTCCTCTGTCGGCTCCACTGCTCCGGTGACCATTATCATTGACCAAGGCAAAGGAGCGAGAACGCTTTTCACGAATCCCGGTCCGCCCACGCTTCCTGCCGGAAAGACCTTAACCAGATCGCAACCCGCTTCCTGAGCGTTGCAGATCTCAGTGACAGAGCCGCAGCCGGGGGAATACGGTATTCCTCGCCTGTTGCAAAGTTTCGCGACTTCCGGATTGAAAGACGGAGAGACTATGAAATTAGCGCCCGTCTGAATGTACATAGCGGCAGTGGGGGCATCCAATATAGTCCCCGCGCCAAGTATCAGTTCAGGACATTCTTTTGACAGCGAGAGACTTAGCTCTTCGAAAATCTTGTGGGCGAAATCGCCTCTGTTTGTGAATTCGAAAACTCTTATGCCTCCTGCATAACAAGCTTTCACGACATCTTTTGCGACCTGCGGGTCGGCATTATAGAACACCGGGACGATTCCTGTCTTGAGGAAGGCGCCGAGCGTCTGCAGTTTTTTGAATTTTGCCATAATAAAAATGTTATCTTGAGACTCTTCCTGAGCCGTTTCCTTTCATCAAAGCCTCGACTTCGGCCACGCTCACGCGGTTGTAGTCTCCGAAAACGGTGTGCTTGAGAGCAGACGCCGCAACGGCGAAGTCCAGAGCCTGCTGATCATTGCCGTAGGCAAGAAGTCCGTAGAGCAGTCCTCCCATAAAGGAATCCCCACCTCCGACTCTGTCCACTATGTGGGTGATGTCGTAACGACGGGACATATTCAGCTTCTTTCCGTCGAAAAGGATGCCTCCCCAAGTGTTGTGACTGGCGTTCACTGAGCCGCGAAGCGTAATGGCCACTTTCCGGCAGCGAGGGAATCTCTCCATCAGCTGACGGCACACGCTCTCAAATCTCGACTGATCGATTTCTCCATCGGTTTTCTCAGCGTCGAAGCCCAAAGGCTTGATGCCGAATTCCTTTTCGGCGTCTTCCTCATTTCCGAGAATGAGGTCGCATCCCTCAACCAGTTCCGGCATCACTTCCGAGGCCGTCTTGCCGTATTTCCAAAGTTTTTTTCTGTAGTTGAGATCACATGAGACCTTGACGCCAAGTCTGTTGGCTGTCTTTATGGCTTCCAGACAAGCGTCCGCGGCTCCCTGACTTATGGCTGGCGTAATACCCGTCCAATGGAACCAGTCAGCTCCCTTGAGGACTTTCTCCCAGTCGATCATCCCTTTCTCAATTGTGGATATGGATGAGTGCGCCCTGTCATAGACGACTTTGCTGCCTCTCGCGACAGCTCCGTTCTCAAGAAAATAAATTCCCAATCTGTCACCCCCGTAAACACAGTTCGAGGTGTCCACGCCCAGTCCTCTAAGTTCCTGCACGCACGAGGCCGCGATGTCGTTTTCAGGCAGTCTGGTGACGAACTCTGCGTCAATTCCGTAATTCGCAAGCGAGACGGCGACATTGGCCTCTCCCCCGCCGAACGTGGCATCGTACTGTTTTGTCTGTGAGAACCTTAGGAATCCGGGAGTAGAAAGACGAAGCATAACCTCCCCGAAAGTTACAACTTTTTTATTGTTCATATTTTTTATGATAATTATAAGCTACCTCATTTCAGTGTATTTGATCTTGTCCATATCCGTGTAGTCCAGATTCTCTCCGGCCATACCCCAGATGAACATATAATTGCTTGTGCCTGCGGCTGCGTGAATGGACCATTCCGGCGACATAATCGCCTGCTCATTGGAAAGCCAGACCAGTCTTTCTTCCTGAGGCTCTCCCATCAGATGACAGATCATATTGCCGGAAGGGACATTGAAATAGAAATAAGCCTCGATTCTGCGTCCGTGAGTGTGGGCCGGCATAGTGTTCCAGACACTTCCCGGCTTCAGTTCAGTCAGTCCCATCTGGAGCTGGCAAGGGCCTTCCTCCAGAACGTTGTTCACAATCAGCTGATTGATGACTCTGTCGTTGCTCTCCTCCATTTTGCCGGCAGGGAAAGAATTGGCTTTTAGCGATCCTTTGCGCCCGTCAATGGTGATAAGCTGGGTCTTGTAGGCTTTGTGAGCGGTGGCGGAATTGAGATAGAATTTAGCCGGATTTGCCGCATCCACGCTTCTGAAAGAGACTTTCTGATTGCCTCTGCCGATGTAAATGGCTTCTTTGAATTTCAATGCGTAATCCTTGCCGTCCACCGTGACCACTCCGTCACCGCCGATGTTGATGACGCCGAGCTCTCTCGAATAAAGGAAATATGGAGCCTTCAGCGGGTCTATGGTCTCAAGCACAAGGGTCTTAGCCACTGGCATAGCGCCTCCGAATATGAACCTGTCATACATCGAATAGGTCACGTTGATTTCGTCTGCGGCCATAACCTTGTCCATCATGAAACTGCTGCGAAGCCTTTCGGTGTCGTAGCCCTTCACATCCTGAGGGTTGCAAGCTGTTTGAATTTTGTAATTGACTTGTGCGCTTGCACTTAGAGCAATGAAAGCTGCTGATATAACTAATAATATTCTTTGCATAATCTGATTATTTAGAGCTGTTTTTTGCCAATATCGTTTCTTTTATAATTTGTCTGCGGTTAAAGATAGCAATAATTGTCGTACCTGCAACAAGAATAATGCTGCCTATTATCTTAAAATCGTGCACAAAGTGGAAAATCACCCACGAGAAGAGGCTGGAAGCGAAGTCCAGAGCGCCTCCCTGGAATCCGTCAGGAATCCTCACCGCCGCATCGGCTGTCTTAGCATAGACATCTTGGGCGGCCTGAGTGAAGTAAGGGGCGAGGTCTGTCACAAAGTACAGTCCCACTGTCAGGGCCACAAGGCCGATGATGAAGGTCTTGACCACATTGCCCTTGGTGATAGGAAGCACCGCAGGGAACACGTAGAAAAGACCGGCGAGTGATGCCAGAGGCAGGAACTGATTGCCTGGCAATATGACTGACACGAACAGAAGCACGGGGATCAGCAGAAGCGAGACCACGAGGGTCGTCGGATGGCCTATGACCAGAGCGGGGCTCATTCCTATGTTGATCCCCGAGGAGTTCTTGAATTTTCTTGAGACCAGATCCTTGGTCGCGTCGGCAATAGGTCTCAATCCTTCTATGAACAGGGATGTGATTCTCGGTATGAGTTCCATCACCGCGCCCATCTTGATGCCGAGTCCGAGAATTGTCGGAATCTTTTCTGATATTTCTTTCCAACTGCCGCAAGAGAGCATTCCTATGCCGCATCCCACGAGTACTCCAAGGAATAGAGGCTCACCGAGGATTCCGAATTTTTTCTTCATTCCTTCGGCGTCAATGTTGAGTTTATCGAAACCGGGGATAAGGTCCATTCCTTTGTTGAGCACGACGGCAAACGGGACGAAGCCCTGGCAGAAAGGCTGTGGGATTGAGATTCCGTCGAGGTCTTTGTAGTAGGCCTGGAATTTGGCCGTGGTGAGGTCTGCCATTATAAGGGTTACGACAAAGCATATTATCGCGGCGAAGAAGCCCCACCAGATGCTCCCGCTTGCGAAATAGACCACCGCGCCTATGAATGCGTAATGCCAGTAGTTCCAGAGGTCTATGTTTATTGTCTTGGTCGCCTTTACTAACAGAAGGACTACGTTGATGGCAAGGCAGACCGGGATTATGAATGCGCCAACGGTGGTGTTGTAGGCGACAGAGGCGGCTGCGGGCCATCCCATATCGAATATCCCCAATTCAAGATTGTAGATCTCCGTCATCGTTTTCAACGGGCCGCCCAAACTGCTTGTAAGCAAGGCTGTTATGACGGATAGGCCTACGAAGCCCACTCCGACGAGCAGACCGCTTTTCAACGCTTTTCCGAATTTGATTCCTATGCAGACGCCCAGAATGGTGAACAGTATTGGCATCATTACGGCGGCACCGAGGCCGATGATGTAACTGAAGAATTGTTCCATAGTGTAATGCTATTGCGTTATTTGACTTAGTTCCGCTATTTCGTTATTGTGATTTTCAACGGGTTTCTGACTTTGTTTGAGTATTCGTTGAGATACTCGGCCCAGCTGTCCAGGCTTTTGACTTCCCCTTTGCTCCAGCCACTGCCGAAGTAATAGTCAAAGGCCGTGTCTTTCTTAAGTTCGCTCGTCGCCCAAAGGTGACCAACTGCTCCGGAGATTTCTTCCGGGAATGCTCGGAAGCCGAGCGTGTCTGTCTTTTCAGGAAGTACGACTCCGCAATAGATTTCTCCGTTTTGGCCGACGTTTCTGTCTCCGAGATCGGCATAAGCCATATATCCTTTGTCCTGATTCATCCTATAAGCTACCGGATTCTCTTTGTGGACGACAATCCCCACGGCTACGGATGCGGAATCTGCCACTGAATAGGTCACCTCCGCTTTATTGAGGTACGAACCGGCATCAAGAGTGATTGTTCTTGTCTCGACAACAGTCCTCCCGTCAGCGAGGACCACAGGATAGTAGTCCAATTTCACCCGGAATCTCAACGGTCCGTTGTCCAAAATGGCGAACTTGGTCCAACTTCTCGGATAATAGACCACATCGTTGACTATCAAGGCAGTGGCTCCACATCCTAAAGTCGGTCCCACCCCATAGGAATCCATTCCGTTGCCGTGGTCAAGATGGAAACTCGGCCGGCTTCTGCTGTACAGCGCACTGTCGAAGCGCGCTTTCATCACCGGGCAGGCCACGCTTTTGGTGAACACGTCGTAGCCGTAGGCTTTGTCACCGTCCGCCTGAAGTGCCGGTCCGTAAGTTCTGTAGCCGGATTTGTCGTTTTCCCAAATAAGGTCGTCTTTTCTGTCGGCTCTGTAGGCGCCGCAAGAAAGAGTGTCCGCCGGCTGGGGTTTGCCTTTCAGAATTTTGTAGGTGGAAGTGCCCCCGGAATGGACCGTTGCCTGGAAAATAAGGATATTGTCGCTTGTTACCTGATAGGGAAGCTCCTCTTTGTCATCATTGACTATTCTGAATTCTGCCCCTTTTGTATTTGGCAGTGAGTCCATCGGGATTCCCACCATTTCGTCAGATCTCTCCAGAGCAATCGGGTTGGCAATCTGAATGTCATATAAAGACGAGCATCCAGCCAGTCCCAGCAGGACGGACAGAACGCTCGTCAAATGCAAAAAAAATGGTTGTGTCATTTATTTAGGCTGCTTTCCGATGTAGGCGAGGATTCCTCCGTCAACATAAAGGACGTGTCCGTTCACGAAATTAGATGCTTCTGAAGCGAGGAACACGGCCGGGCCCTGAAGATCCTCAGTGGTGCCCCAGCGCGCGGCAGGAGTCTTTGCCACGATGAACGAGTCAAAAGGATGACGACTTCCGTCCGGCTGACGCTCACGAAGAGGCGCGGTCTGAGGAGTGGCGATGTAACCCGGCCCGATACCGTTGCACTGGATGTTGAATTCACCATATTCAGAAGCTATGTTTCTGGTCAGCATCTTAAGTCCGCCTTTCGCAGCCGCATAAGCTGAGACGGTCTCGCGGCCGAGTTCGGACATCATTGAGCAGATGTTGATGATCTTGCCGTGTCCTTTCTTGATCATTACGGGGATAACGGTTTTGGAGACTATGAACGGTGCGTTCAAATCAACGTCAATCACCTGACGAAAATCTTTCGCGCTCATCTCGCACATAGGGATTCTCTTGATGATGCCGGCATTGTTGACAAGAATGTCTATTCCACCTGCTTTAGCGACAATTTTGTCTACGAGTTCTTTGACTTGCTCTTCGCTGGTAACATCGCAGACATAACCCGTAGCGTCAATGCCTCTGTTTTTGTACTCAGCGATTCCTTTGTCCACAAGCTCCTGCTTAATGTCATTAAAGAAGATTTTAGCTCCTGCCTGTGCGAATGCCGTAGCGATTGCCATTCCGATACCGTAAGAGGCTCCTGTTACAAGAGCGATCTTACCTTCAAGTGAAAAATTAACCATAATTATTTTGTGTTTATTTTTGAAAGTCTTTGTGACGACTCCCTTGTTTTCAATTCCATTTTCAAAGTCACTATTTCGTTTTCTTCAGTGCAAGGCCGCAAGAACGCCTCTGCCGCCAGTCTTCCCATTCTGTTCGGACTGAGTTCAAGAGAACTAAGGGTCGGGGACATTATCTCCGTGAAATTCTCGTTAGCGGTGCCCACTATCCCGAATTCTTCGGGAACACTCAGACCTTTCTCTTTGGCTGCTTCCACCGCCCCAAGAGCCGAGAAGTCACCTGCGCTATAAAGAGCGTCACATCCTCTTTCCAGAGCAATCATACCTTGGGAGTAACCGGTTTCTTTCACGATTGTGTCTTTGAATATAATGCTATCGTCAATCTCCATACCGGCGTCTCTCAACGCTTGCTTATAGCCTTCAAGCCTTTCTTTGTAGGCTTCCGAGGTCATATAGCCTGCCAAAGTGCCGATTCGTTTGTAGCCTTGCCGGATAAGGTGACTTGTAGCCTGATATGCTCCCTGGTAATTGTCGTTCACGACTTTGGCGTCAGGCAGATCGTAGAACACTCTGTCGAACTGAACCAGCCGTACGTCCCCGGTCACGGCTTGCGCAATGTGATTTTCCTCCGAGGTTTCAATGGAATGTGAAATCAGAATTCCTGCCACTTGGTTGCGAAGGAGTGTGCTCAATGCCTTTTTCTCATCCTCAAGTTTCTCGTGGGTCTGACAGATAAGCACAGTGTAACCAGCCTCGTTCAGCACTGATTCGGCTCCGCTGATGACATTGCTGAAAAATTGTCTGTTGATTCTCGGCACAATGATTCCGACGGCATTCGCCACTCCTCGTCTGAGATTAGATGCCATAAGATTTCGCTCGTAGCCCATCTCTCTTGCCTTCTCCTCAATGACAACTCTCGTCTTCTCCTTGACCCTCGAGCTGCCGGCAAGCGCTCTTGACACCGTGGATGGCGTCAGGTTCAATTCTTTAGCTATGTCTGTAATAGTGGTCTTCTGCATCGTATGTGGTTTAATTCGCATCTATGGTTACGTACATTATGCTCTTGAGGCCTCGCATTTCGCATTATGTCCCTCTTCGCAAAGATACAAACGTTTGTATTTAATCCAAACAATTATCTGAAAATTATCGCTCGTCATTATTCATTCAGCACAAATTCAAATAAAAATACACACAATCGCAATCCGCAAATTACTCGGAAAGCTACCTTTTGCAGACGTCGAACAATTTGCCGGTCTTTCTTTTTCCGACACTTATGAAATGATAGAGACTATGTGTGGTGACAAAAATGGTAAGCACGAAGGAATTGTGCGTTTCAGGTAATCTTGCAAAAGCCATCGATGTGGAATTCGGCACTCTCAGAAAAGCAATTAAAAGAGAAGTGACCGACTCAACAGTAGAGACGGTCACAAAATGGCGTCGCCGAACCTAATCAGATAGCGACAACGGGATGTATCCGGGAGCGGTTATTTGGCGTAACCGGCTTTCTTTATCTTGGAAATCAACAGTCGAGGGTACTCGGTGGTGATTGACTTCATCTTGGAGTAAAAAGGAAGCACCAGATCCATCTGGGCATCTGTCTCGGTACCGTAGATTCCAAGAGGAACGGAAGCATTGACATAGTCCATCGGGCCGAAGGAGGTCGAAGATCCGAAAATCTTTGTGTAACTCAGATTTGCGAATGCCTTTCCGTACTTGTCCGGAGACGTACAAGTCGCCCATCCCAAAGAAATCTTGTAGTCATTGATCACTTTGTCACGCACCGCCAAGAATATGTCGGTTCCGGTTGGAATCAGGAACTCGCAATAAGCCTCGGCATCCATTGATTTTATGATTTCACAAGCCTTCAAGCAAGCATTTATAGAATAGGCGGCATCCAGATTTGTCTCATAATTCCCATCCCCGTCACTGTCCTTGACAAGCCTTTTGACATCAATGTATATTTTCATCTTTAGAGGGTTCAACGACTTGGAAGTCAGCACGCCGAGATAATCCTCCAGCGTGGGAATCTTCTCCCCGTTCGCCAAAGTGCCGGCAGAGCGGATCTCGGCAAGAGTGTGCTCGAAGGAAACCAATCCGTTCAGGTAACATCCGCGCGAAGGATGCTGGACGACAACCTTGTTGTCCTTAGTCAGCACGATGTCGCATTCAGCCGCATAACACCTCTGACCGATCGCATATTTCAACGAAGCGATGGAATTGGCAGGAGAGCCGCACTCAAGATACCCGCCCCTGTGGGCCACGACTTTGTACACTTCAGAAGTGCTCTCCTCGCCCTTGTCCGGTATGTTCTCCGGCGTCTCCACCTTTGAACATCCTAAGACAGCGGCAAGCAGTGAAACACCTAAAAGGAAATTCATACTTTTCATATTATTGTATTTCTTGTTCGCTATAACCTATTTCCAAACCTTTCAAATCACCCCAGGCAGTACCCGTGATAGCATAAGTGGTCTCTGACGTGTTCGCACGAGCGTCGATGGAAACCCTTAGTCTAATGTAAAGATTGCCGTCCTTTATGACATGGATTCCATGCAACTGGAATGTGTATTTTCTATATCCCTTGTCCGTGGCTTTGTCATAAGTCTTTCTTGAACCTGACGTGTTCTCAGCAGGGACATAATAATGGTACTGACCTGAAACCGCTTTCTGGATGGTCGTGTCACGAGCGCCGGCAGCCGTGAACCAGTTGGAGTTGTCGTCGGAATACTCAATAATATAGCATCCCGGGCCTGATCCGGCCGCTCCGAACGCAGCCTCGACAGTCAACGTGTCCTCAGGCTCAATGTTCTTGACCGGAATCACCGCCTCGAAACTGTCATCCTTGTGCAAGCCCTTAATCTGAATGGACGGATTGAAGGCATAATAACTAATGCTTGACACTCCTCCGCTCAGACTGTTCGCCGTCAGGAAGGCTCCGGCATTTCCCGTGGAAGGAAGAACCTTGTGATTCCCGTAAGGAGAAGCATTGCTGTTCGGATTGAGAGCCGATGTCGTCCAGCTGAAATCGTACTGTGACCCGGGAACCGACTCAAGCCCATCAACCTCGTAGAAATTCCATCCTACCGGAAGCCCGTATGGATTGGTGCTCTGGTCCTTAATGATTTTGGTAGAGCAGGAACCGATTGAAGAACCGTCCACTATGACCTCGAAATTGACAGTTCCGTATTTGGAAGGAGTGCCGCTGATCGGTATCTCCATTATCCCGCTGCCTTTGGA
>Ga0172377_10001763_pt1 | contig 22051 bp, 15 predicted proteins | sample Pumphouse3metaG_FD_119749 | JGI IMG/M metagenome (GOLD analysis project Ga0172377, IMG submission 119749) | Leachate microbial communities from a municipal landfill in Southern Ontario, Canada - Pumphouse #3 metaG | ecosystem: Engineered > Solid waste > Landfill > Unclassified | place: Canada...
GAGAACTTGAGAAAGCCAAAAATATCCGGATCGCCGAACTTTCCGGCAAGCGCCGGAGACCATGAAGAGAGTTCTTTCTCTGAAGCATCACTGCGGCAAACGTTGAATCTGCATGCCTGCCCATCCTGCCCCGAAGCCCCAATGGACTTGAGCGGCAGGGCAATCTCTGCGCACCACTGCCCTTCTTCTATCCGGCTCTTAACTACGGCGCCTGAATTCCATGAGTCCGGGGTTTCCTGCCCGCGAGCATCCCAAAGGGCTCCGTTGCCGTTCACTGCCAGGTGATAGTATTTGCCGGATTCGCTGCCGCATGATATGAAGATCTCCGCGGAATCATCCCTAAAGATCTTGCTGTTATCGTTATCCTTCACAGCTGCCTTGAAAGTATGGGTCTGCTGCAGGCGGCTCTCAAGCACGCGGCTGCCGCACTGAAGTCCAATGTAGAGATATTTGTCATCGTGAAGAAGAAGCGCCCTGGTTCTGCCCTTGGCCAAATTCCTGGTGCCGATAGCGGCAAAATCTGAGAGTACCGGCGCATTCTTCCAGCATGCATCCTGCAGACTGCCGTCAATTAAAGGCGAAGACGGCGCACGCCCGCACACGGCTATCGGCAGGCCGCCATCGCCGGACGCAGCAAAGGAGCAAGTCGACGCAAGTGAAGATATTGCGATAATTGTGCTAAGCATCAAAATGAAGACGCACACCCCTGCAAGCTGATTGCTAATTATGAAATATTTACTTTTCACCAGCATTCTCCTGTCGTATATAGATTCTAAAGGCAGTCCGGCGGAGCAATCGTATCTCTCTCCACCAACTCAACATCAAGCAGTACGTCCTTAAGCTCCTCGCCGCCAAGTCTTTTTATAAGGAGTTCTGCCGCAGCATACCCCATCTCTTTCTTCTTCTGCTTCACCGTGGTCAGGCAAGGAGCAAACCATGTAAGCGAAGGGAGATCATCAAAACCAACCACGGAGAAATTATGCGGCACCTGAATATCCCGGCCCCTAAGCCAGCTAATCAACCGGAAAGCCGCCATGTCATAGACGGCAAAAGCAGCGGTAGGTGCAGTACTCTTATCCTTAAGCAGTGGGCCAACCTTGGCATCAAATTCATCTGTAGTCCAGTCACCCATGCTCACTATAAACTCAGGCGAAACGGGGATTCCGGCTTCATCCATGGCGGACTTATACCCCCAAAGACGCTCATCATTTAAATAATCGTGGCTGCCCCCCAGAAACATTATCCTGCGATGCCCCGCTTCTATAAGACGCATGGCAGCCAGGTAGCCGCCCTTCCGCTGATTCACAAAGACCACGGGGCCGTCTACACCGTCCACCCTGAAGTTTATCATGACCGCAGGAAACCCCTTGGACGCAAGTTCCCTGAGGCCGTTATTCCAGCCGTGTTTCACTTCTGCGCAGGAGATAATACCGTCAACCTGGTGTCTCTCAAGCATGGATACATACCTGGGCGTGCATTCCTCGCCGATTATATTGCACAGCATTAGACCATACCCAGCCTTCTCCAGATACTCTTCCGTCCCCTGCACAACATCTGCATAGAATGACTGGGTAATGTTAGGCACAACCATGCCAACCAGGAAACTGCTGGACATCTTGAGCGCACGCCCTCTCAGGTCAGGATGGTAATCCAGTTCACGAGCTATGCGCAGGATTTTGTCTCTGGTCTCTACGTTTACCCTGCTGCGCCCGTGGAGCGCTCTGTCTACGGTAGACCTAGCTACCCCGGCACGGTCTGCTATATCTTGTAATTTTGCTTTTTTCATAATGCTATCACCTTGCGGGCACGTGCCCACAAAGCAATAGTAAATCAACTTCCAATATTTGTCAACAGTTTTTTGCTATGTGTTGTTGTTCAGCGAAAATGTCCCGAGCCTTACAATAGAAGAATGTAGGCGATAACCTTGAATAGGAAACAGCAGAGGAGGACAGAAATGCTTGCAAAGGGATCAGCAAGACCGATCCAGGGATTTACTTAGATTTGGATGCAAAATAATGGCCGTTATGGGTTGCCTTGCGAGGAAAGAATCTCCCAGCCAATTTATCGAAAGGGAACGGTTGGTCCACCATCCTACGTAGAAACTGGCTTAAGTTTTAGCACTCTATCTCTGCGTACAAATTGCATGCCTTGGCTGGCTTGGCAACATAACCGATGGGGTCTTCTTTTAACCGTCTGGAAATGGGAAATACATTAACCAACTGTAATACCTATCCTCCCTTTAATAAACAGGAGGACCATTCTGAGTAAATCGCTGGAGAGCCACTCCTGGCTGCTCAGCGAACTTCTATTGGGCACGCTACTCAACGCATACTACAAGTACAGATGCATCATCCCTGACTTGGTCACCACTTCCCCGTTTTACTTTTGCAATTAGGCGGATTGCTAAATCCGCGGGTGCAATATGCATACTATTAAGGATAGACGTTTTTAAGGACTCCAACGATGTTGCATAATCGCCATGCCCAGCATTGATCACACCATCGGTATAAAGAAATAGTCTATCTCCGCTAGATAATTTCATATCGTGTTCTAAATAGCTGGTATTTTGTAAAACCCCAAGCAGTACACTATGGTCTGTGATCTCCTGTACAGAGGAACCCGGATTTGGGGAATATAGCGGTAGCTCATGACCAGCGTTAGCAAACACTAATTTATTGTCCTTCTTATTGAATAACCCGTAGAACAAACTGATGAACTCATCATGACTGGTCTCTCTGTATAGTTTGTTGTTAAGGTTTGTCATTACATGCGAGGGTGATGGGTCTTTGTAAGCAAGCATTCGCAGAGTTTTTCCTATTTCTAATGCCATATGGGAGAATGAACTACCATTTCCTGATATATCACCTATTACTATTGATGTCAGGCCCGGCATAGGATGAAAGACATCGCAGAAATCTCCACCCAGCGGCCCTTCGTTTCTCGCTACTATATGGCTCTGGCCATATGATAATCCAATTTCTGAGCTAATGTTACTCCTGTCAGTTCTCAACATGACCCTCTGCAATAGATATCTGGGAAACGTTGTAATCCAATGATGTATTCTCGCAGTCTAGGTCACAGATAGCCTGCGAGTCCTCAGGAGCTACCCTGGGATGATCTTCAAGTGCGTCCATGAACTCCTGCAGCTCATTCCAGTAAGGCTCATCTTTTGATGCAATAAGTATTGCTATGCTGGCCATATCCCTTGCCGGGATTTCCTGGCCTGCCAATAGCAATGCCTTGGCCAACACAAAATAAATGGCAGGCGATGATGGGCTAACACATAGCGCTCTATTCAACCAGATAATGGCTTCTTCTGAGTTACCCTCGGATAAGTATGCATTTCCCAACGAGAAGAGCGCATCCGTATCTTCGGGATTCTGGCTGACTGCACGCATCAACAAATTGGTTGATTGAGTGAATCGTCTGTTAACTATATCCTTATGCTTTGCGTAGCTGCCGAAATACGCCTGCCCCATTGCCGTGTAAATACCCGGGTAGTTTGGGCTGATACTGAGAAGCTCCTTATAGTGTGCCACAGCTTCTTCATACCTGTTATCCAGAGCTAGAGCTATGCCCAGGTTATATATGCCGCTCTGGTGGTTTGGATCAAGCTGAACACAATCTTGAAGCAGCTTGATAGCTAAGCCTACATTGCTTGCAACCAACTCCATACCAGCCTTAAAATAGCTATCTGCATCCAGAGCTGAACTCTTCCCGCATGCCGGACATCTATCTGAATATTCCTGTATACTGCCGTAGCATCCAAGACAATGCATGTTATATCTATCTCCTAAGAAATTTGGCGCCAGACTGGAAAAGATGCCCATTTTACTCACAGCCAGGGCATCTTCTCCAGTTCAGGCGTTGCCGTAAAGGCATGGTTCACACGGACGCTTTTTCTTATAACTTTTCCCTAATATCATCATTGCAGGCAAATGCCTGTAATCAACTCGTTCAAACAGAAGTAATCAGACTCCAGCGCAAATTGAGAATAACTGTTCTATCTCCGCCATTGTTTTGAAAGCACAATTAGCCTTATATGTCTTCCCCTTATAACTCTTCTCAACCAACACTAGCAGGTGGTTTGCAGGAGAATAACCGTATGTGTAGCTGCGAGAACCACAGTCTACCTTAATGCGTGCAGAGAAACTGCACTTGACAGCATCCGTTCTTTTAAGATTGGGTATCTGAGAGACCACGGCTTTGCACAGATCGCCTTTAACAATCTTCATGGCAAGCGGGCGTCCAACCTGTGGCGCATACTCTACCTGCACAGCGGAGGCAAAGGGTGAGCGGATTGATCCCTTTATGGGCATACTCTTGCTTCTGCTGCCGCCAAGGATATTTCCATTCTCTGCATCAACCCATACTTCCGTAACATCCCACGGGGCATTAAATCTTAGCACCCATGCCAGTTGGGCTATATCTTGGGGCTCTGCCATATCACCTGTATCAATATACTCCCAGTAATCATCCGGCTGTACTATCAGCAACTCTGCGAAAGTAGGCATACCGATACCATAACCCATCTCTGCCATGTAAGTTCTTGCGCATTCCACGGCGGCTGCTTTATCAACCTTTACATCTGTGCTTAATGGTTTTGGTGATTTAAAATGGTAACCAAAACCTACAAGGCTACCGTCGGATGGGTTGAGTGTAACTAAAGCGCCATCATTGCTATATGGGTATCCGTTATACATACGCTTGAAGGTTACACGCCATAAGCAATCATTATTGGCATAGAGTACAGGTTTATTGCCTTGCAATTTGGCATTATCCAAAGATAATCCCGCAGCCTTAAGATACTGCTTGGCAAGCTTGGCAGCCTCCGGCTCTGAAATCTTTATCGAGAGATCATGCCGCTGCCGGTGAAAACTTTTACTTGTTGCAACTCGAATCTCACGCGTAACCTCATCAAAATCTACCGTATAATCATCGTTCTGAACTTCCAGAAACCTTAAGCCAAAAACTCCCCGAACAAACTTCACCTCATACTCTCCGCCGGCATCCCAGCCCACGGCCTTGGCAAAATTCACAGCTCTACGGATATATTCTGCCTTGTTCGGTATGGATGGCAAATCCGGCATACCACCGGGTACTGTTGCCGATCCGGTAACCAACTGCGACCTGCTATACGCTGTTGATACCTTCGACTGAGGCCCGAACTCCCCGCCATTGTTTCCAAGCTGCCGAGTGCAGATAACTATGACTGCAACCAAGCAACCGGCAGATGCATACAACAGTACCCTAGGCATCTATCCCACCTTTCAAAGAGATGTGGCAATTATGCCCCGGCGCAGAGTGAGAGCAATTGCTCTATCTCCGCCGTTGTCTTGAAGGCAGATTTAGCTTTATATGCCTTCCCCTTATAGCTCTTCTCCAGCAACACCAGCAGATGGTTTGCAGGAGAGTAGCCGTATGTATAGCTTCGAGAACCGCAGTCTACCTTAATGCGTGCAGAGAAATTGCACTTGGCAGCATCCGTTCTTTTAAGATTGGATATCTGAGAGACCACGGCTTTGCACAGATCGCCTTTAACAATCTTCGCGGCAAGCGGACGGCCAACTTGGGGCATACATTCTACCTGTGCAGTGGAGGCAAAGGGTGAACTGATTGATCCCTTTACAGGCATACTCTTGCTTCTGCTGCCGCCAAGAACGTTTCCATTCTCTGCATCAACCCATACTTCCGTAACATCCCATGGGGCATTAAATCTTAGCACCCACGCCAGTTGAGCTATATCTTGGGGCTCTGCTATATCTCCTGTGCCAATATACTCCCAGTAATCATCCGGCTGAACTATCAGCAACTCCGCAAAAGTAGGCACACTGATATCATAACCCATCTCTGCCATGTAAGTTCTTGCGCATTCCACAGCGGCTGCTTTATCAACCTTTACATCTGTGCTTAATGGTTTCAATGCACTAAGATTACAGCCAAAACCAATAAGGCTTGCATCCTCTGGATTAAGGATAACCAGGATGCCACTGAAGTAATAAGGATATCCATCGTATACTCGTCTAAAGCGGACATACCATTGATAAGAATCTTGGGAATATTGTGCAGACCTGCTATCGTATAACTCTATGTTATCAAGAGGAATCCCTGCCGCCTGTAAATAACCTATGGCTTTCTTATTGGCAGTATTCTTATCTATTGCCACCCTTAATTGGTGCTTACTCCTATAGAACCGATTGTTTGAAACCCTTCGAATCTGGCCTGTGGATTCATCGAAATCCACAGCATAATCTTCGTTGTGAACTTCCAGGAGACTTGAACGCAGACCATGCTGAACAAATCTCTGTTCATATTTACCATCCGTGTTCCAACCCATAGCTTTGCCAAAGTTAATAGCCTTCTCAATATTCAATGTTGTACCGGATAACTGGTTGTCTTCTCTATCTGCTATACTTCCCTGAACCGATGGAGGGCATAGAACTATCCCTGCAAGCATGCAATAACAAACCAATAAATATAAAATTGGTTTTGACATTTTGTGCTCCTTTGTCTTCTAATATAACTACTTATATACTTTATGAAGTGTGGTAGATGGATCACCAATTATAGATGCTTGGCCCACCTTCTCAACAACATAATTCGAACCAATTAACGTATTTGCATCATTAACAGCTTGGTTTATAGTTTGTCCGGCTTGTAGGGATGACCATACCTCTGCCACCCAGTTATAGTTATCTAATGTATCCAGAGATGTTCCTATAAACCCAAGAAATGCTCTGTTAGTGCTTGAACTAGTGATACCGAATGCAGATGCCATATCTGTATGCTGCACACCATCATATCCGGCACTATAACATGAATCAATGTGCACGAAATTGTACGCAGGCTGGCTGCTACTCTTATTCCCAACGGCAGTTGCAATCAGGCTGGAAGGTATTGCATGGTCTGTTATATTCCAATCGCCGGGGCCTCCATAGCAGTCCCACAAAACAGTCTCATTGGGATATTCAGCTAAGTTCCAACTGCCATGACTGTACATATAGAAAACTGTGTAGGTAGGGATATTGGAAAGAATGAACGATTTATAATCGGATATTGTGCAGTTTGAATTATGTTTCATATCTCTAGCATAAACACCCACCAAAGATGCAGCATCAGCACCTACGCTTGTAGATAAATCATTTCCAAGCACATAAGCTTTGTTATATATGGTAATATCGCTTATGGGGATGGAATAATACTCCGTGCTGCCGGACGGTGCTACCTTTATTCTGAGAGTACCAGTAGTTCCATCCGACAGAAGATGCGTGGAATCAAAGCATATCTTCTGTTGCGTAGTGCCACCGGCAGGCCAGTCACCGTTTGCATCCGTTGCGACAGTAGTATATCCTGTAGCTGCATGATCGTAAGCATAGACATGGGATGTACCGGTAGCAAGGTCTGATGTACCCAGGGATACGCTTACACCGTTATTTACACTGTAATGCATGTTATCAATGTTCGCCATCACGGAAAGGCCTGTTCCGCTGATGTTGCTGCCTGCAACATTGCCGGAAAGGTTATTGATAAACATGGCGCCCGTTCTTATTGCCTTTGTCCACGTTCTGGCCGGATCATCCCTGGTGCCGGTATCTCCCGGCTGCATCTCTGCAATATCATTGGCCGTGAACCATATGGTAAGGTCATTGCTTACTTCTGTTGGAGTCCAGTACACACTTGGCCAGGCCGAGCCCCCTATGCTGATGCCGTCTTTCCATATGCCGGAGGATGTCATATCTGAGTGCAGAACATTCCAAGAATAGCATCCCATGGCGCAGAAGGAATCACCCACATAAGTATATTTGCCGTTGGAATAGTACCGGTCCTGATCCGTAAGGGCTGCCGAATATATCTGAACTTCGTTATCTACGGCAAACGGTGAGATAGTCATTGTCCTAATGGGATTTCCCGTTCCGCAGGTTATGGCAAGTGCCTTACTCCAGTCAACGGCGATGGCCGGGGATTGGCATACTATTAAAGATAGCGATGCCATAGCAAGCAACCGGCTTAGCCAATTTTTGCGAATGCTTAATATTGGTAACATACAATCTCCTTTCTAATGCCTTGCATAATAATATTAAGGCTAGCGGCATCAATTAAGATGCGCAGGTGCAACCCGGTATCAGGTTGCAAAGCATAGAGCACGCCTCTCCCAAACGCTGCCAAGGTTAAAGTATAAAAGCTTGGGGCCGGCGCAAGCGGAAACAAAGGCCCGCTATACAATCTGCAGATACATCTGCCACCGGAATTCTACCGATGCTCTATTCTGCGTTCCAACTCTGTCAATACACCAGTAAGCTACTAACCATGCGCAATGGCTGCTAGGCAGGTAATAGCCAACTATGGATATAGTTTAGCACTAAGAGGGTAGGCCGTCAAGATATTTTTTTAAAATTAATTCTGCAGGCAGGGTGAATAGGGAGGTCTCTAATTGCTTAGAGACGGCTGTTAGAAGATAAACTCATGCGAAACGCAAAGGAGGCCGATATACTGCTATATTTACTTACGTGCAAAGATAATGGCAGCAAATGTCAATAGGCTTACTGGTAGAATTTGAACGTATCAAGATAAAATTACTGATGTTTTATAATTATGTGACGATGCCTAAAGCATCTAGAACCAATGCGAAACGCTCGCATTCCGATGTCTGTGTCTCGCATAAACAATAAAGTTTCAGTAGTTCATCTGCTGTTATACTCCATACGTTGCCCATAAACAATGCCGTTTCTTGTATTAATCCTGAGCTTAGTAATTTTTCCGGCAACATTGTAGGTCAATTCCCAAAAAGAAGCGGAGAGACCGGTGTCAGATTTACTTAAAGGCTCATATGTTGCTAGATCAGCGGAAATCAGCTTGCATTCTGTCCTGCCGGTCTGTTGTAGATAGATATTGCCTTTTTCTATAGCTACTTCTCTTGTAACTGTTACGTCTGCCGCTTTCATCCGCTGAGAAAGGGCAGTATCCGGCTGATTTGGCGGCTTGCTGTTTGACGGCACTGCACCGGTAAATGATGGCAACCCCAGAACGGCAATTGCAAGCAATGCCAGTATCCACTTTGCGGAGAATGCCGGCACGGCATTGTTAAGTATTCTGGTCAACCTCTGCTTCTCCATATCAAAGGGTTCTGCCATTGCAAGCGCGGCCTGCCCGGATGGAATTCCATTTGCCAGCTTTACCGCATGCAAATACCCGGCAGCATATTCCTTGCGGGTCAGGGAGTACGATGTAAGAACCATCTCATCACAGGCAAGCTCACGTTCCCTTTCCAGGTGATGTCCGGCCAACCATATGGATGGATGGAAAAAGAAGAACATCTGTGCCAGATGAAAGAGCCACACGCCTGCCATGTCAAACCTTTTCATGTGTGCCAGTTCATGTAGCAGCATCGCAGAGAGGTCGCTCTGGCTGCACGTTTGGCAGATGTTTTCAGGAACAAGTATTGTGGGGTGAAATAAGCCCACAAGCATAGGTGCGGAGACTTTAGATGAGGTACCTATCCTGGGAAGGCGCTTCATATGCATATACTGCGTGCAGTTAAAGAGCAGCTCTTTTGTCTGTTGATTGATGGGATGGAGGTCTCTAATTATATTGCGCTGCTGCCGGTAACGCAAAAACAGAAGCATAGCCATTATGGCCACGCCGCTAAGCCAGATGATCATAATCCAGGCTACGTCAGTACGGTTATTGTCTTTAACTTGAAGAAGATTTGTGCTTTGAAGGTTTTTTACACTTCTTGCACCCTGTACTGCAGAACTGTTAATGGCAGATAGGTACGGAAGGCGAATGCTTTGACTTATAGGCGTTATTACTCTATGCAGAGCAGCAGGCTGTGAGGGCAGATTTATGAACGGCGACACAAATACTTTTACAAGCACCAGCAACCATAAGGCATACCTTAAAGATGCAGGTGCCTTTCGCCAGAAATATGTTAGACACCATACCAGGCATGATAATACGATAAGTTGCCAAGATACGGATACTATTAATGATCCAATCTTCCCCGCAACAGCATGCGGCATGGATTAGTCCTCCTTGTCCGGTTCCGCCTCTATTATATCTTCCAAGGCCGCTATTTGATCCGGAGTCAACTTGCGCTTCTTTGCTATATATACCGCCAGCGCAGATAGGTTGCCTCGCAATACACGGTTTACAAGATCATCCAGCTTTCTGTTCTCAACTTGATCTCTGTTAATGAGCGGACTGTATACATACGCAAAGTTCTCTTCCTTTGCTTCCACATATCCTTTTTCACGAAGCCTTGCCAGCACAGTGGCAACGGTGTTATAGGCTAATTTTCTTGAATTAGGAAGAGCTGCCACAATCTCTCTTGTAGAGGCCCTTCCCTTCCCCCACAAAATCTCCATGATCTCAAATTCCGCCGGCGCAAGATCAGCAAGCTGAGCCAATGTATTCTCCTTATCTAGCGCTTGGTTAAAGCCTAACTATATTACTGTACATAATATAGTATATCGCGTGGAAGCTCATCTTGCAATATCCTAATTTTCATGGTAAGCTACCAATAAGCTAGCGTTAGCTTTATTCTCCCTACGGATTGGCTGGTTAAGGAGCTTAAATTTAGCTAGCTATATAAGTAATTTTGCATGCAACATGAGTATTACCTCCTGTTTAATAAGATGCATCATTTTTGGCAGTATTAGTTGCTTTGCACCAACTGCCTGTTGATGGCATCCGGAGGTACTAAAGGACGATCAGTGGGATATTACCATAAAACGGCATGGATTTACATTAATTGAACTTCTAGTAGTTATAGCTATAGTTACTATATTAGCAGCAATGCTATTCCCCGTGTTCGCGAATGCAAGGGAGAAGGCACGGCAAGCATCGTGCCAAAGCAATTTAAGACAACTTTCAATGGCGGTTATACAATATACAGATGATTATGATGGAAATTTTCCGATAATTCAACCTGGAAGTTATTCTGATGGAGGATGTTGGACAGTACGCTTAATTCCTTATATTAAATCCACCAAGATCTTTGCTTGTCCAAGCGATACGAATAAACCATATGAAGAGTACAAAGATTATCCACCGTATGGGACCTCGCTATTAAGCTATGCATATAACTCATGGCTTGCCGGATATATGGAGTGGGTTAACAATCCGTATGCAGATCCATCCATTGCCAGCGGTGTATCCTTGGCCAGTATTCCCCAGCCATCTCAGGTTATCATGTTACATGATACAGCACGCGGTGAAATTTATACTACAGTCGCATTTCCATATAATTCGTACACATTTTTACCGGGCTGTGACACCCAAACCTACCGCCACACCGGTGGCGATAATTATGTATTTGTCGACGGCCATGTAAGATGGTACCGCATCCCTGATGAAGTAATTGATACATATACAGACCCGAAGAGCGGCATCAGCTTTGATTACCACTGCGATTAATAGTTGCCATCCCTAACCAATAGACTCCACACCGATTTACTTATCTATAGCGAATCCTTAAAGGCCAATATAGGAGTCTTCCCGTGGCGGTAATTCCCCAAGTAAGCTTGCTCCTCATTATACTCCATAATCCACAGACCGTCATTCCCCTGCAGCTGCTCAATGATTATTGGGTAGACCTTCTTACTAAATGCTGTGGAATAGAACTCATCCTGCAGCGTCTTATGGAACCGCTCGCAGATGCCGTTAGTTTATATATCCTCTATCGCAAGTGCACTTGCCATGTTATAAGTGCCAGATTAAATATTATCTATTTCAGAACATCTGCATGATACTATCCCCTAATGCAAGATGATGCCCCGGCCTATCAGCGGATCATAGTAGCGTACCCCCAGAAGATCAAGCCCTGTATTCTAGTATATGCCGAGCGGCTCTCCTATTTCTTTTGCCCGTTCCTCCGGGAAGTAATATGATAGCCGACCGGGCATCGCAATATCAAAAAATTCAATATCGTTTAGAGATTGAAATCTTGCTCCTGTAAGTTTGTGCTTTTTGATGAAAGAAGCTACTCTTGCTGTTACAAATATATACTTTGGATAGGGCCATACTATGAAGAAATCGCTGCCGTCCCAGTTCTTTTCATCTACCAGAAGCGATGCATTTGTTATTCCATTATATAGTTTCATACCGCAGGCTTGGCAGCTTCTCTTTAGTCTCACACCAGATTCCTCCGGGGCAACACCGCCCCAGCCCGTAATTAGCAGTTCCCAGAAGTTGGGTATCTCTACTGCCGCCGCGTCTGCTGCCTTTACGCCCGGATTTGAATCGCAAGGATCGGGCTTCTTTGCCTTTATCTTCATCCTTGCCGATTTCACCGGCTTTACATCAAATCCGGTAAAACCTTCTTCCTTAAATAGTGTAAGGACCCTGTCCTGTATCAGGCATTCATGATACCAAGTCCATACAAAATCAGTAATCCTTGTGGATGTCAGCAGAACGTTCAGGTCTGTAGCGCGCCTGCCTCCGCTGTTATGAGTTCTTGTCACCGGACACTTTACACCCTCAAGATGAACATTTTCATCCCATTCCGCCATTCCCCGCAAGGTGTCAGGATGAGTGAGACTCCAGAATTTATTAGCCATTGTATTTACCTCAATCCAAAATCTTTCATCATTGTATTCAACTGATGCACAATCTGCCGTCCGGATGCATTTGAAACATCTTTTTTGAACTGCCTCCAAACTTTATTCCAGTTTCCGCCCGTATTGGTATGGATTCCCGGTTTTTGGGTATGAATGCTCTTTGGCAAAGGTATTTTCCATTCCTCTATATTCAAGCCCTTTCCTTCAAAGAAATCCTTATGCTGTTTAGGCAATAGATGATGCTGGTGGATTTCCTCACCTGTCTGTTCTGCCTTCTTTAGTCCTTCTGCTACCTTCTCACTTACCTTGATTGCCTTTGGAGCTACTTTTGATGCTTCTTTGCCGGCTTCTATGCCCGTCTTAGTAAGCTTGGCAGCCAACCTGACATCACCGGCGGCCGGGATTCCCGGCAGTATAAGTCCTGCCAGGTCTCCTACTAGCCATAGCCCATTTGCAACAGTGGGTTTCTGCCGGAACTCATTGATATCCAGGGCTGTCCCGGCTATATCTACCGCCGTCTCAACCCATCTGCCTGTGGGATCAATATTCGTTACCGGGTTGTTCCCGGCATAGGCATACCAGTTCAGGCCGTCCCGGGATGGGTCGGGAGTGATGAACCGGCCTATCAGCGGATCGTAGTAGCGTACCCCCAGAAGATCAAGCCCTGTGGAATCATCTGTGTAGTAGCCGCTCTTGCCCACAAACCGGAACGGGTTCACAAGCGCCGTGGTATCGCCGCTTCTAAGATGCCCCATCTCTTCGCCGTATGCACTATAGGCATACTCGTCCGCTGTTCTTTGCAGGCTGTCCGTAAGCTGCCTGGTAGACCCCAGGGCATCCCCGTGATAGTAGTATGTTTGCCATATGCCGGATTCATTCCTGCTTTCGCAAATTCCGGGAGTATACCAGGCTGTTATTGTGTTTGCAGAATCTGTTTCGGCTATTAGGGTATCACCGTCATAGACGTAATGCGCCTCTCCTGCGCTGTCCGTCTTACTTACCCTATGCCTGAGCGGATCATAGAGAAAGCTTGTACTCTGGTATGGCACAACATCCGTACGCAGAGCACCCAGCATGTTATCTATGGGATCATAGACATATATCCAGTTGCCGCCTGTGATGCGTCCTATTTGGCGGCCCAGGTTGTCATAGGTGAACGTACAACTTGCTGCGCCGGAGATGCCGGTGAGCAGGTTATTGCCTTCGTATACGCTGTTGTAGGTCTTTGTGCCAAGCGAGTTGGTAAGCAATTTCAGTGTCCGGTTTCCGGCTTCGTCATACTGATAGTTGTATGTGTATCTAGAACTCCGTGCTTCCGATTTTAACTGATAGGATTTATCATAGGTATAGGAAACGATATCACCGTTTGCCTCAGTCATGCTTATGCGGTTTCCAACATTATCGTAAGCGTACTGAAAGCATGAGATTATGCTGCCATCACTGCGATAGTTCCCCAGATTGTTTATCCAAAGCCTCTTTTTGCCGGTAGAATCGTAGCCGAATGCTGCATATGGAGATGCTCCTGAAGGACTCAGGGTATTGTATGTTATGCGGGAGAGAAGTCCGCCGTAGGCATCATAATCGTACTGGGCCTTTCCACCGTATGGACTGGTAACATAGCGCAAATCTCCACCCGGCGCATATTCGTAAACATAGGAACCCAGGACGGTTTCCGGGGCTATACTGTTTCCCTGATGCACCTTGACAGTTTTAGTATTTGTTGGAGGAGTGGAATAGCTGTACTCCACGGTCTTATTTGTATAGCTCTGATAGAACGACTTCATGCGGTGTGCAGAGTCATATGTGTAATCTACACGTCCGCTCACCCCGTATATTCCTGAGATAAGGCCGTCAGCGGTGTATGAGTTATCTACAAATACGGTACTGTTGGCGCTCTTCGTTAGTGGTCTCTCCAGATCATCATATGTGAAATCGAGGGTTCTGTATGCTACCGGAGAAGTGCCCTCCATCTGTTGCAGAATATTTCCAGCCGGATCATAAGAGTATCTTATCCACTCCGGTTTTATGCCCGGCAGAGATTCCTGTTTGAGATGATTTCTTTCATCATACAGGTAGCTTATCTGTTTGCTGCTACCTCCTCTTTGCCATCTGGTCCATTTTAGCAGTCCCAACTCGTCGTAGCAGTGACATGTGCTTATTGCGACATTCACACTGGAGCCTACATCCGCGGTGCCGGTTTGCCGTTTAACGTTCCCCAGGCTATCATACTCAAACCAGACCGTGTTTCCATTCTCATCGCAACTGCTGACCGTATTCCCATTGGCATCATAGTTTATTGCAACTGTGGTGCCGTCCGGATTGGTAGTGCGGATAAGCCTCCCTGCGCCGTCATAGATATGGCTGGATACCAATTCGGCATCCGTGCTTCTCCTGGGTGCGGTCGTAATACCCGGGCGCCCAAGAGCATCAAAATTTCCCGATTCTGAAAACACGCCCGTATTGATATTCGTGGTACGGGTTACGTAGGCATGATACGTATTGTCATAGTCATACTGTGTCTGGTTGTTATACGGATCGGTCACACTGGTGAGACAGCCGTAGGAATCATATGCATATGAGGTAAGCAGATTCAGCCTGTTTGGATCAATACGGGTAGATGTTCTATCGCAATAGCTGTTATATTGGTGGGTAGTCTGATGTCCGGCTGGGTCTGTCTCACTTGTAAGGCAGTTTTTTGCATCATAAGCGAAAGACGTCACACCGTTAACCGGATTTGTTATCCTCCAAAGGTTTTGGCGGTTATCAGTAATAGATGCAGATGGAGAATACCACCTATAGCTGCTGGTATTTCCGTTTTCGTTAGTGTAGCTTTGTATAGTGCCATCATATTTATAAAATGTACTCCACCTACTAGTGCCCCGGTTCCACATGTAACGGACATAAGGGCAGCCAGGATAGGCATTTGTAACATTGGAATCATAGCTTGACTGATTGCTGTCGCTGCTTGATTCCGAGCCTATAACATAGTGGATCATAGGTCCAAAATAATCATCGTTGTAGGCATAACTCGTATTTTCCTTGGCATAATATAAATATATCTGCCTATGCCGGTTGGGATAGCTGCTGTTATACAACCTATCCTTTACTATGCATTGATCATGCGATACTCCCCCAATACTTGCGGTTGCATATTCAGCAGTCATGCCGGTTGCAGCAGGGCTTGATGAATTCTGTCCTTCGTCTGCATTTGGGCCTGCTACCTGAAGCAATCTGTAGCTATAGTATTGTCTGTCATCATAAGTATATGTCCAGGTAAGAGCCCTCCCGCTGTTGTTATTATCCGGGATAGTGATTGTCTTAATTCTAAAGCCGGCAGCAGATCCAGGCGGCATAAACCGTTGCTCATACGTAAACTCTATGTAATGCTGAGGGCTACCTGGAAATGTGATTTTCTTGAGGAGCTTATTATTCTGGTATGTACTGTACGGATAGTACTCCAGGGAGTAAGTGCCTCCGCATGGATCGGTTATGGATGTCAGATAATAATATGTGCTATCCCACGTAAGATTTAACGTTCTGTTGGTACAATCCGTTATGGAAGATACAAGGTAATGATTATCCGAACCATCCTGGTAGTAACTGATGGAGGTCGTATTATTATGCGTGTCTTGGATACTGGTAAGGTACATACGCGATGTCATATACTTGGGCGCAAAATTATACTTTAATTGATCCTTTGTCGTAACATATGCGGAAGTATTGGCAACAAACGATGTAAGATCATCAGGATTTCCGGGTGAGCGGTCTTTTGATGCATTTTCCCAGCGCCGTACAAAGCTAGGGGTACACCATCTCCAATCGTTCATGTTAGGAATCCGTAGAATATAACTTTCGTAGCTATGCCTCCAGCCCAAAGCCGCTTCGCCCAGCTGAGCCGAACCTGTTCCACTGCTGAAGTGCAATCGAAAATCTACAGGCATTCTGCCCCGTGTCTCCCACCCTGTAATGGGAATATCTGTTTCCAATGTGCCTGTAGCCGTGTTTAGCACAGAATAAGGACCTGCCGGTACTGCTATCTGGTGCTCGTATTGTGCAATATTGCCGGGTAGAGGTTCTGTGCTCTGTGCAAAGATTGCAACCGGCAGTATAAGGCATATAGCCAGTGCGGCAGCAAGTACTAATCTCTTTTGTATTCCAGGTAGCTGGTTCATTACTTGTTATCCTCTCTATGCAATTTCCTGTTTTATAAGTTTTCTATCTTGAGATCATGCAATTGTTTAGTAGCCGGGCACATAGTTTGCGCCGAGTTTCCCACTAGATAGGTATTCTGTATACCATGTGGGTAATTGCGTGTATGGGGAAGTTATACTAACCGTATTAACTGTAGAGGAATAGCCGGTCACGTCATCTGCAGATTGGTATGCAACAACCTTAAAGCTGTATGTTCCACCAACAGGCATGCACCATACCCTATAGTCGGAACAGCTGGGCTGAATTATGGGCACTAAGTTATGTACATACCAGTTAACCCCATCTGCTGAATAAAGCACATTGCAATGATCAAAACCCCCAGCGCCCGGCATGTATGCCCATGAGAGTTTTACCGTTCCGGTTGAATCAACCAGAGATGCATCCCAGGCGAATGAAAAGGGTGCATCTATATAGATACCATCACTACAAGCGGGCTGTCCGTATTCACCAGCACCGTTCTTGGCCCTAACTGCAAAATAGTAAGTTATCCCCGGCAGAAGAGCGAGACCTGTCCGTGTAACACTGGTAGAAACACCCTGGGAGGTCCAGTCCACCACGTTGGTTGCACCCGGTGACGTGCCTATGGCATATTGATACTCAGTGATACCTGACTGTGGATCTGAAGATGCCGTCCACTCTGCATGAAGCTCTGTAGTACTGGTTGTAGTAGCTCCATCATCGGTTACATTTACCGAGGCTGGAGGCGTTATATCGCAAACTGTGCTATCATCGCCACTACCGGCGGCTTCAGAAGACCTATTGCCCGCCTTGTCTTCCGCAACAAGGTCAAAATAGTAAGTGCCCTCACCTGATGGGAATGTAAAGGAGAACGAACCGCTTGAAGTTGTTGATGAAAGTCCGCTGTTGATCCAGCTTCCGGACGAACCTTTCTTATACCATAACTCAACCTTCTTCAGCTCACTATCGCCTGCGTCGGACGCGCCGGAATATTGGACCACAGTTGCAAGTCCGGCATAGTCTGGCGAAGAAGCTGTTCCCGACACCGGGGTTTGAGTATCAATAATAAAATCTGTGCTGCTAACCTCGCTATCCACATAATTTGCCTTGCATCCTATAGCCTTCACAGTTGCGCTGCTGCTTATTTGGATTGGCGCTGTATAGAGTGCGCTAGTTGATACTGGTGTACTCCCATCAGTAGTATATCTAATCTGCGCTCCATCAGTGGAACAAGATAGAGTTACTGTTTGTGCTGTTTTATAGCTACCTGCATCCGGACTGATGATGGGCATATCTACCTGGTAGAATTCATCTGCCCCTATATCTATGTGAACACCGTTTACTCTCTCCTGATCATCCATATCTAACCAATCGGATTGCGCAGTATCGTCCAAGCCTGCATCTATGCACGGAGACCCAATCTGCAGATGGTAATCATTATTCGCCCTGTTCATAAAGAGAGGGTTTTGGGTTATTGCGCCGTTCCCCAGATACATCCCGGCATAATCAGATGCATTACTGTAAAAGCAGTTATTATTAACATTGTGCTGGCCAACTACATAAAACCCCTGGGCATTGCTATAAGCGACAATATTGTTCCTTACATTTAACATACCATTGCAACAATACAATGCTCCGTAAGAGCCATTGCTGCCTATAATTGTGTTATTGGAGATTGTTGAATAATCGTAGCCAGCGCAAATACCTCCACATTTGGCGCCTATGTTATTTATGAGCAAATTATTTACCACAACTGAATAGCTGCCATAGCAATATATCCCACCTATCCATTCACTGCTAGTATTGCCTTCCAATATATTATTCCTGATAATAGGAGAGCCGTATATTGCATATATTCCTCCAACTACGCTGGCACCACTGTTATCCTTTATTAGATTATCCTCAATTATTTGAGTGCAACCATCACCACCACAGAGGATTCCACCTCCATAGCTTGGAGAGGTATTATTTTCTATCCTATTACCACGGATCTCTACTGGACATTTATGGCAGTAGATTCCTCCTCCAAACATACTTACGCTATTATTAGAAATAACATTGTCTATAATATATTGAAGCACATCTCTGCAGTAGATTCCTCCTCCATATCCGTTTGAATTATTATTAGCCACATTATTATCTGTGATAATATTGTTTGAAATAGTTAAAGATCCTTCGCGACAGCATATTCCGCCCCCCATGTAGTTACCATTTATGAGAGTTCCGGTGCCATGTTGTATGGTAAAGCCATCTATTAATGTAGCCGGAGTAGTACCAGCGGAAACCGTTACCACACTGCCGCCCTGGCCGCCATCCAAAATTGTAACGTTTACCGCCGAGTTCCGCTGATCGAGCAGTGTCTCCACCCCGGCAAATCCACCGTACAACTTTACACCATCTTTGAGGGTGATCCTCTGAACATAGGTTCCGGCAGCCACCCATATCTCATCGCCGGATACCGCGCTATTGATGGCAGCCTGTACAGTACTTTTTGATAATGGCCAACTTGACCCGTTATTGCTGTCACTGCCGCCAGTGGAGACATGAATCACAGATGCTTCCGTATACATTATGGCGGAAGCAAAGATAAGTAGGCAGAGCAAGGGCACACGGACGAACGAAAACAATTTTGTCATCACATTGGACTCCTTAAGGGGATGGCTAAGTATCTCAGTGGAATACGGATAGATTTGCTAAATCTAGTTGTTACCGTTGAACTGAAATCCAACTCTTGCTTACTTTATCAATTATTTTGCTTGCTGTCAATATGTATCTTTACGATGTTCCCTTTAACAAATTGGTGATATTTTGAATTATATACTTGGCTATGCAATCAAACAATTTACAACTAAGGCAAGATGAAAGACGTGTTGCAGTCCAATATCAAGCAAAAAATGTCTAATTTAGCCTTTTTAGACTAGTGAAACTTCCAGCCAATTTATTGAAAGGTAAGTGAGGCATAGTTTTTCTCTATTTGTCCCATTTTTCTCTGCTTTCTTTGTACTTGAGAAAATAAGTCTAGAGGAGGTTTTGAGCTCAAATTCTGGGAGGGGTTGGGGATTGTTTTGCGGGGTAACGGATGGAGTAGCGGTATGGCGCTCTGAAATGCCAGATCAAGTATCGGCTACCCCAAACAAGTCTTTCAACCATGAAGTCCAGGGCCTTGTTGATATCTGAGCGCCTGAATAATCTTAAATTCTCCATATCCTCTGCAACTTCAGCTGGTACCTTAAGGATGATATTTCAATCCCTCAACGAAGGATTTCTTCGTTGCAACACAGGCTTGCAGAATTATACGCGGAGGGCTTTATTGATGTTTCAATCCCTCAACGAAGGATTTCTTTGTTGCAACCTGATTTCAAGCGTAAAATGTATGCCAGATGATTCCCATATTTTACATTTAGGTCTCTAATTTATTTTTCCTCCTCAAGAATACCTGCGCGGACCTCTCTCGTGATATGAAATCCCTTTCGGTTCGCGCAAATGGTTGGGTTATTTGTGCGCTCGGCCATCCCTGACATTTTTTAACAGCTCTCGGTTTAGCGTGTACTGGTATATGTACCTGCCCTCATCAAACTGGAATACCTGAACCGGCACCCAGTTTGCAAAGAGCGCGCCTACGGAAAGCGCCACTGTGTTCGGCCCCGCATAGAACAGCAGAACCTTTGATATATATCCTCCCGCCGACATGAACTCCGCAACCTTGTCCCTTATATCCTCTATCGCCTGAATTACTTCATCCGGCGAGAGGAAACCCTGTCTGTTATGGAGATTAATGAGAGGGACTCCGGGGCAATTTGTTTGGATATACTCTTTGGCGGCAGGGATCGGGTTCAGCTTACCGCCAATGCCAATTGCAAGCGCCACGGTGCTGCCAGAAATGGCGAGGCGTAACAATCTCTTCCGCCACACCCTGCGGAAGAGACCGCGGATGATACTGAATACACCCCAAATCCAGAATAGCACGGTGACAATGTTGACTGCGGGCCCCAGAGATTCGCCAAACAGGCATACAGGCGACCATACGTTAGCGGGCATGTCTCCTCCTCGCATTTGATGCTTCCGTGCCGGACAGATGCGTCTGGCCCATGCCGATGGTTGTCTTGGCACCCGTTCCGGAATAGACCGCATACCTGGCAAGCGCCGTAATCTGCCGACGAACCTCTTCGCTTAGCGAACCATCCACTTCCAGATTGCAACTGCCCAGGAACCCGACCATCTTGAGGTTCCCCATATCGATCATGCGAGTGGAGATAGAGTGGCTGCTGACCATAACAGATTTCTCAACGGCCGGCAATAGATCCTCAGAGATTGCCAACTCCGCGGGAGCGAATCTATTCCACCGCGAAAGGTAGCTTTGAAACATCAGCCGCGGAACGGGAAGTGGCAGGTTGAGTTTCCCCTGTTTGAAGGCTGTAGGAGTCTTGAATGCAAACTTCAGCTCCGGGAGCGGCTTAGATGATAACAGTGCGCCGTATTCGGATGGCACATTGGCATTCCACGGGTCTTCCAGGCTGTACCCGGTGATGGAGAACTCTGTCCGGTCGATGCGCATGTTTTTGGAATCGGCAACTTTTCGTCCCAGCGATGTAAGAACAGCCTGCAAGAGCGGGGCTGTCAGGGTGGATATTCTCAGCTTGCAGGCCGGGGCTGTTATGGGTTCCGGCCTGCCGGACCAGGACAGCTTCCCAATGAGCGGCGATAATGCAAATGCCTGCGGGCCGGAATCTTCGTGTAACTCCAAGGCGAGCGTCTCGTTAATATCGGCAAGCAAGTTGTAAAACGCAGCGCGGATGTGTTGCCCTGATGGAAACGGCGCATTTTGCTGCAGTTCCACAGGTCTAAGCGTGAGTAGGATGTTTGCAAGCATAGCAATCCCTCCGTCAATCCTACCTGAGAATCTGCAGGACATGATCGGGAAATCGCATTGGCACGCCCAGGGCATAGCCAAATTGGAAGACTTCCGGGTGGGACTTATTTATGCCTGCTACTATTCGTCCGTAGAAAGGCCGAACCGGGCTGTAAAGAAAGCATGACCCTGCCTCAAGCATCACCAGCGGCTTTTTGAAAGGTTTATCAGTAGAGATACCCTCTCCAATCTTGCCGTACTTAACCAGAGTATGCCAGAATCCGTGCGTTGGGTCTGTGGTGGCGGGAATAAAGTTTGAGAGGGTTACAAAACCGTCCGGATTTTCAACCTTGGAAAAGAGGTCGCATATTTCCAGCGGCCCAATCTCTTTGATCTGCCCATACCCGGCGGTACGGCGCTTGCCGTAGCCTTCTTCCTTCATGGTATCAAGAAGTTTCCGGAGATGCGCCGGATA
>Ga0172377_10001767_pt1 | contig 22031 bp, 15 predicted proteins | sample Pumphouse3metaG_FD_119749 | JGI IMG/M metagenome (GOLD analysis project Ga0172377, IMG submission 119749) | Leachate microbial communities from a municipal landfill in Southern Ontario, Canada - Pumphouse #3 metaG | ecosystem: Engineered > Solid waste > Landfill > Unclassified | place: Canada...
CAGCAAACGATAGGTATCACCCTGTTTCTTTACGTGTGCAAGATATTCATGCATTCCAAGAGAAGAACTGGCAACAAAAAGCCCGATGGTATCGTCTTTGGCTATGTAGTCTGCTAAACACAACCCACTCTCTTCATTACGAAGGAAATAGAAGGAAGAAGCCCCAACTTGTACAGAAAGCCTGTCGCTTTTAGCGTGAAAAAGTCCACAGACCACTTTGCACCCTTGTTCGAAAAGAGTTCTTAATGTCTCTTCAGCAAGCAAGCTTTTGGCCTCTTGGACAAGCTTCTTTCCTTCAACACTATCAAAAGGAACCTTCCAAGCAGCACAGTACATCTTCCAATTGATTTTTTCCTGCAGAGCATCAAGCGAAAAACCATCAAGGATAAAGACCCCATAGTGTTTTGCAGTGGTCCCCTTTTTTTTCTGGTTGGTCTTCAGAAGAAGCGATTCATAAGGAACCTCTTTCTTTGTATGGCTCGTAAGCTCCTCGTCAGATAAGGTTGCATACGTTTGTCTGAGTCCTGCAAGAAAGCTCTCTTTTTCACTACTCATCACCTTTTGTGCAACAAGGGCCATAGCAGATGCATCCTTGGTCTGAATGACCGGCCCTTGATACAGAGGAGCCAATTTGACAGCGGTATGCAACTCACTGGTAGTAGCTCCTCCGACAAAAATCGGAATGGTACTTCCCCGTTCTTCAAAAAGAGCAATGACATGCGCCATCTCCTTAAGGGAAGGAGTGATCAAACCGCTGAGACCAACCAAATCAGCGTTATGAGTAAGTGAAGCTTCTAAGATTTTTTCAGCAGGGACCATGACTCCAAGATCAATGACTTCAAAATCATTGCACGTAAGGATGAGATTTACGATATTTTTCCCAATATCATGTACATCCCCCTTTACGGTAGCCATTACTGCAATTTTCTTTTTTTGATGTCCTACATCTGCATTCTTATGAGTTAAATATTCAGTAATTCGAGGTTGGAGGATATCGACAGCCATCTTCATGGTTCGAGCGCTACGAACTACCTGAGGAAGAAACAGCTTTCCTTCACCAAAAAGCTTTCCTACAACCTTCATGCCGTCCATCAAGGGTCCTTCAACCAAGGAAATGGGATCTTCTGCTATCAGTAGATCAAGATCGCTAGCGAGCGTGCTGTTCTCTCCCAAAAGAATCGACTGAACCAGATGTTCCTTTGGGTCAAGGATTTTTTTTTCAGGTTTTTTTCCCCCACCTCCGGTTTCTTCTTTAAAAGCCTGCTGACTCAGGGCAAGATCAATGAGTTCAGTGCGTAGGGAAACCAGATCTTCCCCCTCTGCAAGCAAAGCCTTGGTGATGATCTCTCGTTCTTTTGTTCCTAATTTTTCAACATCGCGATTTGCAACTGGATTGATGATGGCCATATCGAGTTGTGCGAGGTTGAGAAAAACCGCATGCATGGCATTGCGTATCGTATCATTTCCTCTAAACGAGAAGGAAAGATTGCTGATGCCTCCGCTGGTATGACAATAAGGAAGGTTTTTCTTTATCCAATGGGATGCATTGATGAAATCTCGGGCATAGGTATCATGTTCGTCTATTCCTGTAGCTATGGAGAGGACATTTGCATCGAATATGATGTCTTCAGGCTGAATCCCTCCTTGGACAAGCAAGTCATAGCTTCTTTGGGCGATTGCAATTTTTCTCTCATAGGAGGAAGCCTGTCCTGATTCATCAAAAAGCATGACCACCATGGTACATCCATACGAGGCAATGGTCTTTGCCCTACTGAGGAACTTTTCTTCCCCTTCCTTGAGGCTGATGGAGTTGACGATTCCCCTACCTTGCAACTCTTTCAACGCTGTTTCAATCACCTCCCAGTCGGAGGAATCGATCATAAGCGGTACTTTTGATATGGAAGGGTCGCTTCCAATATGTCGTAAGAAAGTGACCATACTCTGTTTGGCATCAAGCATGGAAGCATCCATGCAGATATCTATGACCTGGGCTCCGTTCTGTACCTGCAATCGAGCTATTGAGAGAGCTTCTTCCCATTTCTGTTCGTGGATCAGTCGGGCAAATTTCTTTGAACCCGCTACATTGGTCCTCTCTCCTATCACCAGGAGCTCACCTTCAAGGGGAAGGCATGCTTCAAGTCCACTGAGTTGCAAAGCATGAATCGCCTGGTTCTTTGGATGTCCAACGTTCTTTCTCGCGATTTCTGCAATGGCCTGTATATGCTTTGGTTCGGTTCCACAACAACCACCTACGATATGGAGACACCCGGTACTGAGAACCTCATTCAGTTCTTGTGCCATTTGTTCGGGAGTAAGCGTATAGGCCCCTTCCTTGTCAGGAAACCCTGCGTTAGGATGAGCACTGATGTAAAAAGGAGCCAAGGTTGAAAGCTTTTTTATGAGGGGAATCATCTCCTGTGGGCCAGTTGAACAGTTCAGCCCAAGGGAGAAGAGGGGGAAGGAAGAGAGGGAGATGATAAACGCTTCAAGCGTCTGACCACTAAGAGTACGTCCACTCTGGTCACTGAACGTGACGCTCACCATGAGAGGTACCGTCCGTTCCTCTGTCTTCATAGCCTCAATACAGGCCATGATGGCACTTTTTGCAGTAAGCGTATCGAAGACGGTTTCGATCAATAGAAGATCGACACCTCCTCCAAGGAGAATCTCAGCTTGCTGGCGATACATGGCCAAAAAGGCATTGAAATCACTCATCCGGTAGGCAGGGTCATCGACATTGGAAGAAAAAGATAGACTTCTATTGGTAGGTCCCAATACTCCTGCGACGTAGGCATACCCTTCGTGGGAGCGTTCAAAATCTGCAGCAGCTTCACGAGCAATCTCACATGCTGCACGGTTAATGACATCTACCTCTTCACTGAGTCCGTACTCTTCAAGATTGAAAGCATTCGCACAGAAGGTGTTGGTCTCGATGATGTCGGCTCCTGCTTCCAGATATTTGGTATGTATTTCAAAAATCACATCGCCACGAGTCAAATTGAGATACTCATTGCACCCCAGGGCTTTCTTACCATCCAAAGAAAAATCCTCAGATGTAAGGTTTTCTCTCTGTATCATGGTGCCCATTGCTCCATCCAGAACAACCACCCGTTTTTTCAAAGTCTCCAGCAAATATTCTTTTCTATTCATACTCAGGTACGTACCTCCAGCTGACCACAAAGAGCCAGCGTATCATCAAGCAACACCACGGCAGAGAGGATTTCTTCGTGGGTGTTCATTTCATTGCAAATCTTCTGAACATCGGATTGCTTTTGCACTCTATTGCAGAATGCCGTTGCATAGGCATCACTAAGGGCAGCGTCTTTACACGCAACCATGACAGCATCTGCTTTTCCAAAACTATAAGAATGCCCGATTTTCCCTGAAGAAGTACATATACCCAAAGGACTATGTAGCGGATCAACAACTACAGAAAGTTTACCTGAAAGCCTATTACCAGGTGCAATAAGCTTAACAGATAGCTCTTTTAGGACATCAATATAGAGATCTCCACCATTTTCAACAACGATTTCATCCAACAGGAACTTCTGCTTCAAATGCTGCGCTGTTGCTTGGGCAATTGCTCCTGCTACACTAGCCATCGGCCCGGTTGCAGCAAGAAATGACGCATTAAGCATGGACTGGATGAAACCAGAAGGATTGTCTGTAACAGTGAGAGGAACAAAAGAAGTTCGGAAAGCTGGGTCGGGATAGCTGATGATTTCATTGCGCAATCTTCTCACTATCCTTCCAGCCTCACTTCTCAAATCATTTTGACCCACTGAAGCTGGATTGTACCCAATCCATATATCACTTTCTCCTATGGAAAGAACAAGGGAAGAGAAGCGCGAGGAACCCATCTGAAATCGGTAGGTTCGACTCTGAAACATGGTTCAAGCCTCTCTCTCGTGTGAAACCTCAAAGAGCCTCATGGGACATGCTTGTACGCATAGTCCACACGCCACACAAAGAGAAGCTTCATACACAAGTTTCCATTCGCTGTTCATGGTAAGGGCTCTGGAAGAACAGACGGCAGTACAGGCACCACAATCAATACAACCCTTGTCATTGAACATGAGTTCCTTGATCATTTCCGAGACGACGACTCCTGTAGTCGAGAGCCATACGACACTGTCAGCAAGAGCTTTTTCAGTCCCGGATAGTTCAACAATGAGTTTGCCGCCTCTTCCTGAAGCCACATCAGCATTGAGGATATTGATGTCCACATCGTAGGTTCTTACCAATTTGCTGACCAAGGGCTGTTCTACAAGGGTGGGAGAAAATCTGAGTGCATAGCGTTTTTTCATTTGTTGCCACCTTCACGGGGAATCAAGGGTTTTACAAAACTGTCATGAGGAAAGGTCTTTACCGGCTCACTTAAGTAGAATTTCTTCTCCTTGATCCATTGGTTCAAGGTCTGGGCGATATCACGGGCTTTACTCAGAGAAGAGAGCGGAGCAGTCTTTACTTCTTTACCATCCTCAAGCTGAACCGACCCACTCTGCAATTGCGCATAGGTCACCTTGCCGACCGAGGGATGGCCCTCCGTTCCATAATCACTGATCAATGTTTCTATCTGGCTGTTGTTGATGGCTAGATGTTTTGCCATCTGGACATCCAGGACAGGAATGGGAATGCCGATACCAACAAACATCGAAACACCATATTTTTCGTAGTAGGCTGAACGTATGTACTCTGTGGACATCTCTTTTGCATTTCCTACAACGGCCAAGGTGGCTCCGGTACCAATGGGAATGCCGTGCTCGTTTCTAGGCCTGACCATATTGAACTGGGTGCCATTCCAAACGACATACCCTTCAGTGCCCCCGAGAAAGATCCTGGTTCCCAATCCAATGGTCTTGAGATACGGGTCATTGAGCAAAGGGCTGAGTTCTCCACTGGTCGAATAGGTTATGTTGGAGAACCGGGGAAGCAGACTTCCCATATAGGTGTATTTTATCTTGTTGGTGCTGTTGGTTGCAGCTGCATAGTTTTGATAGGCGTTACGGGGATTGAAAAGATAGAATTCATTGACAGTATCCTTGTTGATCCAGGTATCGATCTCCTTGGTAGGATAACAGTCGGTTCCTTTGCCTCTGGCATGCAGACGGATATCTTTGCCGGCGATCAAATCCTCTATGACATTTGCACCACCATAGGAAGGATCGAACTTTGACTCTGCGGTCGCTCCAATGTAGGTGTCTACAGCAGCAAGACCTTCATAGGCATTGACTCCATTGAGTGTTATCTCTTCCATTCTGATTCCAGGAGACCAGTGACCGAAATTTATCACTGCTCCAGAAGAGCACATCGGACCAAAGGTCGCGGTGGTCACTACATCAACTTGCTCGGCAAGTTGTTCGATTTCGGTGTGTTCAGCCATGCGGGAAAATTCCTCAGCTGTGACTACTACGACCGTTCCTGCTTTGATCTTCTCGTTAATCTGGGCAACAGTTTTTGCCATAACAACTCCTCTAGAAAGGTATATCGGACTCTTCAATGGTCATTGCTGGAAGCAGATGGTAGGCTGGAACCTCATACGGGTGCGCATATTTCAAGGCCTCTACTACAGATGCGGCATCTTCTTCATTAACCACCAATTCTAAACGCCACTCTGGTACTTGTTCAAGCTCTTTGACACTCCCTATGAACGGATTACTCCCTTCTGTTGGCATAAATTGACCTTTTCCCAAGGTCTGCCAGCAACATTGCTCATACTTTCCCATTTTTCCTGCGCCGCGAGAGAACAGAGCTTGCTTAACTGACTCAAGATGAGTTTCAGGTACATAACAAACCAAAATATACATCTTTTCTCTCCTTGGAGTTTTGTCGTATGATGTGTGCATGGTAAAACTTCTCGTGTTCCTCGGCAACCCTGGAAAACTCTATGAAAAGACAAGACATAATGCAGGCTGGATATTGTCAGATTATCTGTATCCTGACGTATCTTGGTCGGAAAAATTCCATGCGCAAACAGCTGTTGCTGAAGGTTTCAGGCTCCTCAAACCCCAGACCTATATGAATGAGAGCGGAAAGTCCGTACGTGCTTGTTCTGATTTTTTCAATTATACAGCTCAAGAAATACTTGTCGTACATGATGACCTTGAACTTCCGTTTGGAACGATCAGATTGCAGAAAGGTGGAGGGTTGCAGGGTCACAATGGGTTGAAATCAATCAAACAGCACCTAGGGGACGACCTCTTTTATCGACTTCGCATCGGCATCGGAAGGCCCCAAAGAGGAAGCGTCGCTTCCTATGTATTGCTGCCTTTCGACAAGGAAGAAGCCCCTTTGCTTCCCTTGGTTCTTCAACGGGCAAAGGCGTTTTTACAAGGTGATTTCAACGCTCTCCCGCTTACTGATACATTAGGCTAATCCCAAGAAAGGGGTTACAACATGTTTTTTGCATGGTATACTTTATTGTATGCTAGGATCTTCCCTTTAGCGGAAGATACCATCCTCCAGGAGGCGTGAATTGATAACACGTGACCTTCGCATTTCAATCCGTACAAGGACTGAAATGGATTTTTTTTCAGCTTTGTTTCCTTCCACTTCCGATGTGGGAAACCTATATAGGCAAGCAAATGAACTCGCGCATAGATATAACACCCGTGTAAAACAACGGGGAGGCAGCGACTACGTTTCTGCAGGTAAACTGCATGCTTCAGCGGTGATGCACCTGCTTTACCAAACGGTGTTAAGTCGGTATCTCTCAGATACTGAGCCGGATTTTTTCAGCAGGCTCACTGCTCTTTTATCTAAAAATCATGCAGGGCAAGACGTACTTGCTTTTTATATGAAGGAGTTCCCTTCTCCAATCCTCCTTGAACAAGAACTTCCTTTGGATTTTTTCTATGATGAATCCTTGCGGGGATATTTCATGCATCAGGTCATGAATGACAATCCTGCTCTCATAAAGGCAACCAAGCCTTTCCTCAGTCCTGAAGGATTGACCTTTCCCCAAGCAGCTCAAGCTCTTACAGCCTTGATGGGAGGATATACCCAAGGAGCTGCATCGGTTGCCAACAGTGATGAAGATATTTTTTCCTTCTTGACCCGTCCTTCCAAACTCTATCCAGACTCCTTGACTGACCAGATTGCCTATATCCTTGAAAGCTGGGGTGAGTTGCTTCCAGAGGAAATGAAAACACTCCTCTTACGTGCAGTCGACTATGTAAAGGAAGAAGAGAAACCTCATTTTAGTGCAGCTCTTGGCCAAGGAGGAGGGCACGCCCCTACAAAAATCCCTGATTACAGCGGAATCGATACAGAATATGAAGCATTCTCTGCAGATCGAAACTGGATGCCAAATGTCGTTATGATTGCAAAAAGCACCTTGGTATGGCTTGATCAGCTTTCCAAGCTGTATGGCCATCCTATCGTTCGTCTGGACCAGATTCCCGATCAAGAACTGGACATGTTGCATAATCAAGGTTTCACTGCCTTATGGCTGATTGGTTTGTGGGAAAGAAGCAGTGCATCCAAACAAATCAAGAATCTATGTGGAAATCCTGAGGCCGAAGCCTCAGCCTATTCTTTGAAAAACTATGAAATAGCTGATTCCATCGGAGGATGGGAAGCTTTGAGCAACCTCCGCCAGAGGTGTGCTGATCGGGGACTCAGACTTGCCAGCGATATGGTTCCAAACCATTGTGGAATTGATGGAGATTGGGTCTTTGAACATAGTGACTATTTCATTCAGCAAGACTATCCTCCGTTTCCATCCTATACCTATGACGGGCCCAATCTTTCTTCAAACCCTGAGGTGGAAATAAAACTCGAGGACCACTATTACAACCGAACCGATGCTGCTGTCACGTTCAGAAGAAGAGAATATAAAAACGGAAAAACCAGCTATATCTTCCATGGAAACGATGGAACTTCAATGCCTTGGAATGACACTGCTCAGCTTGATTACCTCAATCCTGTAACACGAGAGGCTGTCTACCAGCAAATCAAGCATGTAGCGCAGAACTTTCCCATCATCCGTTTCGATGCTGCCATGACACTTGCAAAGAAGCACATCCAAAGGCTCTGGTATCCAAAACCGGGTCATGGTGGAGATATTGCCGGACGTGCTCAAAGTGGTATGGACGATGCATTGTTCCATGAAAAGATACCCCAGGAATTCTGGAGAGAAGTTGTAGACAGGCTTAGTGAAGAGCTTCCCGATACGTTGTTGCTTGCTGAAGCTTTTTGGATGATGGAAGGATATTTTGTCAGAACCTTGGGTATGCACAGGGTCTACAACAGTGCCTTCATGAATATGCTCAAAAATCAGGAAAACCAAAAATATCGCGATACGATCAAGACTACCATCAGTTATGAACCTGAAATCCTCAAGAGATTCGTCAATTTCATGAACAATCCAGATGAAGACACCGCCGTTGCCCAATTCGGGGAAGGGGAGAAATATTTTGGTGTCTGTACATTGCTTTCCACCATGCCGGGTCTTCCCATGTATGGTCACGGACAGATTGAAGGCTACAAAGAAAAATATGGAATGGAGTATCGCAAGGCTTATTGGGATGAAAAACCAAACCAATGGTTGGTAGGCGAGCATTATCGCAGAATTTTCCCACTCTTGAAAAACCGCCACCTATTCAGCGGAATCGAATATTTTCAAATGTTTGACCTTGTCCAAGATGACCATATCCAACAGTCAGCTTTCTGCTACGTCAACGGAACAGAGCATGAACGAGCCTTGGTACTGTACAACAACCAATATGAAGCAGTTGAAGGAGGAATAAAAACCTCTGTCCCCAAACTTGAAAAGAATGGAGCTGAAAAGCATACTGTCTGCACCTCTTTGGCAGAAGCCTTGGGTCTGACAGTTGGTGGTAGGCGCTATGTTCTCTATGAGTCCTTCCCTGAAGGTCTCACCTATATGATTCCCTCCCTCAAGATATTCGATGAGGGATTACATCTTCACCTTGATGGCTATGAGGCTAGAATCTATCTTCATATCAGGGAGATTGAAGATGTCGATGGGACATATGGCCAGCTGTACAGTAGTATTGGAGATAGAGGAATTGAAGATTTAGAACAAGAAATCCTTGCCCTACGTTTGCAACCTGTCTACAAAGCCATGGAAGGCCTTCATGGAGATTCTTTCAAAAAACTGATTACATCGATGCTTCAAGGTAAGGCGAGTTCCCAAACTGAGCGTAAGATAATCCTGAATCTTGCTGAGGCATATACACATGTAAGTGCTGTAATCGAAACACTTCATCCTCTTGCCTTGAAGGCTCTTCCCAGCATTCCCAAAGATGTGAACCCGACTCAGATGCTTACAGAAATCCAAAGGTGGTCTTCTCTGTTCAAAGATGGTCCATCCCATTCGTATTTCCTTCATGGATCTGCGATTATGGATGAATTCCCTTCAGTAGTGGCAGCCTCATTGTTCCTCAAACCCTTTATCCGAAAAGACACCACCATTGAAGAGGCCATGACGGCAAGTGATAAGCTGTTACTCTCTCGCTTCTTCTCCAAGGAACTCTGTGACGTAGGTTTTGTTGGAGACGATGCAAGAAAAGCCTGCCATAGTGCTGCAATCATATCTGCCGCTGCCAACATGATAGACGATGTCACTGAGGCTCCAAAAACCATTCTTGCAAAGCTACTTCGCGACAACGCTGTACGTACCTACGCAAATTGCAACGAATATCAGGGAACAACCTGGTACAAGAAGGAGGCAATCCAAGAAATCATCTATTTATCGGCCATTTCCTTTACGATTCATAAGGGGATGGAAAATACACAGGAATATATCAAAACCCTTATGGAAGCTGAAAATGCAGCAGGGTATAAACTGAATCTTCTCTTGGAGTAGATTGAGATGTTTGATTGACTTGCGTCTATCGATAAGATACTCTTGGAAACTATGAAGACGTGGATAACCTATTTGGCTGCGACTGCTTTCGGGTTGGCCGCAACATTACTGTTTGGAGAGTCCGGTATATTTCAACAAATCATGTATACCGTAACTGCCTTGTTGATACAACTCGGTGGATTTGTTTTGATTCCTTTGGTATTCATCGGATTCTCTTCAGGCATATCTTCATTAAGGAAAGATTCCAAGGGATGGGCTTTCACCAGAACAACCATTGCCTGGAGCATACTTTCTTCCTTACTCCTGGTCATTGCAGGAGCAACGGTGTTCCGTTTCTTCCCAACGGTCTTTCCTGCCAGTAGTAGCGCGGGATCTGACCCGTCGGTCATCAGTGCAATAGCTCCACAGTCTATTTCCACCTTGTTTGGATCGATGCTTCCTGTCAATCCCTTCTACACCTTGGCTTCAGCAGAAAGCTTTTTACTTCCCGTCATCATCATCGCCCTGATTTTCGGCTACTTTCTCAAACCCAATGTTGAAGTGATTCGCCCTGCGTATGTGACCATGAATTCTCTTAGTGAGACCATGTTCCGCATGGCTCGCGCCTTCAGCACCATAGGACACTTCTTCATCTTCTTTGCATCTTCGTATTGGTTTACCCGTTTAGAAAGTGAAGGAACCGTTTTTGTTGCTGGAAAATTCTTGTTGATGCTCATCATCGCAACAGCAGGAGTACTTCTTGTCGTTCTTCCCCTCCTTTTCGGGTTGCTTACCCGATTCAAAGCAAATCCCTATATTGTACTGTATCGAATGCTGTCTGTTGCCATTGCAGCACTCTTTTCCGGAAGCATCTTTTTCAGCAGCCCAATGACGATTTCCCTTTCCAGACACAATCTGGGATGTCAAAAACGCGTCAGTGCGACAGCAGTTCCTCTCTATACACTTATAGGAAGAGGCGGATCTGCCATGATCGCAACCTTGAGCATCTGCAGTCTGCTCTATGCAGCTCTGGGTTCGATGCCTTCTGATCAAGTCATTCTCTTTGTTGCCTTAAGCTCAGCACTATTCTCATATGCCAGTGCATTGTATCTGGGATATGAAGTGTTCTTCATCACCATCATTGCCCTTCAGTTTTTAAAAATTGATTTGTATGGGGCTGAAATGACGTTGATAGCGCTCATGCCTATCCTCAATGGATTCGGCATCCTTATAGACTCCTATGTTGCGGCGTTTGGAGCAACCTATACATGTCAGAGCATGGGAGTACGACACGAGAGTTCTTATAGGGATATCATCTAATCGATATGGGAAAAAACCTGCGCTTCGTACTTTTGGGAATGCAAGCAACAATCACCTTGATCTTAACCAGCTTTTTTGTACATGGTCTATACTTGGCAACTGCTTTAGACATACAACAAGCTGCAATACCCCATTTTGTCCCTTCATTGATTCATCTTTGGGTCACCCTTATAGCAGCTCTCTTGCTGTGTGTTTTCTATCGGGCAAACATTGGAGCTGAGGCACGTTTTCTCCCCATGCTTTTTTTAATGATTTCGTTGGGAAATGTTAAAGTACTTCCTTTGTATCAATCGATCTCCCATGTTATGGTCTTAAGCCCCTATTTGGTTGGTATCGCCTATCATTTTTCCTTTTTATTCTCAACCTTTCTTTTTTTAGCATCAGGTCTTTTTCAACAAAACACCAACCCCGTTAAACTCGGACAATATTCCTTTGTTGGCGCAGCCAGTGCGCTCTTTCTTTCCAAAATCACCCCAATTTCAACAAACTCAGCTTCCTTTCTCCAGGAAGCAAGTCTCACCGACAACTTGTTTTTAGGTGTCTGTATTTTGATTAATCTGCTGGCTATCTTGACCTTCATCATTACAATTTTTGAAGAAAACAGAAGTAGGCAGACTGTTGCTCGTTGCTTCGCCTTCATCCTAATGATTGCAGGCAATACCATGGTAACCATCACCCAGGAATCACTTTTCAATATACTCGGACTCGTTTTGTATATTAGCGGTACTGCTTTATTGATATTGGTCACCAGAACATATCATATTTGGTCATAAAAAAGCCCAAAGAAAAGACTCCTTTGGGCCGTAGGCCTCTACGTGAACAACATTTCCATATCATAGGCCTTAACCAAGGCCTCCATAGCTTCATCGGTAGGATAATCAAGTAAGGTATCTGCAGCTTCCAACACAAAAGGCAACAAATGAATGTCCCCTGTACTATTGAGGAAGATATCTGGATTTTGCAATACATATGCAACCGACATATCGATGGAATCCTTATCGCTCAACGGTTCATACCATGTAGCAAATGGAATTTTTCGATCACCCATAGGACGTTTTGCCAATGATTTGATAGTCTGAATGGCAACATTTCGTTCCTTGCAAAGGGAGACCAAGGTATCTACATCCTCGTGATACTGAGTATGCTTCATCATCAGATAATTGTAGGGAAACAACACTGAGTCGAAGTCATACCGCAACAGACTTCGAAAATGCGACTTAGGAGCATCGATACCATGACCGGTTACCCCGAGGTATTTGACCAACCCTTGACGCTTAGCATCAAGAGCGGCTTCAAGCACACCACCTTCTCCCATCGCTATCTCCCACTCCTGTGGATCAACGAGGAAATGCAGTTGCCAGAGATCGATATGATCAGTCTGTAATCGTTCCAAAGATTGATACAACTCTTCCAACGCTTCAACTTTTGTCCGCTTGTTGGTCTTGCTTGCAAGGAAATATTCTTTACGGTCCTTCTTCATCAAGGGACCAAGACGAACCTCAGCTTCACCATAGCTGCGCGCAGTATCGATATGATTGATTCCATACTTCTGAAGTAAAGCAAACGTTTCATCAGCTTCTTTTTGATTCACTTCCCCTAAAGCTGCAGCCCCGAAGAGAACCCTGCTGCTCAGATGTCCTGTCCTTCCAAACTCCTTTACTGGTATCATATCCACCTCTTGTAAGGAGTATACCATAGGAGTTTTCTGCCTTCCACCCTTGAATACAAGACAGGGCCCTTTCAGGCCCCGTCTTCCTTATGGTGCATATGCTGTTTCTAGAGAATATTGATGATGCTCTTGTCGTAATCAGCAGGAGGAACATACCCCAACAGCTCCATACAGGTGGCAGGAATGCTGCTGATGCCAAGATTTTCATTCAAATCCAAGGAATACTCGCCATTGAATGAGCTGTCACAAATGATACAAGGAACAGGGTTGAGAGAGTGGGAAGTCTTGGATTTTGGTTCCCCATTTTCCTTGTACTTCACCTTTCCATCCTTTGCATGTTCAAACATATCATCAGCATTGCCATGGTCTGCGGTGATGACCATGACGCCACCGGCAGCCATGACTGCCTGATGGATTCGGCCTATCTGCAGGTCCATCGCTTCCATGGAACAGACAACAGCCTCAAAATTACCAGTATGTCCCACCATATCACCATTAGGGAAATTCAACTTGATGAAATCCCACTTACCACTGCCTGCTTCTTGTATGACACGGTCGGCAATCTCTGCACACTTCATCCAAGGCCTCTGTTCAAAGGGTAGGATATCGGAAGGAATCTCTACATACTCCTCCAGTTTTGCGTCGAACTTTCCACTCTTATTGCCATTGAAGAAATATGTGACATGTCCAAATTTCTGAGTTTCACTGATTGAAAACTGCCTGACTTTTGATGAACAAAGATATTCCGCCATGGTCTTGTCGATAGCCGGGGGCTGAACAAGGTACTGCTTTGGAGCATGCAAATCCCCATCATATTCCATCATTCCAGCATACTCTACCTGGGGATGACGTTTGCGATCAAACTCAGAAAGCTGGTCGGCTTCGAAAGCCTTGGTAATCTCAAGGGCTCGGTCTCCACGGAAGTTGAAAAGAATGACGCTGTCTCCATCTTCAATGGTCCCTACAGGTTTACCATCCTGAGCAATGACAAAAGGAGGGAGATCCTGGTCGATTGCCTTCGTTTCAAGTCTGAGCGTCTCAATTGCTTCATGGGCAGATGTGAACTTTCGGCCCTCACCCAATACATGGGTTTCCCAACCCTTACGGACCATATCCCAGTTTGCATTGTATCGGTCCATGGTAATGACCATACGTCCACCACCACTAGCTATCCTTGCATCAAAAGAAGCATCATTCAAAGAAGCAAGAAACTCATCGAAAGGATCAAAGTATTCAAGAGCACTGACTTCCCCGACATCCCTTCCATCAAGCATGGCATGAATACGGACCTTGGAGACACCATCAGCTTTAGCTTGGATAATCATTGCCTTGAGATTATCAATATGAGAGTGGACGTTTCCATCACTGAGCAACCCGATGAAGTGAAGCGTTGAAGCCTTTTTCTTGTTGTTCTCAGTCAGTTTCTTCCAAGTATTCCCTTCAAACATCGCTTTTGAAGCGATTGAATTAGCCACCAGTTTGGCACCTTGTGCAAACACCCGTCCACAACCCATTGCATTGTGTCCAACTTCGCTGTTTCCCATATCGTCATCAGAAGGAAGTCCAACAGCATACCCATGGGCCTTCAACTTAGTCCAAGGATTATTCTTGTACAGTCCATCCAGATTTCTCGTCATGGCTGAGGCTACACCATCACCTTCTTTGTATTTTCCAAATCCAACACCATCCATGATGACCAGAACAACCGGTCCCTTTCTGGTGATCTTCCCATTCTTTGCCAATGCTTCGACCATTTTCATAACTCCTTATTTACAGAGGAAGTGTTGCCTGCTTCAAGTAGGAAACAGATTCAGCTTCAACCAGATCTTTCAGCTCTTCATACACCCAACGGTGATAATTGTTCACCATAGCGAGTTCTGACTCACTGAGAAGATTTTTATCAATCAATTTTCGTTCAAACGGGCAAATCGTCAATACTTCAAAACTCAAGAATTGCCCGAATTCAGTTTTGATGTCTTCTCTTACCGCTACGATATTCTCAATACGTATACCATGTTTTCCTTCTTTGTACACACCGGGTTCATCGCTGAGAATCATACCCTTTTTCAAAGGAACGTTGATCGGACGGGCATTGATCACCTGCGGCCCTTCATGCACATTCAATCTGAATCCCAGACCATGTCCGGTACCGTGGAAAAAGCTCATGCCGTTTTGCCAGAGATATTGTTTTGCCAAGGCATCCAACTGATACCCGCAGGTCCCTTCCGGGAACCGTGAGGAAGCAAGGGCTAGATTTCCTTTGAGCACCAAGGTGTAGTCACGTTTCATCTCTTCTGTGGCATTACCGAACAAAATGGTTCGGGTGATGTCTGTAAGACCGAATTCATACATGCCACCGGTATCGAGTACCAACAGGCCGTTGCCTTCAATCAGGGAATCACTCTCACTGGTTGCACTATAATGGCACATGGCACCATGCTCGGCCCAACCTGAAATCGGGGCAAAGGACTCGCCGATGCACTGGCTGTTTTTCATTCGCTGTTCTTTTAGAAGATTGGAGACCTCAATCTCGTGATACGTCCCCTTTTCGGTATCAAGATGTGCAAGAAAGTTTACCAAGGCAACTCCATCAAGCAGATGCGCTCTTCTCATACCTTCCAATTCCGTATCATTTTTGCAGGCCTTCAAATCCGTGGTGAAATCTCTTCCTTGTACCTGTTTGGCCGTACCCAATGCAGAAAAGAGCAGCAGATTTGTCTTATCGGGGTTGAGGTAAACAGAATCCTCTTCCGTGATGATGGAAGCAATTGTTGCCTGAGCTGCATCATATGGAAGAATCTCCAAGTTCTCTGTAATGCTCTTTTGTAAATCGGAAGAAAAACGAGCAGGATCGGTAAACAACCAGGCTTTATTGGTTCCCAACAACAAGAAAGAAAGGAACACCGGATTATAGGGGACGTCACTCCCTCTTAGATTGGTCACCCAGGCAATGTCATCGAGAGAAGAAATGAGGGTGTAGTTGCATCCTTTCTGAACCATGGCCAACCGAACCATCGTCAGCTTCTGAACGATGGTAAAGCCAACGACATTGGCCTCCAGTTCAAGCAGGGAAGAGGAAGGCACAGGCATTCTATCAGTCCAGATTTCATCCAGATAGTCCGGAGAAGGTACAATTTCAATTGCTCGGTCTGCAAAGACCTCTTCCATATTCTTTTTAGCTGTTACACTCAAGGTTGCTGCATCAATACCCAGTTTTCCCTTTTCAATCAGATTGGCAGCGATCCAAGCGGTGGGTTCCAACACATTGGGTGTATCGAGTTTCATGAGGGTGAAACACGAATTCTTGATCTGTTCAGAACCTTGGATGAAGTAACGGGAGTCAACCCACAGCAACGCTTCATCCTTTGTAATGAGTACGGTTCCCGCACTCCCGGTAAACCCACTGATCCATTCCCGGCTTCTCCATCGAGGACAGACATACTCACTCTGGTGGGGATCGGTTCCATTGATCAGATATCCATCCAAACCTTCTCGTACCAGGATGGTACGCATTGCAGCAACTCGTTCATCAACTAATGACATGAAGACACTCCTATACCTTTCTTGCTCGATGTTTCAACACCAGGTTGAAAGCAAGTCCGGCAAATATCATGGCAAGACAGAACAATTGTCCCATCGAAAAATTTAAAAAGGATTGAAAAAGAGCAATATTATCACTTTCCTTTCCCAATGCAAGAATATACCCCAGATTGGAATCGGGAGCCCTAAAATACTCAATGATGAAGCGGATGATCCCATAACCCATGAGGTAGACGCTTATTCCATACCCATAACTCTGCTTCTCTCTTCTTTTTCTGATGACAAACCACATGAAGAGAAAGAGGACCACTCCTTCAAACAGGGCTTCATAGAGCTGGGATGGATGCCTAGGAAGATTGACCATACCCCCTGATTCATACGCGATCCCCAACGTGTCTGATATCGTTCGCACCCATGCATAATTTGTAGAAAAAAGAGGAGCGTCAGGAAAGACAATTGCCCAGCTTTTAGTGGAAATCCTTCCAAACAGCTCTCCATTGATGAAGTTTCCCAAGCGCCCGAAGGTATAGCCAAGTGGTGCTGCATAACTGACCGTATCAACAATTTGCAGAAAATGCATGGAATTCTTCCGGCTGAAAATGTAGGCTCCGACAATCGCTCCCACCAACCCGCCATGATAGCTCATTCCAGGAAGCCCAATGAACTGTCCCGATCTGAAAGGCCAGAAGATCATCCAAGGGTGGGTCCAATAGTAGGATGTTCCGTCATAAAAGAGAACTGAAAAAAGTCTTGCCCCAACAACCAGACCAAGGATACACGCAAGCACTAGATTCAGAGTCTGGTCCTGATCCAACGCAATTTCCCCTTTTTTTGCTTGTACCCTGATGAGAACATAGGAAACGGCAAAAGCAACGACATACATCAAGCCATACCATCTAAGAGGTAAATCAGGGATGATTTCCGGCGAAATCCAACCGGGAAAGTTGATAAATTGAGTCATGGGGCAAGTGTAATGTGCAAGAGAGGTGAGGTCAATACTGCAAAGTATAGCCACTCTTTTTGATATTATGTATATTTACCCTATGAAAAGAAATTTTAGGACTAGATTCAGCCTTTGTATCATAATGCTCCTGGCTTTCCTTCCCCTCTTTGCTTCAGGGGCAATGGAGCAAATCATCGCGTCTCCTATCAACAATACGATGAGTAAAAGTCTGGAATCAGACCAGATAGCCATCGATATTGAATCCATTGAACGTCTCTACCGGTATGTAGACAGCATTTACTATGAGGATGTCGATAAGGAAAAAGTGTTCAACAACCTTGCCTCAGCTCTTATTGCATCTCTCGATGATCCCTATTCCTTCTATGTCCCACCATCCGAAGCAGAGGAATACAGGGAAGGTAACACCGGTGTCTATGGAGGCATTGGCACCTATTTGAACAAACCCTCTCCAGATACCAAAGACCCTGCAGATCCTTCCACGTACATGATCACCATCATTTCTCCATTCCCTGGAGCTCCCGCACAACGTGCAGGTCTCATGGCCGGTGATCTTATCAGCCATATCAATGGAGAGAAAGTTGACGATCTGAGTAGCTATGAAGCCAGCATGAAACTCAGAGGAGAGCCGAATACTGAGGTCACCATTACCGTCTATCGAAACGGCACGTCCTTTGACCTTACCCTCATCAGAGAGAAGATCAACACCCCAACAGTCGACAGCGGCATCCTTGATGGAGATATAGGCTACATCATCCTCTCTGAGTTCACCCCCCAAACAGGAACACAGATGCTTGATAATGTCGAAAAATTGCTAAAACAAGACATCAAAGGCCTGATCATTGATGAAAGAAACAATTCAGGAGGAGCTGTCGACGGAGCGATGCAGGCTGCGAACATTTTCCTCAGCGAAGGAAAAACCCTTGTGACCATCCAAGGCAAAAAGGGAACCAAACGCGACCAACGATACATTGCCACAGGAAAGCCCCAATTCCCCGAAGAACTTCCCATCGTCATACTCACCAATGGCGGTTCAGCTTCTTCTGCTGAAATTTTTGCAGCAGCAATGAAAGACAATGGAAGAGCAACACTCATTGGAAGCAAAACGTTCGGCAAGGGTATCGTACAGGATGTATTCTCATTTGGAGAAGGCTATGCCCAGGTCACCACTGCCCATTACTATACCCCCAACAATGAAAATATCCATAAATTGGGTATTGAACCCGACATTCTGGTGGAAGACATCAAGCTTGAAGATGAAGAAATCCCCGCGTACGAACAGTTGATGACAGACAAGGTCATTTCAGAATTTTCAAAGGATCATCCAGATCCCACTTTGGAAAACATCCTTCTGTTTGCAAAGCAGAATGAAGAGAGAGGCATCAACGAACAGATCCTTACACTCCTGATGCGCAATGAGTATCTATCCAAGATTCCTTATGATGAAAGACCGTTGGGAGACCTTGAATTTGATACGCAACTCAAGCGTGCCGTAGAATTCATCAGGACAGGCAAATGAGACAATACCTGTTACCGGACACCTTCGAGGGAGAGGACCATGTGTTGCTGACGGGCAAGGAAAGCCAATATCTGGTGAAGGTGCTCCGTCTGAAAATCGCCCAGCATTTCATGGGCCGAGACCGAGAAGGAAAAGTCTGGGACCTCTGTCTGGAATCAATAGGGAAGAACAATTGTGTGCTTGGTTGTAGAGTTCCAGATGCAGGAGAACCCTTGGTTTCCACCGATGTCCTTCCCTCTTACAGCGGACCGTATCCACATCTTTTTCTTTACCAATGTCTTTGCAAAGGTAAAAAAAATGAGCAGATCGTCCGTCAAGCTACAGAACTGGGGGTTGAAGAAATAGTCTTATTGACAAGTACCTACTGCACCAAAGAATTCTCAAAAAAGAACGATAAAAATCTGGGAGGACAGAAGGATAGACTGGAAGGCCAAATCAAGGAAGCCATTCAACAAAGCGGATCTCCCATTCCCACCCATCTACACCAAGAGATGCTTCCCTTAACTTCATTTCCTCAACATTGGAACAACCGAGGTCTGGCACTCTTTTTTCATCAAAGTGAACGTGCAGATCAAAAGAGTCTGACACAGCTGCTTTCCAATCATCCAATTGAGTCACCGGTAGCACTCCTGGTAGGTTCAGAAGGTGGGTTTTCCGAAGAAGAATGTAATTTCTTGGAAGCTGCAGGGTGTAAACCGGTTCTTTTAAACACAAATATCTTGAGAGCGGAAACTGCGGCGCTGTATGGACTTTCTGCAATACAGGTAGTACTCACAGAAAGAGAAAATTAAACCGGTTTACCTCTTATACTTAGAGTAGAATAGGCAAACAATCGGTTCTACACTCTTTTCAAGGAACTTCCTAATACAACACTACTCCTCATTTCTGCTTCGGAGCTTCCTGTATGTTTATTCCAAAGGAGTGCTCGATGCCTTTATTCATTGTTTCCTCTGATTGGCGGTTCAAAGACCGGTTCAAACGCCATTTTTCTTATGATTTCATCCATGAATTCTGCATGGTACAAAAGCTCTTTGACAGACTATCCCAATCAGAAGAATGGGAAGATGTTCAGATTATCGCAGATGAAAAACTCGGAACGAGCAATCAAAAGGACCTGGTGTCACAGTTGGAAAGACTCAAGATACAAGTCCCTCTTATTTTGATAATGGACAAAGGAAGCTCAGAACCTGTACTTCCCGAGGTCTCTTTTCCCATTGAAATCCTTCACAAGGAACATATCAATTATGAAGAGCTGTTCAGGAAACTGAATCAAAACACCGATAGCATCAAAGAAAAAGAAGCTCCGTATTGCATGAATACGCTGATTGGAGAAAGCAAATGCATGGAAGAAGTACGGGAAACCTTGAAACGATATGCCAGTCAAGACTGTTCAATCCATCTTTTTGGGGAAACCGGAACTGGAAAAGAACTTGGAGCCTATATCATTCACAACTTAAGTTGTCCTCACCGAAAAATAGTTCCGGTAAACTGCTCTCTGTTGGATAGCCAGGTAGGGAACTCGACCTTCTTTGGACATGCAAAAGGGGCTTTCACCGATGGAAAACAAGAAGTTTTAGGACTTGTCCATGAAGCAGATCAATCAACCTTGTTTCTTGATGAAGTGGAAAATCTCTCTCTTGAGTCCCAAGCCAATATGCTCAGACTGCTCGAGACCCGCCAATACAGGCAGTATGGAGATACAGAACTCAAGACTTCAAAATTTCGTTTGGTGACAGCATCAAATAAAGATTTACTCAAATTGATGGAAAACAAGACCATGAGAAATGATTTTTATTATCGAATCACTGACACAACGATCAGATTTCCACCTTTGAGAGAACACAAAGAAGACATTCCTTTATTATGTGAATATTTCCTCTCAACCTATGCTTCTGATAAACGATGGGATAAGCAAGATTTGAAAATACTGGAACTCTATGCATGGCCGGGAAACGTAAGACAGTTGTTCTCAACCTTAAAACGATGTTGCATAAAAAGTGGGACCAAAGATTTGGTACACATTTATCCAGAAGCCATTGCCTGATAAAACCTTTTAGAGAAGAAAGAGAGAGGATTAAAACCCTCTCTCTTATGAATGCTTTTACTCAATGACAGGAGCCACTGCACCCAGAGCAACCTCCAGAACAGGAAAAGAACTCTTTCCCGGCTTTGATTCTCCTCATCCGCTGAACCTTCTTCACAAGAAGCGTGGCGAAAAAAACCACTATAGCAAGGACGATAATATAGTTGATCATGCTATCTCCTTAGGCAAACAGATTGCCCAATATATTGATCAGGACAGCAACAATGTAGGCTGTCAACATTTGAATACCAACAGCTGAAGACGTTCGCTTCCAACTTTTCAGCTCTCTTTTCATAGCACCGACTGCAGCAAAACAAGGCATGCACAACAAATTGAAAGCCATATAGGCAAGGGCTGCCTGTTTGGTGGGAATATCTTGCTTAAGGGTAGGAAGAGCCTGAACGTCCAGTCCTTCGGGCAAAATCACTTCAGTGTAGATATCGCCTGCGACGTTGCTGTCATACACACCATCCTCAAATCCATACTCCAACAATTCGTCCTCTCCAAATGAGGAGAAGAAAGAAAGCAAATACTCTTCACTCACATCTTCTGCATAGAGTTGGGCAAGGGTGACGACTACGATTTCCTTGGCAATCCATCCAGTTGCGATACCAACAGTAGGTCGCCAGGTTCCAAATCCAGCAGGGGCAAAGACAGGAGCTACCGTTTTTCCAACGGAAGCAAGGAAAGACGATTCAATGGGAGACAAGGTAGTACCATACTGTTCTTGGTTTCTGCCATTGAACGAATTCACATTGAAATTGGAGAGCAGCCAAATGAGGATGGTTGCAGCTAAAATCACTGTTCCGGCTTTCTGGATGAACCCTTTCACTTTTTCATATCCATGAATCCATACACTTGTGAGGGTAGGAAGACGATACTGAGGAAGCTCCATGAGAAAGTTGGAAGTTTCTCCCTTATATACCACTTTATTCAAAATCAATGATACTACAACGGAAACAGAGAGGCTCAACAAGTAGATGAAAAAGAGAACCAATGTTTTGTTACCATCTGAAAAGAAAGCTGCGACAAACATGATGAAAATCGGCAATTTTGCTCCACAGGGCATGAAACCACAAAGCAAGGTGGTAATTCTTCTATCCTTTTCACTATCGAGGGTACGGGTAG
>Ga0172377_10001768_pt1 | contig 22031 bp, 16 predicted proteins | sample Pumphouse3metaG_FD_119749 | JGI IMG/M metagenome (GOLD analysis project Ga0172377, IMG submission 119749) | Leachate microbial communities from a municipal landfill in Southern Ontario, Canada - Pumphouse #3 metaG | ecosystem: Engineered > Solid waste > Landfill > Unclassified | place: Canada...
AGAGCCATATTAAAATACGCACCTATAAAAAGAAATCCACAAGTTTGAAGGTTAACCTTCAAACTTGTGGATAAAAACAACTAGTTTTGTAAAAACCTGTAACGGTTATTTAGGACTAGTCATGATAATAATTAATAGTATTTTAATGTGGATTTATTTTCTAAATCTTTTGAATTATCTAATGGAATAAGGGTAAACCCCCAGTTATAATCTTTATTTGCAGGAATACTATATCCAGGCAATGGTCTAGCACCCCAGCTATTATAACCTGCAACCCCTTGTTGTTTCATATCGACGCAAACCTCCACAAAATCACGTGGAGAAATATCATTGATATGTGTTTGTCGCGGCATCCTGTTTTCGGGACTGTCCCAACCTTTTCTTCTTAATTCATTCGATTTATCGTTAGCCTCTTCAGGATAGAAATTGTTCCACTGATATGGCTTGTCTTTATTTTCCTCAGAATCAAAGTCTTCTATAGTATTTCGAAGAGCATTAAAACCAACAGTAGAGTCTGCAACAATGAGTAAACCACGCTTATAGTCTGTAGTGAGTGCAAGCCATCGAGTATCAGTACGATGACCATTTTCCTGAGGACGTGCATAGAGTGTGTACATATCTTCTGCAGTGGTTTTATAACGACCAACCTTTGATCCGGAAGCGCGGTCACTATAATTTTCGCCCGGTCCGCGACCAAAATATTCTACAGAATTCATGTTCTTTGGAAGTCTGAAACGAACTCCTATACGGGGCACATCCAATTGTGATGAGGATTTCCTGGCAGCAATTGCTTCAGGTGAATAAGTTGCAAGTTTAGAAGATTCTGACATATCAGTTTTTTGTTCTTGCATATCTGTTGAATAAAACTCAACATTCACTTTCAAAACCCCATCACCATGTATCTTGTACTGAATTGTAAAAAGATTACCCGCTGCAAGTAAATAAGTTGCTTCAACAACAGCAGAATTGCCATCCAAATAAGTGTCAGTTTGTGTTACATTAAAGTTTTTGCTTGATTGTTTCCAAACCTGCAAACGATAAGGACTACCGTTTCCGTAATCATTATCTGTAGGACCACGCCAGAAATTAGGCTGAATACCAAATCCATTGATAAAATACTCAGTTCCTTTCACTTTATAGGAGCTTACAAGTCCCTTTATCTTATCAAAAACAAAGTTTACATCTCGTGATTTTACTATTATCTCATTGTCATTATCTTTAATATCAAATTTATGTGATTTTGAAGATTGATATTGCTTATTCGTTGTCTCAACGGGCAGTTTGAATTGCTCAATTGCAACAATATAGCCAGTGGGTAGGAGAGCGGTCGCTTTTTTTAGAGCAACATCAAAATTTATGAAATACTCAGCACCCGTTTTTGGATTTATCTTTGGATAATTGATAGTAACCTCTTTTGATTCCTGCGGATTCAAGTTGATATTTAATACGCCACTATCTATTATAACCCCTTCTTCTGTAATGTTATAGCTAATCTTGTAATCATCCGTATTTTTGAAGTAAAACCTATTCTCAACCTCAAAAACTCCATCATCAATATTTACCGGTCGGAATGCAAAATCCTGATGAGCATATTTAACTTCGTTCATTGCAGGGTGGGGGTTTCTGTCCGGATCGATCACTCCATCGCAGACAAAATTACCATCACTAACCATATTTGTGCCGTAATCTCCACCGTAAGTCCAGTATTTTCTGCCATTCTCATCATATTCAACCAGAGCATGTTCAACCCATTCCCAGATGTATCCACCCTGAAGATTTGGATATTTATAAATAGCTTCCCATTGCAAATCAATGTTTCCACTTGAGTTACCCATTGCGTGAGAATATTCAGAAGGAACAACCGGTCGGTCACTTCCATTTTTGCCAATCTCTTCCAGCCAGGCAGCACTTGGATATTGCGGTACGTAAAGATCTGTGTTCCATTCCCATAAAGCACGTTCGTAGTTGACAGGTCGATTCATTAGATTTGCTTCCTTTTCTTTTAGCCACAGATAAGATTTATAGAAATTATATCCATTACCGGCCTCATTTCCCAGAGACCAGAATGTTACAGAAGGCAAGTTTTTGTTTCTTTCGTACATATTTATAATCCTGTGTATGTGTGGTTTAAGCCATTCAGGATTATTTCCAAGTGATCCTCCTTTTTGAAGGTCGTAATACATTCCATGACTTTCGATATTTGCTTCGTCATAAACATAAAAGCCATATTCGTTGCATAGTTCGTAAAAGCGTCTGCTTTGCGGATAATGACTCAAACGAATTGTGTTCACATTATGTTGTTTCATCAGTTCGAAGTCGCGTATCATGATATTCTCAGTAACATAATGTCCAGTTTCCTGGTTAACCTCATGAATATTAACTCCCTTTAGTTTAATAGGTTGACCATTCACAAGAAACAAGTTATCGATACGACCATTTTTACTTTCGACCGATTTTATTTCAAACTTTCTAAAACCGACAGAGTAGGGGACAATCTCTTGAACTTTACCATTTTGAGTGTTGGTAATCAGAATTTTATAAAGATTAGGTGTTTCAGCAGTCCATTTCAGCGGATTATCGATTGTTTTTTGTGCAAAATCGATGTTCTTTTCCTCTCCTGAGTTCAGCGAAATATTCTGTTTCTCAGATGCTACAATCTTGTTGTTAGCATCCAGTAATTCATATTTGATTTCCGTATTTGATACCTTTTCGCTATTATTGCGAATCATTGTTTTCAAAGAAAAAATGCCGTCTGAATAGTCATCATTTAGCGTTGAAACAACCACAAAATCGCGTACCTGCGTTTTGGGTTGACTCCAAAGATAAACATCACGTTCGATTCCGCTTATACGCCAAAAGTCCTGACATTCAAGATAAGACCCTGTAGACCAGCGAAAAATTTTAAGCACCAGCGTGTTTTTTCCAGGTTTCACATAATCGTTAAGTCTAAACTCAGCAGGGTTTTTTGAGTCCTCGCTATACCCCACTTCCTTACCGTTAACATAAACATAAACACCTGATTTTGCACCCGCTAAATGCAGATAAATATCACGTTTCATCCAGTCCGAAGTAATGTCAATATTTCTTCTGTAAACGCCTACAGGATTCATTTCCGGTAGCAGTGGAGGTTGCGGATTACGAGGTTTAAATTCATAGCCATGATTAGAATAAATTGCCGTTCCAAAACCCTGCACTTCCCAGTTTCCCGGTACCTTTATATCAGCCCAATCACTTGTTGATACGTTGGGATCGGTAATGTTTTCGGGCAACAATTTGTACCCTTCAACATAGTAAAATTTCCAGGTTCCGTTTAGAGATTGATAATATTCACTGTCCTCAAACTTTGCATTGAGTGCATCTTCTTGATTATCAAACGTCATAAATGAAGTACGCGGATATTCTTTGTTGACATCTGTCACTTGAATGTCCTGCCAATAAGGTTTTGTTGTATTCTGAGCTGATAATTTAGAAAATGTCAGTAAAAGCAAAATACAAATAAATGGGATTGTTCTTTTTCTCATATCTTTGGGTTTAAATATTCCTGATTATTGAATTGTTTAATAAGTTGATAGTCAAAGAAAGTGTTCATACTTCTTGATATAGGTGAAGTAAATAAGTTGTTTAATTATTAAATATCTGTATAGATGTATGCAAAAATACAAATATTTATTTAATAAATAGATATTAATAAAATATTGAGAAGATTATCGTAGTCGTATTTACATTTAAAAGAATTGCTTGCTGCATTTTATTTTTAATAGATCTTAGAATTCGATGAAATTCATTGATGGTGGAGCGATGAGGAAAGGAGAGTGAATTAAAGATTTTAAGAGGGTGGAGCAATGATGAAAGGAGAATGAATTGAAGATTAAAGGATGGGAAAAAGGAGGTGAGAATAATTTAAAAATAATGTTAAAAAACATGAGAGAAGAAGGTGGAAATATCGTGAGACCATCGTGAGACCATCGTGAGAGGAGGGTGAAACCATCGTGTGATAAAGGTTATGATTAATTAATGTTAAAACAGAAAGAGTTTTGTTCCGAAAAAGGTTTACATAAAATTAAAATTTAAAACAAGACTATGATGACGAATCAAATTAATATATGTACGTTACAAGTATAATAATCAGTTGTTGTTTTATCTTTTATTCTTCAAGCATTCGAATAATGCGAGCAGGATTACCAACAACCACACAATTATCAGGAATATCGGTCGTGACCACACTACCCGCCCCAATTATCACGTTATTGCCGATTGTTACTCCCGGCAAAATTACGACGTTTCCGCCAATCCAAACATCATTACCAATTGTTATAGGAAAAGATTTTTCTTGCCCTTTTGCTCTTTCAATTCTGTTAAATGAATGATTTGGAGTATAAATACCAACATTGGGTCCAATAAATATATTGTTTCCTAAGGTCACTTTTGCAGCATCCAGAATCACAAGATTGACATTTGCGAAAAAATTGTCGCCAACGGTAATATTATATCCAAAATCGCATCGAAAAGGGGAGAGAACCTTCGCTTTTTCACCCACTTTTCCAAGAATATTTTGCAGAACAGCATAGCGTTCCACTTCTTTATTAGGAGCTATTTGATTGTATTCAAAGCAAAGTTGCGCTGTTTTTCCAATGATTTCTAAAATTTCTTTATCAGCCGAGTTATAAAACAACCCGGCTGAAATTTTGTCTATCTCTTTCATGAACGAAATAAATTTTATTTTATAGCCACTAACAGTTTTTCAGCCAGACGGCTAGTACCAATTCTAAACAGTTCATTATTACACCATTCTTCGCCAAGTATCTCTTTTACAAGCGTGTAGTAATTTACCGCATCTTCGACAGTTGAAACGCCTCCTGAGACTTTAAAGCCTACTTTACTATCGGTTTTTTCGTAATATGATTTTATAGTTTTACACATTACAAACGCCGCTTCAAGCGTTGCTCCTTCGTAAACCTTACCGGTAGATGTTTTCAAGAAATCAGCTCCGGAATATAGAGAAAGAATGGATGCTTTATTAATTAGTTCCGATGTTTTCAGGGCTCCTGTTTCCAGTATAATTTTCAGTTTAGCCTCATGACAAGCCTGTTTTATTTCCATGATCTCTTCGCATAACTCTTCATAATCTTCATTCAGAAACAGACCCAAATTTAACACGATATCTATTTCATCTGCGCCATCTGCAACTGCCAATGCAGCTTCAGCAATTTTCACTTCAGTAAATGTCTGAGAACTTGGAAATCCTCCAGCAACACATGCAATTTTTACGTCTGCTGCAAGATTTTCTTTTACTGTTTGGGCAAAATTTGGATAAACACATATGGCCGCAACATTCTGAATATCAGGGTTTGAGCCTTCAAAAGTATTCACTTTATCAACAAATTTCCACACTTGATCTCGTGTGTCAGTCGTGTTCAGTGTTGTGAGATCAATGCATGAATAAAGTTTTTTATAAACTTCCTGATTATTATTATCATCAAAATGATCTTTAATAATCTGTGATACCTGTTTTTGCACTTGCTCGTCAGTTAGTTTAAGAGCATGATTTTTCAGTGCTGATTGATATTTTGAAATTGTGTCCATATTGTTTATTTTGATGTTAATTTGTTGTTATTCAAATGTCTGGATGAGTCCCTTGTTGTTTTCTTTTCAATATTTTTCTGAATTGCTGTTTCCAAATCTACCCCGGTTTGATTTGCAAGGCAGACCAATACCCACAAAATATCGGCCATCTCATCTCCCAAATCTTTGTTCTTTTCGCCCTCTTTGAATGACTGATCACCATATTTCCTGGCCATGATTCTTGCTAATTCTCCTACCTCTTCGGTAAGGCAAGTCATGTTTGTAAGCTCGCTAAAATAGCGAACTCCATATTTTTTTATCCAATTGTCGACTTGACTTTGCAGTTCATTTATCGTCATATCAGTAGTTTTTATTTTTTGAATCGATCCAAATAGTAACAGGTCCGTCGTTGATCAATGAAATCTTCATATCCGCGCCAAACGCGCCTGTTTTCACTGATTTATTAAATGTATGAACAAGTTTTTCGATAAATTTCACGTACAATGTTGTTGAAATATCCGGTTTTGCCGCTTTTATATATGAAGGACGATTTCCTTTTCGCGTGTTAGCTTGCAGTGTAAATTGTGAAACAATCAAGATGTCGCCATCAATTTCTTTTACCGATTTATTCATTACACCATTTTCGTCATCAAAAATGCGGAGACTGGTGATTTTGTTGCATAGATATTCAATATCTTCATCTCCATCCTCATTTTCAATTCCGACAAAGATAAGTAAACCTTTTTCAATTCTACTTTTTTCAATTTTATCAATTGTTACAGACGCTTCACTTACGCGCTGAATTAAAACTCGCATATTTATTTAATTGTTTTCTTTAAAGTAGTCAATGAGCAATTGCCCTTTACTTTTTCCTATTTGTTCAATAATTTTTTCCGGCGCAGCCTCTTTAATTCTTTTCACACTTTTGAAGTGGGAGAGGAGCGTTTTTTTTGTTTGCGGTCCGATACCCTTAATTTGATCAAGTTCAGATTTTGTTTGCGACTTGCTTCTTTTGTTTCTATGAAATGTAATTCCAAATCGATGTGCTTCATCGCGTAGCTGTTGAATCAATTTTAAAGTTTCAGAATTTTTATCCAGATAGAGCGGAACAGGGTCATTTGGGAAATAAATTTCCTCTAACCGTTTTGCAATGCCTATAATGGCTATTTTTCCGTACAAGTCAATTTTCTGAAGCGATTCCACAGCAGCGTTTAATTGGCCTTTACCACCGTCAATTACAATCAGTTGCGGCAAATTTTGGCCTTCGTTAAGTGCGCGAGAATAGCGTCGAAAAATAATTTCGCGCATTGATGCGTAATCGTCGGGCCCCTCAACGGTTTTAATATTGAAATGTCGATAGTCTTTTTTAGAAGGTTTCGCTTTTTTAAAAACCACACATGATGCAACCGGATTTGTTCCTTGAATATTTGAATTATCAAAACATTCAATTTGAACTGGAAATTCTTTAAGTTGTAAATCCTTTTTTACGGTTTTTAAAATTCGTGTAGAACGTTGTTCGGGATTTAACATTTCGGCTCTCTTCAGTTTGTCCAGCTTATATTGCTTTACATTCTTTTCTGATAATTCAAGAAGATGTTTTTTATCACCACGTTGTGGTATTGTGAATGTTACATCATTTAATGTTATATTCGGAATAAAAGGAACAATAATTTCCTTTGATTTGCTTTCAAATCGCTGACGCATTTCTACTATACCTAAACTTAGCAGCTCATCTTTCGACTCGTCGAGTTTCTTTTTATATTCGAATGTATAAGCCTGAGTAATACCACCATTAACAACATGAAGATAGTTAATGTATGCTGCATTTTCATCTTCTACAATATTAAATACATCAATATTATAGTTGATATTGGTTATAACTTCCGATTTTTCCCTGAAACTCTGAATAAGAAGGTACTTTTCTTTCAATTGATGCGCTTCTTCATACTTCAGATCATCTGCAAATTGTTGCATTCTTTCTCTAACTTGCTTCTCAATTATACCAACATTTCCCTTTAATATCTCATTTATTTCTGCAATATTCTCATTGTATTCTTCCAGTGATTGCAAGCCTTCGCAAGGTCCATTACATCTTTTTATATGATATTCCAGACATACTTTAAACTTGCCTGCAGCAATATTTTCGGGTGTAAGATTCAAATTGCAAGTCCTTAATTTATAGACTTTTCTAAACATTTCAAGTATAGCCCTAACAGACAATGCAGATGTATAAGGACCAAAATAACGCGAACCATCTTTAATAATTCTTCTTGTTTGGAATACTCTTGGAAAATATTCCTTCTTAATAACTATTGAAGGATAGGTTTTATCGTCTTTCAACAGCACATTATATCGTGGTTTTAACTCTTTTATCAGATTATTCTCCAGTAGGAGCGTGTCCTCTTCGGAGTTTACGACAATATATTTTATCTTTCGAATATTTCTAACAAGAATTCTTGTTTTGGGACTATCATGGTTTTTTGTGAAATACGAAGTTACCCTACGTTTTAGATTTTTTGCCTTCCCAACATAGATTACTTTACCTGTTTCGTCTAAAAACTGGTAACAACCTGGGCTTTCGGGGATAATCTTGAGTGTATCTTGTATTTCTTGTGTCATTTTAAGACAGTATTTTTACTTGTCGAATTTCAATAATGTGTCTAATTCTACATCTGAATCAAAGAGTTCTCTTCCTTTAAGGTCTTCTAATTCGATCAAAAAGTTGATATATATTTTCTTTACACCTATCTTTTTTACTAGATTATAAGCTGCCAGCATTGTCCCTCCTGTGGCCAATAGATCGTCGTGAAGAAGCACAACATCGTCCTTTGACAGGGAGTCGGAGTGTATTTGAATAACGTCTTCGCCGTACTCTTTTGTGTACTTTTCTTCAATGATATCATAGGGTAATTTTCCTTCTTTACGGATAGGAACGAATCCTGCATTTAATCTAATTGCAACGGCCGGACCCATAAAAAATCCTCTGGATTCAATGCCAACAACCTTTGTGATGCCTTTATTTTTGAATCTGTCGTAAAGAATATCGGACATCTCTTTCAGGTGTTCTGGAGATTGGAATAGGGGAGTAATGTCTTTAAATTGTATCCCTTCAATCGGGAAATCGGGTATATTTCTAACTGCTTTTGTTAATGATTCGATGCTCATTTTTGATTGTATATTTAGTTATTTATAAAATGTTTCACGTGGAACATTTGAGAGTTATCTTCCTAATAGAATGAGTAATACCGAAATGTCGTTGGGCGAAACTCCGGGAATACGACTTGCTTGAGCGATGGTTTCAGGGTTAATACTGGTGAGCTTTTGACGCGCCTCGGTCGATAATGACTGGATCTCTTTGTAATTGAATTTATCCTTGATTCTGATATCTTCCAAACGGGTTATCTTGTCGGCCATAATCTTCTCCCTTTTGATGTAACCATCGTATTTTATTTTGATATCAGCCGACTCAATTACCTCTTCTTTCCTGTCATTTATGCTATCTAACTCCTCTTTTAATGCGGATACGCCATTTGCCATAGATAATACATCTAATTGCGGACGATTAATTAGATCAATGAGTTTAACCCCTCTGCTTAGTTTGGTGGTTCCCATTGTTTCTAAAAATGGATTTATCTTGTCGGCTTTGATAGAATAATTGGAAACAAAATTGATGAGTCTGTTCACTTCTTCTTCTTTCTTTTGAAATAATTCAAGTCGTGAAGCAGTTGCCAGACCCAAATCGTAACTGCGTTTGGTTAGTCGTTCGTCGGCATTGTCCTGACGAAGAAGGATTCTGTATTCTGCTCGAGAAGTAAACATTCTATAAGGTTCGTCTACCCCTTTAGTGATCAAATCGTCTATTAAAACGCCAATGTAGGCTTCGTCTCTATGTAAAACAAACGGATTGCCTCCATGGCAATTGATATGCGCGTTAATTCCGGCAATCAATCCTTGACCTGCGGCTTCTTCGTAACCGGTTGTTCCGTTGATTTGTCCTGCAAAAAACAAGTTCTTTATATGCTTGGTTTCAAGTGAATTAGTGAGTTGAGTGGGATCAAAAAAATCGTACTCAATTGCATAACCAGGTCTGAAAATGTGTACATTTTTGAATGCAGGAACCAGTTGCAAAGCTTTTAGTTGGGTTTGCAAGGGTAGGGAGGAGGAGAATCCATTTAGATAATATTCGTTGGTTGTTTCACCTTCCGGCTCCAAGAATAACTGGTGACTAGTCTTTTCGGCAAAAGTCACAATTTTTGTTTCTATGCTTGGGCAATAACGAGGACCAATACTCTTAATTTGACCGTTGTAAAGAGGGGAGTCGTCGAGACCTTCTCTCAGGGCATCATGCACTGTTTCAGATGTGTATGCAATCCAGCAACTGCGCTGTTTTAACTCGCTTTTTACAGTGGGCAGGTATGAAAATTTGTGGAAATCAATATCTCCTTTTTGTTCCTCTAATAATGAGAAATCAACGCTCCTACCGTCAATTCTAACGGGAGTGCCGGTCTTCATTCGATCACTCTTGAATCCTGCATCTACCAGTTGTTCTGTTAGGCCAAATGAAGCTGGCTCTGAAGCGCGTCCGCCACCAATCTGTACTTTGCCTATATGAATTAATCCGTTCAGGAATGTTCCATTGGTAAGGACTACACATTTTGCATTAAATTCAACGCCCATGCGGGTTTTAACTCCAGAAACCATGCCGTTATTGAGGATAAGCTCTGTAACGGTATCTTGCCACATGTATAGATTGGGAGTGTTCTCAATTGTTTCTCGCCAGGTAGATATAAATTTTATCCTGTCGCTCTGTACGCGTGGACTCCACATGGCGGGACCTTTTGAACGGTTTAGCATCCTGAACTGAATGGCTGTTTTGTCGCTCACTATTCCCATTTGTCCTCCCAGCGCATCTATTTCTCTAACAATCTGACCTTTGGCTATGCCGCCAACCGCTGGGTTACAACTCATTTGGGCAATCTTGTTCATGTCCATTGTGATGAGCAATGTCTTTGAACCTAAATTCGCGGCTGCAGTAGCAGCTTCACAACCGGCATGACCGGCGCCGACAACTATTATATCGTAATTATTTACCATCTATTTGAAACTTAACCTACAAAGATACAAAAAAGTAGGATAAGGCAGATATATGGATGTACTAATGGACTATTGGTAAATTTTATAATGAGTCGTTTAGTGTTAATCGCAGATACACCGGTAGGTGATCACTGTAGCCTCCCGTGTATTTGCCACTATAGGTTCTATCGGGTTTTGACTCTCCGTTTTTATTGATAAATAACAGATATCTTGGATTGAATATGTCGGCATTTTCGTGCGAACATTGTGTTTTACCGGCTGATAGTAAGTTACCGGTTACCAGGAATTGGTCGAATAGCAACCATCCTTTATGATATGTGGTTCCTAATCCTTTTTGATATCTCGGGTACAATAAGTTGTAGAGTTTATCGTGATTGGGGTTCTCAAATGTTTTCTGTGCATTAAGTATTTCGTCAATGCCATTGTTATCGGGGGTATCATTGAAATCGCCAGCGACAATTATTTTGGCATCACTTTCTTTCAACATCACTTTCTGTACCTCGTTCCTTAATTCACTTGCAACAAAATATCTTCTTCTTTCTGTCTCTTCAGTGCCGGCTCGTCTAGAAGGGAAATGAACAAAAAAGAAATGCAGAATTTCTTCGTTTTTCAGTCTGCCCTTCACGTACAAAAAATCGCGTGTTCTGTCTTCAATTCCGGGAAGTTGTACTTTTATTGGATAAGTTTCAATAATCTTGAAAGTGTCAGTTTTATAGATCATTGCGACATCCGACCCGCGTTCGTCGGGACTATCAAAATGAACAAAGCTGTAATGTGGATTGTGATTTTTCCTTAGTTGGTTTAGCAGTGCCATCATCACCTCTTTATTCTCTACTTCTGCTAATCCTATAATATCGGGAAAATCGGGACTTACAATGTCTTCAATAACCTTTGCTATCTTTTCTGTTTTATCGTTGAATCGTTCTTCAGTCCAGTTTCTGAAACCCTTGGGAGTGAAATCATCATCTAAAATTTCCGGATCATCAACGGTGTCATAATAGTTTTCCGTATTGTAGAACATTATAGAGAAAGTGCTTGTCATTCAGCTGTTTATGTTAAGTTATCCTTTTGTTGATTACAGATGTAAATTAATTTTCTTTTGGCAACTGGTTGTCAAGTAATTGTAAAGCTTTATCTTCTTCTACTCTCATCAATATGGATTCTTCTTCACTTTTATCGTTGATACCACATAGGTGCAGAACGCCATGTATGATCACTCTGTGAAGTTCTTCATCGTATTGAGTATGATACTTTTGTGAATTTGAACGCACAGTGTCAAGACTAATAAAAATATCACCTGAAATGGTTTCAACATCTGAATAATCAAAGGTGATAATATCAGTATAAAAATCGTGCTCCAGAAATTGGCGGTTAATATTGAGGATTTTTTCATCATCGCAAAAGATATACGAAATATCTTTTATCTTTTTATTGTGATTCCCGGCTACTTGCTTAATCCAGTTAGACGTTTCGCGCCTTTTGATATTCTTTGGGAAATCTACATTATCTGCAAGAAAATTGATTGCCATATCTTTAAATTTATTTGTTTATATAATACTTATATTATTATCCAAAAAAGAGATAAGTTACAAATATTGCAGTGATTACACCTGCTAAATCAGCCAAAAGCGCATATGGTACAGTATATCTGGAATCTTTTATGTTTACAGATCCGTAATATACCGCTACAATGTAAAATGTGGTGTCTGTTGCACCTTGTAATACACATGAAAGTCGACCAGCAAAGGAATCTGCTCCATAGGTTTGCATCGCATCTATCATCATTCCGCGCGCCCCACTTCCACTTAATGGTTTCATCAGTGCTGTTGGCATTCCGTCAACCCAACGATTGTCGATTCCTATGTATGCAACAAAATCACTTAATCCATTCATTAAGAAATCCATAGCTCCTGATGCGCGAAACATTCCTACTCCTACAAGTATCGCGATTAAAAACGGGATAATGGATACTGCTACTTTGAATCCGTCTTTTGCACCATCAATGAAAGCGTCAAAAATATTAATCTTTTTGCGCATTGCTTTCAAAAAGAATATAATAATAATGGTAAATAGTATCACATTTGCTGCAAGACTTGAAACGATATTTACTTTATCATCGGGCATTGAGTTGAAGAGGATTACTGTTCCTGCAATGATACCAATCATTCCAAGAAAGAATGTCATGATTGCCTTACTAAATATGTTGATTCGTTGCTTAAAACAAATAGCAATTATTGCTACAAGTGTGGCGGCAAATGTAGATATCATTATTGGTAAAAATACGTCGGAAGGATTTGCAGCACCCATTTGCGCCCTATATACCATAATGGTTACAGGAATAAGGGTTAGTCCTGAGGCGTTCATTACCAGAAACATAATCATGGGATTGGATGCTTTCTCTTTTTCTGGGTTGATTTCCTGTAATTGCTGCATTGCTTTCAATCCAAATGGAGTTGCTGCATTGTCTAATCCCAACATATTTGCTGAAACATTCATCAAAATGGAACCCGATGCAGGGTTACCTTTGGGAATATCCGGGAAAAGTTTGCCAAAAAGTGGTGCAACGCCTCTAGAAAATGAATCAATCATCCCTCCCCGTTCACCTATTTTCATTATTCCCATCCATAATGATAGAACTCCTGTTAATCCTAATGAGATTTCAAATCCGTTCTTTGCCGAATCATAGGTAGAATTCATGATTTCAGTAAATATGTTTACGTCTCCAAAAAAGATGAGTCTAACAAGTGCGACTACAAAAGCAACAAGGAAAAATGCGATCCAGATATAATTTAATACCATATATTATGAGGATGTTTGATTATATTTCGTCCCAAAGTTACAATTTATCGCAAATGAATTGTAAAGAAATGATGTATTTTCTAACTTTATGACTTTATTTTTATTAAGCTTCTACTATGAGATGGAAAGATTTTTTTTATTATGACAAGAGTACGCGGATTGCTGTGCTGATTTTACTTGTTCTTTGTGTTCTCACGTTAATCTTCAACAGCATGATTAGCAATAGACATAATGGGTCTACTATAGTTGTGGTAAATGATTCTCTTACGCAAGAATTTGTAGAGTTTGAGAAATCTCTTATCAAAAAAGAAAAAGAAGGTGAGCAAAAATTGAATGAGGAAAGAAAGCAACAATATTATGCCAGTAGAAAGATAGCATCAGAAAAATATATAACTGAGAATAGTTATGTTTCTGAAGATAAAGAATATTATAAACCTTATCTAAAACAAGAAAAGTTTACTGCAAACGAAAGAATAAATCTCAATGAAACGGATACTTCTGAGTGGAAAAAGATTCCGGGAATTGGCAGTTCTTACGCGTCACGTATTGTGAAATACAGGAATTTATTGGGTGGATTTGTTTCGGTTGAGCAGCTTCGAGAAGTCTATGGAATTGATAACGAACTGTTCTCTAAAATAGCAACATTTGTACAACCTGACTCAAGCTTTCAGAAGATAGAGATCAATCGGCAGGACTTCAAAGAATTGAACCGGCATCCATATTTGAGTTACAAGCAAGTGCAGGCAATTATGGATTTGAGAAAACGAAACGGGCAAGTTCAATCGATTGATGAACTTGCCATGTTGGAAGAATTCACCTCCGACGATCTGCTAAAGTTAAGTCCGTATCTGGAATTTTAATTCAAACAGGTTTAAATCAATATCTCAAGAAATAAATACTTATTTCTCGAGAATTGATATGTTTTCTTTCAGCATAGCTATTTTGCTTTCTGTATCGGCTTGTTTCTTTCTTTCGTTCTCGACTACTTCGGGTTTAGCATTTTGTACAAATCGTTCATTGTTGAGTTTCTTGAGTACCGATTGCAGGAATCCTTCAAGATAAGCAAGTTCCGACTTCATCTTGGTCAACTCCGCTTCAGTATCCATTTTGTCCGCTAAGGGAACGGTAAATTCAATAGTGCCTACAATGAAACCGACTGCTCCGCTCTGTTTTTCGCTTACATCAGAGATTGCAAAAAGATTGCACATCTTTGAAATGACGCTGTCGTATCGAGTATCATGATTCCCAACTACTTGAAGTTCCAGCTCTTCTTTGTTGACGATATTCTTTTCAAGACGGATGGTTCTTATACCGGCAATAATTTGTTTAACATTCTCAAAATCTGCGAGTAATGAACTATCGTATTCTTTTACAGATGGCTGCGAAGATACCATTATGCTTTCCCCTTCTTTGCGTTCGTTTAACGCATGCCATAATTCTTCAGTGATAAAGGGCATGAAAGGGTGCAATAATCGAAGTAACTCATCAAAATAGTAAAGAGTAACATTGTAAGTCTCTATATCGATAGGCTTTTGGTAGGCTGGTTTAATCATCTCAAGATACCACGATGAGAACTCATCCCAGAATAGCTTGTAGATGAGCATCAGCGCTTCGGAAATACGGTATTTTGAGAACAGATCGTCCATTTCAGTAATGGTTTCCGAAAGTTTTCCTTTGAACCATTTAATAGCAATTTTTGATGATTCAGGTTGTGGAATGTCATTATCAGTTTCCCAACCTTTGATTAGTCGGAAAGCATTCCATATTTTGTTGTTGAAGTTTCTGCCCTGCTCACACAGTGATTCATCAAAGAGTAGATCGTTTCCAGCAGCAGAAGAGAGAAGCATTCCCATTCTCACGCCATCCGCTCCATATTTGTTCATCAGTTCGATTGGGTCAGGTGAATTTCCAAGCTGTTTAGACATTTTCCGTCCTAAATGATCCCTAACAATTCCGGTGAAATAAACATTTTTGAAGCAAGGCTTGTTTCTGTATTCATAACCAGCCATGATCATACGTGCGACCCAGAAGAAAATAATATCAGGTCCCGTTACCAAGTCGTTGGTGGGATAATAATAACTAATCTCTTTATTATCAGGATGATTTATACCATCAAAAACAGATATTGGCCACAACCAAGACGAAAACCAGGTATCCAGAACATCTTCATCCTGCTTTAAATCGTTGATTGAGATTGGATAATCCACCTTTTGTTGAGCCTTTTCAAAAGCCTCTTCTTTAGTCATTGCCACAACATATCCACCTTTTGGTAGAAAATATGCAGGAATGCGATGTCCCCACCATAATTGTCTGCTGATACACCAATCCTTGATGTTCTCCATCCAATGGCGATAGGTATTTTTATATTTCTCCGGGAAGAACTTGATAGTATTATCTTCTACCGCATCAATTGCCGGTTTTGCCAGATCATCCATCTTCATGAACCATTGCATTGATAGTTTTGGTTCAATAGGTACATCCGTTCGTTCTGAATATCCTACTTTGTTAGTATATGGTTCTGTTTTCTCTATTAAACCAGCAGATTCCAGATCTTTTTCAATCTGTTTGCGAACATCAAACCGATCCATTCCGGCATACATCGCTCCATTTTCATTCAATGTACCGTTATCATAGAAAATGTTGATAGATTCCAGATTATGCTTTTCGCCCAACATATAGTCGTTTACATCGTGAGCCGGCGTTACTTTCAAACAACCAGTTCCGAATTCAATATCCACATAATCATCTTCAATAACGGGAATCACTCTGTTGATAAGCGGAACCATTACTTTCTTACCCTTCAGGTGAGCATTCTTTGGATCGTTAGGATTGATGCACATTGCCGTATCGCCCATAATTGTTTCCGGGCGGGTTGTTGCTACGATAGCATATTCAGCATTGGATGCTGATGAACCAGATTCATCAACTATCTTATATTTGAGATAATACAATTTACCGTTAACCTCTTTATGGACAACTTCCTCGTCCGAAAGAGCAGTAAGAGCTTTTGGGTCCCAGTTAACCATGCGCACACCCCTGTAAATCAGCCCCTTGTTATAAAGGTCGCAAAATATGCGTAGCACACTTTCAGACCGAGTATCGTCCATAGTGAAAGCTGTGCGTTCCCAGTCGCATGATGCACCAAGTTTTTTCAATTGCTCCAGAATGATTCCCCCATGTTCACGAGTCCAATCCCAGGCATGTTCCATGAACTGATCACGGGTTAGATCGCTCTTTTTGATACCTTGCGATGCTAGTCTGTTCACCACTTTCGCTTCAGTGGCAATAGAAGCATGGTCGGTTCCGGGAACCCAACAAGCATTTTTTCCCTGCATTCTTGCACGACGAATCAACACATCCTGAATTGTATTGTTCAGCATGTGTCCCATATGAAGAACACCCGTGACATTAGGAGGTGGAATAACGATTGTAAACGGTTCACGTTCATCAGGTTCAGAATGGAACAAATTATTGTCCATCCAGTATTTATACCATTTGTCTTCTACCTCAGCAGGGCTATATTTTGTTACAATTTCCATAATTCATTAAAATTGAAATGCAAAAGTACAAAAAATGCACTTAAAAAGTGCATTTAATAATGTTCTGTTATCGATTGAGTTGTTTGTTATTCAGCATACAAAAGATAAGGGCGTCGTTGTTGTTTGAATTGTTCCACATCGCAAGCCCACTTAGCTTTAATCTCTTTAGCAGATTTACCGGCGATAATGTCTTTTCGGATATAATCCACCCCGACTAGTTTCTCAAAGAATGAAGTGAAAAACGAGTCACCCATTTTCAGATTGTTGTATGCATCAATTACATAAGAAAGGTCGAAACCGTTTTCCCAGATATGATTATTGGATACCATTCTCAAGTCCACCCCATAGCATTTTTGGTCGAGCAGCGGTGGGTTTTTTGCACCGGAAACACTTCGGGGAGTAAAAGAAAAGTCCGAACCTTTGTATTTTGGATGACCATAAGCTTCAAAAGGGAAAGATGTTCCCCTGCCCAGACTCACTACTGTTCCTTCAAAAAGACAAGTCGATGGATACAGATAAATGGAGTGAATATTTGGTAGATTAGGAGAAGGAGAAATGGGTAGCTCGTAACGTGTTTGATGTGTATAATTCAACGATGGAATAACCGTTATGTCACAAGTTTTGCCATCAGGCAACCACTTTTCGCCATTGATCATCATCGCCAATTCCCCAAGCGTCATTCCATGAACAATTGGTATTGGCAGCCATCCCACGCCCGATTTATGTTTCATGTCCAGAATAGGACCATCCACATAAAAGCCATTTGGATTTGGTCGATCCAGTATAATCATCATCTTATCCGCTTCGGCGCAAGCATCCATCATTCTTGCCATGCTAGCGTAATACGTATAAAAACGAAGTCCAACATCCTGAAGGTCAAAGAGAAGTACATCGAATTCCTTCATCTTGTCGGGAGAAGGTTTACCCCCATCACCACCATAAAGCGACCAAATGGGGACACTTGTTTTTTCATCAACAGAATTTTCCACATGCTCACCGGCATCTGCAGTACCGCGAAATCCATGTTCAGGAGAAAATATACCAACCACATTGAATTTGTTTCTAATTAGCAGGTCAACAAGGTGTTCATTTCCTGCCATCCCCGTCTGGTTAGACAATATGGCAATCTTTTTACCTTCTAATAAAGGGAAATAGCGATCTGTTTGCTCAGCTCCAACAATCACTTTTGCTGTTTCCTTTTGAGTTGCAAACAAAATAATTGCAGGGATGAGTAAAAAGAAAGTTATAAGAAGTTTCTTCATTATGATTCTATTTCAGTTTTACTGTATTTTTGTAATTGGTGTAAGCGGTTGAATTCCAATTCCAAACTAAGCAGTTCCTTTTTAATAGTTTTAAGACGTTCAATAGTTTCAATGCGTACATTCTCAGGATCTTTGTTGTCCTTCAACTCCAGACGGGCACCCTCAAGGGTTAGCCCTTTTTCTTTAACCAAGTGATAAACGATTTCAACTTGTTGAATATCGTCCTTGGTATATTGCCGAGTTCCACCTGAAGTCTTTTTGGGATTAATGTTCTCAAATTCTTTTTCCCAAAAACGCAACAGTGATACATTTACCGCAAAATGGTCTGCAACTTCCTGAATGGAGTAGTAAAGACGTTTGCTGGTAGAAAAATCGATTGGCTTTTTACGTTTGCCCATTAAAATAAAGATAAAAAATTGATATTTAAGATAAACTGTATTAGTGCAAAAATAGAGTTTTTGCTTTAACTTTGCAACTTTAAATAAATAAGAAAATAGAAATTCGCTTATTATGATGACATCGCAAGAAATTCGGCAATCCTTCAAAGACTATTTTGCATCCCGAAATCATCAAATTGTTCCCTCAGCTCCTTTGGTTGTTAAGGGTGACCCAACCCTGATGTTTACGAATGCAGGTATGAATCAGTTTAAAGATATTATTTTGGGTAATGTACCCATAAAACAATCAAGGATGGCGGATTCTCAAAAATGTTTGCGCGTGAGTGGCAAACACAATGATTTAGAAGAAGTTGGGCATGATACCTATCACCACACCATGTTTGAAATGTTGGGTAACTGGTCGTTTGGTGATTATTTCAAGAAAGAAGCGATTACTTATGCGTGGGAATATCTGACCGAAGTAATCAAGCTCGATAAAAGTCTATTGTATGTAACCGTTTTTGAAGGTTCCGAAGTAGAAAATTTGGAGCGCGATAATGAAGCAGCTGAAATGTGGCAACAATTTTTGCCAACAGACAGAATCATCAACGGAAACAAAAAAGATAACTTCTGGGAAATGGGTGATACCGGTCCCTGCGGTCCCTGTTCAGAAATACATATCGATTTGCGTTCAGAAGAAGAACGAAAGAAAGTGAATGCGCTCACGTTGGTAAACAACGATCATCCCCAGGTTGTAGAAATCTGGAATTTGGTGTTCATGCAATTCAACAGAAAATCAAATGGGTCGCTCGAAGAACTTCCCGCAAAAGTTATTGATACCGGGATGGGATTTGAGCGTTTATGTATGGCCGTTCAAGGTAAAACATCAAATTACGATACCGATATTTTCCAACCCATCATCCAAAAAATTGCTGAAATCACCCATACTGCTTATGGTGTAGACAAAAAGAAAGACGTTGCTATGCGCGTTATTGCCGACCATCTTCGTGCCATTTCCTTCTCAATAACCGACGGTCAGCTACCATCAAATGCCAAGGCCGGATATGTCATTCGCAGGATTTTGCGACGTGCTGTGCGCTATGGATATACATTTTTGAACATGCATGAATCGTTTATTTATAAGCTGGTACCCGCGTTGATTAAAGTCATGGGAGACGATTATGCAGAACTCAAGCAACAGCAAACGTTAGTAGAGAAAGTTATTAAAGAAGAAGAAGAATCTTTTTTGAGAACCTTGGAGACAGGGATTCGTCTGTTAGACAAGCAAGTTTCCGACCACCAAGCCACAGGTAAAAACGTTCTTGAAGGCACAGTCGCCTTTCAGTTGTACGACACATTCGGCTTTCCGCTTGACCTCACGGAACTAATCCTCCGCGAAAATAATATGAGTGTTGATGTAGAAGGCTTTAATGTCGAGATGCAGAAACAGAAAGAACGTGCCCGCAATGCCTCAGTCGTAGAGACAGACGATTGGGTTCAAGTCCGTGACGGTGAACCCGAATTCAGCGGATATGATGAAGTTGAAAGCGAAACCGAGATACTCAGATATAGAAAAGTAAAGCAAAAGAACAAAGAATTTTATCAGATAGTATTATCACGATCCCCGTTCTATGCCGAGATGGGCGGGCAAGTCGGCGATACAGGATGGTTGATTTCTAACAAAGAAAAAATAGCTGTATTTGATACAAAGCGCGAGAATAATTTAGCCGTTCATTACACAAACGAACTTCCTTTGGATGTCAGAGAAACCTTTAAAGCGCTGATAGACACAGATAAAAGAACAGCCATTGAATGTAATCACTCAGCCACGCACCTTCTTCATGAAGCATTGCGCGAAGTACTAGGGCTTCACGTGGAACAAAAAGGTTCCTATGTATCAGATAAAGCATTGCGCTTTGACTTCTCTCATTTCCAAAAGATGACAGACGAAGAGATTCGTCAAGTAGAAGAATATGTGACAAAAGAGATACGCAAAGACCACAAGTTAGTAGAGCAACGACATGTACCCATAGAAGAAGCCATTGCAAATGGAGCGATGGCCCTGTTTGGCGAGAAATATGGAGACGATGTTCGCACAGTACGCTTTGGTAATTCCATTGAATTGTGTGGAGGAACCCACATTTCTTCAACCGGGCGCATTGGAACCTTCAGGATCGTAAATGAAAGCGCTATTGCTGCCGGAATCAGACGTATTGAGGCTGTAACCGCCAAAGGATGTGAAGATTATCTGTATAAGATAGACGATTTGATGCACGAGATAAAGAGTTCTTTGAATTCTCCCGATATGATTTTAGGATTAAAGAAACTCATTGAAGAAAACGATGGAATGAGAAAAGAGCTTCAAGAATTCATCAAAGAAAAGACTGAAAAGCTCAAAAAAACCATCATAGAAATGAAACGAGAAGTCAACGGAGTAAGCGTATTCACGTTAGTATCTCGGATGATATCACCAGAAATAGTTAAAGACATTGCTTTTCAGTTGAAAGGAGAATTCACAGAGAACATGCTATTTGTCGCCGGTACATCGTTACATGATAAGCCCACCCTCACCGTTATGTTGAGTGCCGATTTAGTAGAAAGAGGCATGAATGCAGGGAATATGGTACGCGAAGCCGCTAAGTTTATCCAAGGCGGCGGTGGAGGTCAGCCCCATTTTGCCACAGCAGGTGGAAAAAATTCAGACGGTTTAAATCAAGCTATCGATTCTATTTTGGGAAAAATATAATAAAAAAGTAAACAAACAATCTTCATGAATTTATGAGGATATGCGGAACGATCATATAGATTTCTTGCATATCCTCATTTTATATATAGCCTGTTTCTATAATTGTTTAGTGAGAGGAGGGTGAGAGCATAGTGAGAGGAGGGTGAGAGGAGAAATAAAGAAAACTTTTATTTTCTCGTCATTATATCCAGCACAATTTTATCCGTTTTTTTCATTCCATTATTGCCTATTCGCGCCATATTACGGATAGTTTTGTCAATATCTTCATCAATAATTCCTTCATGAGCAGAAACACCCTGATGCTCAATGGCCATCATTGCAGATATTGTAGCAGTGGATACTCCACTTGCAATCTTTAGCGCACAACTTGGTTTAGCTCCATCGCAAATCATTCCCGTGATGTTGGCAATCATGTTTTTGGCTGCCAACTCAATTTGTGCGTAATTCCCTCCCATAAGATAAGTAATTCCGCAACTTGAACCTGTTGAGGCAATTACGCATCCGCAAAGAGGCGATAATCGACCCATAAGTTGTTTGATATATATCATAGTAAGGCTACTGAGAATAAGGGCTCTGATAAGTTGTTCATTTGTACATTCGATATTTTCGGCAAAAGTAAGTATCGGTAAAGTGGAGGCGATACCTTGATTAC
>Ga0172377_10001771_pt1 | contig 22016 bp, 15 predicted proteins | sample Pumphouse3metaG_FD_119749 | JGI IMG/M metagenome (GOLD analysis project Ga0172377, IMG submission 119749) | Leachate microbial communities from a municipal landfill in Southern Ontario, Canada - Pumphouse #3 metaG | ecosystem: Engineered > Solid waste > Landfill > Unclassified | place: Canada...
AGAGCTGGACGCGGTGATGATCGCCACGCCCAACCACCAGCATATGCTGCCGGCGGTGATGGCGATCCGGCGCGGCATTCCCGTCTACGTCGAGAAGCCGCTGACCCACACGCTCGCCGAGGCGCGGCAGCTCAGGGAAGAGGCGCGCAAGGCGGGCGTGGCCACCCAACTGGGCAACCAGGGCCAGTCGAGCGAGGGCAGCCGCCTGCTGTGCGAGTATCTCGCCGCCGGCGCGATCGGGCCGGTGCGCGAGGTCTACTGCTGGAGCAACCGGGCGAACGGTTTCCCGGCCGAATACGTTCGTCCGCCGGCGCGGCCGGTGCCGCAGGGGATGGCGTGGGACACGTGGATCGGCCCCGCACCGTTCCGCGACTATCACGCGAATCTGCATCCGCACACCTGGCACTCGTGGCGTGATTTCGGCAACGGCTCTCTGGGCAACATGGGCTGCCACATCATGAACCACCCCTACTGGGCGCTGAAGCTGGGCAGCCCCTCGGCGGTCGAGGTGGAGGAGCTTCACTGCGAACACCCCGAATGCTGGCCGGTCGGCACGCGCATCCGCTGGGAGTTTCCGGCGCGCGCGGGCATGCCCCCCGTCAAGGTGTACTGGTATGACGGCCTCGTCAAAGGCACGCCGTACGGCAAAGAAACGGTGGATCTGCGCTGGCGGCACGTGGTGGACAGCGCGCGCAACTTCCCGCCGATCCGCGAGGAGCTGAAGAAAAAATATGACCGGGAGCTGCCCGACGAGGGTTCGCTGCTGGTGGGCGACAAAGGGATGATGACCATCGACAAGCACGGCGAGGGCTTCCGCATGATTCCGGAGTCGGCGCATCAAGCATTCCCGCGTCCTGCCAAGACCCTGCCGCGCGTCAAGGGCACGCATCAGGCCGACTTTTTCCGTGCGTGCCGCGGCGGCGCGCCGGCCTGTTCGAACTTCGACCACGCGGGGCCGCTGGCGGAGATCGTGCTGCTGGGCAACCTCGCGATCCTCGCGGGCCAGGGCCGGCGCATCGAGTGGGACGGCCCCGCGCTGCGCTGCACCAACCTGCCGGAACTCAACCGTCATGTGAAAACCGAATACCGGGCCGGCTGGACATGCTGACAGGGGAAGCGAGGGAGGAAGCTCGTGTTTGGAGCGCAGCACAGCCCGATGTCTTCCGGTTACACGCACAAACCTCTGCCCCTCTGTATCCGCCATCTATGCGAATACCGTGTTGTGTGCCATGCTGTCGTGGTTTACAATCTCTTATCGTTTGGCTACCCATTTAAGGTGTTATGGCAAAGAGACTATACGGCCCCATGACTTTAAATCACACAGACAAAGCAACTTTAGCCGGTTTGTACCTGTCACTCTTTGGCAAGCGAGCATTGTCGGAGTTTGGGTATTCCGGCGTTTGGCATGCTTTTAATGTTTTTGGATATGCGTTGGACGCTAGCCCAGCTTCTATCAAGAATTATCGAGATGAATTTGATCATGAGATTCGTAAAACAACACCATCCCACCCACGTGAAGGTTGGAAGCGTCCACTAAAAACCCGTTCAAAAAACCTGTATGACCAATTTTCGTCACTTGGCTTTAGTGACTTTACTGACTTGATCAAAGGCTTTCTGATTCCTTCATATGAAAAGGAAAAGCTGATTTCGGGAGTGACAAAACAAAGTGGCGATCCAAATATTGCCCAGCGGCTCATGACTGGACATGCTGCGGAAGCTTATTTTAAGAACCATGTCTCCGAAATACCGATCTTTAGCAACTATCATGTTGAAGACGTTACGTTGTGTGGATGTGGCTATGATTTTTATGTGTCGCGTCACTCAGAATTCTTCTGCGTAGAGGTAAAAGGTCTTGCTTCAAACTCTGGGTCAATAATCATGACCGAAAAAGAATATGTTGTCGCAAGAGAGATTAGAGATCGCTACTGTCTTTTCGTTGTGCGTAATTTTCAACGTACTCCGGCACATACAACACTTTTTGACCCTACTGTAAGTTCTTTAGTGTTTACACCCCAGACACGGATCGTGACAAGCTACTCAGCTTACCTTTAGCCGCCGGAGGTAAAGATGTTTAATAAGCCCGAAGAAATCCCAACCGAACCTTTGCTATTTGAGCTCAGTGACCGGTGTTCAGTCCGAACAGCCATTAGAGATCTTTTGAAGCAAGCCGAACAGCATCAAAAAGAAGACGCCGGCACCATGTTCCTAGGTGCCGTGTTACAGCACCTTGTAGGCGCAAAGCTCGAGCTTGTTCTAGGACACGAGGTTGAGGGACACGGAGCCTTTGTTGCCGACGACGTTACGGGCCGTCTTGGTGATTTTCAGATTGAAGACTTCGTCATTCATGTAACAACCAGCCCAGGCGAGGCACTCCTTCGCAAATGTGCAGCCAATCTTGACCATGGCCTCAGACCTCTGATCATCACAACTTTCAGAAATGTTATCGTGGCTGACACCATGGCTGAAAACGCAGGCCTCGCCGGACGGATTGAGATTTTTGATGTTGAGCAGTTCGTCGCCTCCAATATTCTGGAATTATCGAAATTCAAGGCGGCCGGGCGTCGACTGACCGTGAAAGACCTGATCACGAATTACAATCGCCTCGCTCAATGCGAAAATAATCCGGCGTTGTTGATCAAGAGCAATTGATTTTGTGTCACCTCAAGTGGACGCGGGAAGGGACAGATCACGGGCGACTCCCGACTCGCCTGAATCCTCTTTTCGGGGGTGGAATGAAGGTTTATGGCTGGTGATACCACTGCCGAAAAGTATATTTACTAAACGGGCGGTCCCACACACAGGGAGGGACGAGCGTCTGCTCGTCCAAGGGCAAGCAGACGCTTGCCCCTCCCGTGTGTCTGATGCCCGTATATAGTCTAAGAACTTTTCGGCAGTGGTATGAGTCTCGATAAAAATGAACAAGGGGGAACGGATGTCAGTCAACTGGGGGAGGAGAACGTTTGTTAAGGCAGCGCTAGCCGTTGTTGGCGGGCAAACGACACGGACGGCATACGGTCAAATCGCGCCGACCGAAAAGAAGCCGCTGCGCGTGGCGCTGATCGGTTGCGGCCTGCAGGGAGTCGGTGTGCACATCCCGGCACTCTGTCAGGAGCGGCTCGTCGCGGTCGTGGACCCTGACACGCGCCGGCTCGATGCGGCCCTGAAGCGGGTGCGCGAGGTGTCGCCTGCGACCGACACCGCCGCGATCCGCACCTTCGGCGACTACCGACGGCTGTTCGACGCGATGGGACGCGAGCTGGACGCTGTGCTGATCGCCACGCCCAACCATCAGCACGCGCTGCCGGCGCTGCTGGCCATCCGGCTCGGCCTCCACGTCTATGTCGAAAAGCCGCTGGCGCACACGATCGAAGAGACGCGGCAGCTCGTCGCCGAGGCGCGGCGTCACGGCGTGGTCACCCAGATGGGCAACCAGGGCCAGTCGAGCGAAGGCAGCCGGCTGCTGTGCGAATATGTCGCCGCCGGCGCGCTCGGCCAGGTGCACACAGTCCACTGCTGGACCGACCGGTGCAACGGGTTCCCCGACGGGTATGCGCGGCCGCCGACGCGTCCGGTGCCGCAGGGGCTCGACTGGAAGGCGTGGCTGGGTCCCGCGCCCTATCGCGACTACCACGACGGCCTGCATCCGCACGACTGGCATTCGTGGCGCGACTTCGGCAATGGGTCGATCGGCAACATGGGCTGCCACATCATCAACCACGCCTACTGGGCGCTCAAGCTCGGAAAGCCTGATGCGGTCGAACTGGAAGCGGTCAACGGCGGCAGCGGGGAGTATTGGCCGGCGGGAGCCAGCATCCGCTGGGAGTTCCCGGCGCGCGACGGACTGGCGCCGCTCAACCTCTACTGGCACGACGGCCTCGCGAAAGGCAAACCGTTCAACAGGCAGACGGTGGTCGGGACCTACAAGCACGTGGCGCGCGACGCGTGGAATCTGCCGCCGATCCGCGCCGAGCTGGAGCAGACATACAACCGTGAGCTGCCCGAGGAGGGCTCGCTGCTCATCGGGGACAAGGGGATCATGGTGCTGGGCCGCCACGCGGACGGCTGCCGCATGCTGCCCGAAGCGGCGCACCGCGCCTTCCCGCGTCCGGCCCGGACCCTGCCGCGCGTGCGCGGCACGCACCAAGAAGATTTCTTCCGCGCGTGCCGCGGTGGCGCACCGGCCAGCTCGAACTTCGACCATGCCGGCCCGCTGACGGAACTCGTCCTGCTCGGCAACCTCGCGGTGCGCGCGGGCGAAGGCCGCCGCATTCAATGGGATAGTGTCGCTCAGAAGCTGGCTTGCAGGGCGAGTTCGAACGTGCGGGGGTCGCCGGGGAAGCACTGGTAATAGTGGCGGTTGGACTCGATGTAGCGCTCGTCGAAGATGTTTTTGATTGCTAGGGAAAGCGTGACACTTTTCGGGCCGCCGAAAAGTGCGAGCGGCACGTCGGCCGAGCAGTCGAACACCTGCCAGTCGTCGATGAAGTGGTCCTTGCCGATGTCATTTCCGCGCATCGTGGCGGCGTAGCGGTGGCGGTAGCGGTAGCCCAGTCCGAGCACGACGCCGCGCAGCGGTCCCTGTTCCAGCCGGTAGGAGGTGGCCGCGGTGACCGCGTGCGGCGGATAGCGGTCGAACGAGTCGCCGGTGGCCTTGTTTTCATAGCGCGTGTAGGCATAGGAGGCATAGACCGACCAGTTGTCGCGGATATTGCCGGTGAGCGACAGCTCGAACCCCTGCGACTCGTTCTCGCCTTCGGTCTCATAGTAGGTGGAATCCGGAATGAGCGTCGGGACATCGCGCTGCTCGATCGTGTAGACCGAGGCGTTCAGCCAGAGGGTTTCGACGGGGGCGATACGCAGACCGGTTTCATATTGCGTGGCCTGCCAGGACGAGGTCAGTTCCTCGCGTGGCGCGCGCAGGTAGCCGAAGTTCGGCGATTCGGTTTGCGAGACATTGCCGAACAGCACCAGCCAGTCGGTCGGCAGATACGAGAGGCCCGCGCGCGGGCTGACGCTGCTGCCGGCGTTGCCGAGGCTGCTTTCGTGGCGGTCGGCGCGCACGCCGCCGAGCAGACGGAACTGCCGCCAGGAGATGAGGTCTTGCGCGAAGAGGCCGGCTTTATCGACCTGCGTGTCGCGGTCATTGGCCGAGACCCAGGTGTGCACCGCGTTACGCGTGGCCACCGACTCAAAGTAGCTGCGCCCCTGTTCGCTCTTGCGCGCGAAATCGCCCTGCACAACGGTCTCGTGCGTGAGCGGGCCGGTTTCATAGCGGGCTGTCGCGCGTTGATAGAACGTATAGCGCCGGAAGGTCAGATCGCCCTCAGAGTGGTCGTAAGGACGCAGCGTATAGGCGCGCGCCGTGATTGAACCATCGGGATTCGCGAAGGCCGATGCGCCCAGATGTTCGAAGTCGACGCGGGAGTAGGCCAGGCCGGCCCCGGTGCGCAGCGTCCACACCGGTGAGGCGTCCCACTCCGCGAAGGCTTGTGCGGTGTGGCCGAGATAGTGGTCGCGCATGCCGGAGGACGCGATGTTGCTGTCCCAGTCATAGCCGCCGAAAGGCTTGCCGCGATAAACCGGAATGCCTTGGTAGGCGGGCTGGTCGGTGAGCTGGAGCGTGAGCGAGAACCCGATGCGCAGGTCATCACGCACATGACCGAGCAGCGAGGGCGCGATCAGCAATGATTCGCGCCAGCGCGCGCCGTCCGGCATCCAGAAGGGCTTGCCGGTTTCGAAGCTGAGAGGCAGGCGCGCGGTGAGCCGTTCGCCGATCAGCGGCTCGTTGAGATCCAGGCTGAAGCGGTGTCGCTGCACGTCCTTGCCCAGGGTCGACCGCAGCGAGACATCGGTGAAGGCCCGTTCCGGGCGCGGCTGCTTCTGAACCAGATTGATGGCGCCGCCCGCGCCGTAGGGCCCGAGCGTAGAGGTCACGCCGCCCTGAGTGGCGCCGACCGGGCCTTTGACGATTTCGACGCGTTCGAAAGCGGCCGGATCCATGAAAATGCCCATCGATCCCGCCAGACCGAGCGTGCCGTCCAGCATCGCCTCGCTGCCCGGCATGCCGCGCAGCGTATACTGGCCCGAGGTGCGGTCGAGCATCGTTTTGCCGCCGGTATAGATGCCGGCCTGATAGCGCAGCAGGTCATGCAGGTCCGTGGGGTTCATCTCGGTGATGAAATCCTCGGTCAGCACGTCGACTGTCTGCGGCAGTTCTTCGGGAGGCGTCTCGCTGAAGGTTGCGGTCGACACGGTTTCGGCGCGGTATTTCGAGATGGGTGCCCCTTCGACGAAGATCGTGCCGAGATCGACGGGCGCGTTGGTCTGCGCGCCGGCGGCGGTGGCGCGCAGGACACACCAGAGACCGACAGTTCTCGTAAAACGTCCCGTGACACGACGAACGGCCATGCGCACGTTTACACGGTATTCTTTTTTTTCTACGGGGATCAAGACCTGCTGAATCGTCATTTGCATCATCGGGGAAAGCCCCTCGCATGAGTTCTTGGGACACCTGAACGGCATGATCGGGTCGGCGAACAGCCCTCTGCGTGATTAAACGGTGTCGACTGCGATGGCGTTCATTCAACGTCGGATGAAAGGTATCGTCTGGTGTCATTATCACACTTTATAAAGTGTAATGATGGTACGTCTGTGAATGAAGAACCGCAAGTTTGAAAGAACGCATCGCCGGATTGGTCAGGCGTGATTATCGGGTGCGCCTTGTTGCGCGGGCGGCGCGATATCTGCCAGCGCATCGGAAAGCGACGGATAGGACGGTATGCGGTATTCCTCGCAATAGAGGCGCGTCTGTTCGTTGAAGTACGCTTCATTGCGGATCAGTACGGCGGCAATCCCGGCGTTCACGCCGGCCTGGAGATCGCTCAGCCGGTCGCCGATCATCCAGCACCGCGCGGGGTCCAACCCGTCGGCGGCGATACGCTCGAGAATGAACGCGGGCGAGGGCTTGCGGTAGATGAACGGCTGTCCCGTCGTTTCCGGTGCGATGCAGACCGCCGCGAACCCCGGGGGCGGCAGCGCCAACCGTTCCATCATGCGCGCGTTGACCGCCTGCGCCTGTTCCAGCGTGAAATACCCGCGGCCAATCCCGCTCTGGTTGGTGATGAGATAGAGCCGGTGGCTGCGGCAGACGCGATGCAGCGCCTCCTTCGCGCCGTCCAACAGCTCGACGCCGTCCGGCTCGCTCAGATAGCCGACATCGCGGATGACCGTCCCGTCGCGATCCAGAAAAAGCGCCGCGCGGATTTCGGAGGGCTGTGGGGCTTGCGTCATGAGCGGGTCAGTCTCCTTGGGGCGCATGGGCCAGAATTTCGGCGGGCGAGGCGGTGGCGGTGCCGAGCTTGCCGACCACCACGCCGGCGGCGAGATTAGCCAGACTCGCCGCGCGCTCGATGTCCGCGCCGGCCGCAAGCGCCGCTGCCAACGTGGCGATCACGGTGTCGCCCGCGCCGGAAACATCAAAAACCTCGCGCGCAGCCGTGGCGAGGTGGCGACCGGGCCGGCCGCCGGTGCTGAGCAGCATGCCGTCGGCGCCCAGCGTCACCACCAGGTGCTCGGGAGCGAAACGCTCATGGATGCGCGCGGCCACCTCGCCACCCGGAAACGCCTTGCCCTCCGCACCCGACAGTCCAGCAAGTTGCAGCGCCTCGCTGCGGTTGGGCGTCATCAGCGTCACGCGCGTGAACCGCAATTCCGGCCGCGGCTTGGGGTCGAGCGCCACGATCTGGCCGGGACGCGCCATGCCCTGCACGCGGCGGATCAGCTCGCTCGTGACCACCCCTTTGGCATAGTCCGAAAGAATCACGGCGTCCGCAGCAGCGATGCGGCTCCGCAGCGCGTCGACCGCGGCGTCGGACAGGGCATAAACTTCCGGCGCCGCCTCGCGGTCGATGCGGCAGAGCTGCTGGTTGCGGCACATGACGCGGGTCTTGACGATTGTCGGCGCGCGCTCGCAGCAGCAGGCCGCGTCGCAGCCCACGCCACGTTCCGCCAGATTCTCCCGCAGCAGACTGCCGTAGGTGTCGGCACCGAAGACGCCCGCGACTTCCGTCGCGACCCCCAGCGCGCGCAGGTTGGCCGCCACATTCGCCGCGCCGCCCGCCGTGTAGGTGTCATGACCAACTTGAACGATCGGTACCGGGGCTTCCGGCGAGAGGCGCGAGGCGTCGCCCCACACATAATGATCGAGCATCAGATCGCCCACCACCAGCACGCGCAGCCGAGCGATCGCGTCTAAAAGATTTTGCATGCGGGTAGTGTCGAAAACCGCCGCCCCGGTGTCAAGCCGCGAGTCGCCCCGCGTGCGCGGTTCATACCGCACAACGATTCCCTCGGTTGAACGTCAGGCTGAGATGCGGTACCATGAAAAGATTCTCACTGTTGTTCAACTTCGCGACTGGCACTGCTACCATGACAAAAATTCTGTTCCCCGCTTGCGCCCTCGGCGCGGCCACACTGCTCGCCGGGACTTACAACCATGACATCCACACGGCCGAGGAGTGCCGCGTGCGCGACGGTCTGCCGAATGTGTTCGCCAAGCTCAAGGGCGGCCAAGAGGTTCGCATCGCCTACCTCGGCGGCAGCATCACCGCCGCCAACGGCTGGCGCCCGAAATCCCTCGCCTGGTTCAAGGCCGAATATCCCCAGGCTCGGGTCGTCGAAATCAATCCGGCCATCTCAGGCACCGGTTCGGATTACAGCGCGTGCCGACTGGGGGGCGATGTGCTGGCGCACGCGCCCGATCTGGTCTTCCTCGAGTGCCGCGTGAACGGCGGCGGCGGATACGAGGCGAAATCGGTCGAGGGGGTCGTGCGCCAAATCTGGACGCGCCTTCCGGAAGCCGACATCTGCTTCGTCTACACGCTGCACCAAGGCATGCTCAAAGACCTGCAGGCCGGCAAGACGCCTTCATTCGGTGCGGTGCAGGAGCATATCGCAAATGCCTACGGCATCCCCACCATCGATTTCGGCGTCGAGATCGCGGCGCGCGAGAAGGCCGGTTCGCTGCTTTTCAAGGGCGACGCGCCGGTCGCTGGCAAGCTGCTTTTCTCCAAGGACGGTGTGCATCCGGGCGACGAAGGCCATACGATCTACTGCGAGACGCTGGTGCGCTCGATGCGGAAGATCGCGGCTGCTGGCGCCGCCGGTCCGCACCCGGTGCCTGCCGCGCTGGAGCCGGCCTGCTGGGAGCGGGCGACCCTGCTTCCCGTCACCCAAGCCACACTGAGCGCGGGGTGGCGACCGGTCGACACAGAAAAGGATCCCGTCTATACCGAGAGCCGCCACCGCACCCACGCCATGCTGCGCGGCGCCGTAAAGTGCGCCCAGGCCGGCGAGAGCGTCACGGTCACATGGAACGGCACGGTCATCGGCATCAGCGACATCCCGCACGGTGACCCCGTCGTGATCGAGGCGGTGGTGGACGGCGGCGCGCCGATCACCGCCCAACGCGTGCAGCGCGAAAAGACCCGACACGCGCGCTTCTGGTATCTGCCCGAACAGACGCCGGGCGAACACACCGTGACCCTCACGATCAAGCGGCTCCCCGCCGGACAGGCTTTCTATCTGGGCCAGCTCCTGATCGTCGGCACCCCGCTCCGGTAAAGTCCTGCCGGCAAGAAAGGATCCAGACCCCGCATGCTCCGCACGCGTACCGCTTGGTTGCTGTTCAGTCTGCTGACCGCCGTGTTCGGCGTGCTGCTGCTCTGGCCTGTTCTCACGGTGGTGAGCGGCGGGTTCTTCGTCGACGGTCGCTTCACGGTGCGTTATCTGGCCGGCGTGTTCCGCAACCCGATCTACGCCGAAGGACTGGCCAACAGCCTGCGCCTGGCGCTGGGCGCGACGGGCCTAGCCACGGCGCTGGCCGTTCCCTTGGCGTGGCTCGCGCATGCTTACGCCTTCCGCGGCCAGCGCGCACTCGCCGCGCTGCTGCTGGTGCCGATGGTGCTGCCGCCCTTCGTGGGCGCGATCGGCGTGATGCAGATGCTCGGGCCCTACGGCGCGCTGAACGCGCTGCTCGGCTGCGGACCCATCGACTGGCTCGGCCGCGCGCGCATGGCCGGCGTCGTGCTCTTGCAGGCACTCGCCTTTTATCCGATCATCTATCTGAATGTCGCAGCCGCACTGGCCAACATCGACCCAGCGCTCGACGAGGCCGCCCAGAATCTCGGTGCGGGGGCTTGGACGCGCTTCCGGCGCATCACCCTGCCGCTGGTGATGCCGGGCCTTTTCGCCGGCTGCACGCTGGTCTTCATCGCGGCCTTCACCGAATTGGGCACGCCGCTGATCCTCAACTATTCGCGCTGCGCGGCGGTGCAGGTCTACGATGAACTCAAGGAGATCAGCGCCAGCCCTTTCCCTTATGCGCTGGTGACGGTGGTGCTCGCGGCGAGCGTGACCCTCTACGCCGTCACGCGCCTGCTCTTCGGCGGCCGCGCCTACGCCATGCAGGCCAAAGCCGTAATCCCGCATACGCCGCGACGGCTGCATGGCCGCGCCGGCCTGCTGGCCGCGCTGCCGTTCGCTGCGGTCATCCTGCTGGCGCTGCTGCCACACGCCGGCGTGCTGCTGACCAGCATCGCGGCTCCCGGCACCTGGTACCGCACCGTGCTGCCCAGTGCGCTCACCACCGCCCATTACGCTGAAGCACTGGGCCACGCCATGACCCTCGACGCGATCCGCAACAGCCTGCTCTTTTCCTCGCTCGCCGTCGCCGCCAACCTCACGCTCGGCATCGCCGTGGCCTGGGTCGTGACGCGCTCTCGCCTGCGCGTGCGCCATGCGCTCGACGCGATGGCGATGCTCCCGCTCGCCGTGCCGGGCCTGGTGATGGCCTTCGGCTTTCTCGCGGTCAGCGCATCGCTCTCGGAATGGCCCGCCGTCAAAGCCCACCCCGCGCTCGCCGCGCTGCTCGACGTGCGCGTGAACCCGACGCTCTTCCTGGTGCTGGCCTACGCCGTGCGCCGCCTGCCCTTCATGGTGCGCGCCGCCGTGGCCGGCCTGCAGCAGACCTCCGTGACGCTGGAAGAAGCGGCCGCCAACCTCGGCGCGGCGCCGCTCACCGCGCTGCGCCGCGTAACCCTGCCGCTGATCACCGCCAACCTGATCGCCGGCGCGCTGCTGGCGTTCGCCTTCAGCATGCTGGAGGTCTCGGACAGCCTGATGTTGGCGCAGAAAATGACCTACTATCCGATCACAAAGACCATCTTTGAACTCTTCCAGCTCGTGGGGATCGGACGCTACCTCGCGTCGGCGCTCGGCGTGTGGGCGATGCTCTTCCTGACCGTCACGCTCATCGGCAGCAGCCTGCTGCTCGGCAAGAAACTCGGGGCCCTCTTCCGCGCGTGATCGGGTCATTTCATGCTGGGCAGGACGATGCCTCGCAAGATGATCTTCTGGCAGGCGATGAAGACAACGGCCGTCGGGATCGAGACCAGCACGAAGCCGGCCATCACCGCCCACGGCTGATCGGCAAGCTGCTGGCTCATCTGATACATCCACACCGCCAGCGTCCAGTGGCTTTGCCGCTGGCAGACCAGCAGCGCCCACTCCCAACTGTTGTAGGCGTGGACAAAGGCGTTCAGCGCGTTCACCGCCAGAATCGGCGTGGTCATCGGCAGCGTGATGCGAAGAAAAATCTGCCACTCCTTTGCGCCGTCGATCGCCGCCGCCTCGTACAGCTCGCGGGGTAGGCCGTCGAAAAAGCCCTTGAGGATGAAAATCGACATGCCGCTGGCGAGGGTGGGAAGTACGAGGGCGGCAAACGTGTTGAGCAGTCCGAGATCGCGGATCAGCAGAAACCCCGGGATAGCCGTGACCGCAGCCGGGAAGGCCATTGTGGCCAGCAGAAAGAGCAGGATTTTTTCGGCCGAACGCAGGCCGAAGCGGGAGAGCGCATACGCCGCCAGCGGATTGACAGTCAGCGTGGCGAGCACCGAGAGCAGCACCAGCAGGACGGTGTTGCCGAATGCCTGGCCGCGCAGAAAGAGGTACTCGCCCACCGTGCGGTAATTCGAGAGCGCGCCGATGAAGAAATCGCGCCAGCCGCGCCGCGCGAAGGTCACGGCCAGCGCTTCGCGCGTCGGGAAACGCGCCTCGTCGAACGCGGCGAGCTGCCACCCGTAGGCCGCGTTCAACGCCTTCTCCGTGCCGTAGCGAGCCCGCAGAAAGGCCTGCCACGCCTGTTCGGCGCTCAGGATCTCAAGCTGCGCAAGCGGCACCTGCGGAATAAAGTTGCGCCAGAGCGTGCTGTTCTCATACGGCGGCAGGCGCAGCCCCGCGAACCCGCGCGCCGCGTCCGGCAGCGCTTGCCCGGTCAGACGCGTGTAGGCGGCCGGCGTCCGGCAGACCCCGGCGACGTAGCGCCGGTAGGCCTCGTCCAGCTCGGGCGTGACCCGCACGCGCAGCAGGCGGCGCGGGTAGGCGGTGCGAATAAAGCGGTCCCACTCGGCGCGCAACGGCGCCGGCGCGTCGTCCGGCAGAGGGAAGGGGAGTTGCTCGAAGCTGGCGCACGCGCGCCCGGCCAGGCGCGCATAGTCGTCTGCGGTGAAGCCCCCGCCCGGCGGCTGGCCGAGGCGCGCCTGCGCATCCGAGCGCCGGAGCCACGCGAGCCAGAGCGGACGCGACTCGTAGGGCACCGTGCGCGAGAAATAGGCGGCAGGCTCTGCCCTGCCTCCGTCATCCACGCCGTAGGCCCGCACGCGGTAGAGGCGCTTCAGCTCTTGGTACAGCTCCATCTTGGGGTCGTCGGACGGATAGTCCCAGCTTGCGTGGTGCAGCGGCGCACGCTGCTGCGCGATCATGCGGATACTGAAAAAGGTGGGATAGCGCACCGGCCATTCGGCGTTGAGACGCTCCAGCGCCGCACGGCGGCGCGCCGCAGGCGAGAGCGCCGCAAAGCCCTGCGGATCGTCGGCGCGCAGCTTCGCCTCGAACTGCCCGCGCACAAAACCGGCCACGTCGCGCGGGTCGAACGTGCAGACGCTGTTGCGCAGATCATAAGCGCGGTTGAAGGCCGCGTAGTCGGCGGCCATGCGCGTCCAGCGCGCGGCGCAACCCGGGTCGGCCAGGCCGGCGAGATGGCGTTCGGCGAAACGGCGACTGCCCGCACGGTCGCGCGCGACCACGATCCAGCTTCCCCAGTGGGCGGGCGCGTCGGGAAAAACCTCAGCGGGGAAGCGCGGATAGCAGTCCGCCACATAGCGCATGAAGCGGTCGGGCCGGTCCCAGAAGGCGCGCACCACCGGCGAGAAACGGTAATAATCGTAAGGACCGGTCAGGGAGGCGGCCAGCATGACCAGAAAAGGCCAGACCATGGTGAGCCCGCCCAGCGACAGAACAGCGTAAACCAAAGCCAGGAAAATCCGGGCCTTGGCCGTCTTGCGCTCGACTGTCAGAATCACCGCCATGTTGGTGCAGATACCGTAACACAGTTTGGAGCGCCGCGCCAATTCCGATTGCCCCCGCGTCAGAGGCGCGTGTCCGCGTCACGACGCACCAGACAGAGGATCGGGAGCGCGGCCATCACCACGCAGAGCGCGCAGGCAAAGCCGACCCCTTGCAGGATCACCAGCCACGGGATGTCGAGCGAGACCGGCAGCCCGCCGAACGGCATCCACGCCCGTGTCCAGCCGGTGAAGGTCCAGCCGATGCAAAATCCCGTCACCAGGCTCAGCACAATCCCGCACAACCCGGCCATCAGCGCCTCGCCCAGCAGTATCAGCCCTAACTGGCCGCGCGTCATGCCGACCGCGCGCATCACCGCGATCTCCTTGGACGAAGCCTGGAATGAAGCGAGCAGCAGCGTGATGATGCCGGTGGAGAGCACGACCAGCGACCAGAAGGGCGCGCGCGCCATGTCGCCGACAAGCTGCGTGCCGTGCGCGATCGTACCGTCCGCGATTTCGTCGCGGTGGTGCACACGCACCGTATTCGCGTCGTCGATCGCCAAGGCGCCGCGGATCTCGGCCTCCAGCGCCTGACCGGCCGGCAGGGGGCCCTTCGCGCGGTAGGCGTCACTCAGATTGAGCCACAAAAAGCGGGTGGTGTCGGCGTTGCCGCTCAGCCGCCGTGAGGCCGCTTCGCTCACGAAGACCGGCCCCATCGTGCCGCCGGGCATGCCGTCGCGGCCGCGCATCTGCGCGCGCGAGGTCACCAGATGCCAGTTGAGATCGACCACGCCGGCAATGCGGAACCCCGCGACGGACGGGCCTTCACTCTCCGGGACGGCGCTTTCCCGCGCTCGCGCAGCCGCCGTCCTCCGGCCCCGTCCGCGCCCCCTGCCCGCCGGGCCGCGCGTTTGGATTTCGAGTCGGTCGCCCGCACCCAGTCCGGTCTCGCGCGCGAACATGGCGGTGATGAGGCAGGCCTCGCCCGTCTCCAGCGCGTCAGCGGCCGCCTGGCGCTCGCCCGCCAGAAAGCGGAAGGCGGCGAGCGGCCGCGCGCCGCCGAACGCAGCCTGCGGGTCCGCGCCGAACAGCAGGACGTTGGGGCTGGCCGGCACCCGGCCCGACACGCGTGCCACACGCGCGGTGAGCGCGTCCGGCACCGCGAACTGCGCGGCCTCGATCGCGAGGCAGGTGTTCGCCGCCACGCCTTGCAGCCGCGCCACCTGCCCCGCCGCGTCGCCGCGTACGCCGTTCGGCAGGATTGAGACGATAACGTCGGGAAATTCTCGGCTCGGAATGAACGGCCGGGTCAGGGACGCGCCCCAGATGTGGATCGCGGCATACGCGCCCAGTCCGACCGTGAGGGTCAGCACCATGCCGGCCGTCCGTGAAAGATGGCGGCTGATCCGCCGGTGCAGCAGCACCGGATCCAAGCCGAACAGGGCAGCCAGAAGCGGTCCCGAGAGCCGTTCGACCATCCGTATGAAGGCCGGCAGGACGAGCACCAGCCCGACGAGGTGCAGCGGGATACCGACCGTCAGCAGCAGCACGCTGCGCGTCATGGCGGAGAGGTGCAGCGGCAGCGCCAAAAGCAGCATCGGGAAGAGCAGGACAACGCCCGCCCACGGCCGAAACGCGTGCAGCCGCCCCGTGTTCCTGTTGCCGTCGCGCGCGATGTCGTGCTCTGCCAGCACATCCAGCGGCCGGATACGCAGGGCGCGACGGCACGGCCAGAACAGGCTCAGCGCCGCGATCAGCGCCACGCCGGCCGCAGAATAGAGCGGCGTCTGCCAGCCGAGCACCACCCCTTCCGGGAAGGCGTCGGGCGTCCGGTTCACGAACACCGTCAGCACCGCCCACCCGCCCAGCAGGCCCGCCGCCCACCCGCCTGCGGCGATCACCGCGCCTTCCAGCAGCACGGCGCGCAGCACCTGCCGGGCCGTCATGCCCGCCGCACGCAGCAGTGCCAACACCCGCAGCTTCTGCTCCACGCCGACGGTCAGCGCGTTGACCAGCATGCACAGCGCGGTGAAGACAGATAACGTCAGCAGCAGCGGCGCCTGCCGCTTGAAGTTCTGCAGGCTGTCGCTGGCGACCTGCGCTTCGACCTCGCGCCGGGCCATCGCCGTGATCTGAGGCGCGCCGGCGGCAGCGGTCTTCGCGGCGGCCAGGACGCGCGCCGCCGCACCTTCGCCGGTACGGCAGAGCAGCAGCGTGGGCGAGGGATCGAACGTCCCGCCGGCCGCCAGCCGCATGACGCCGCGCGTGGCGAAGACCGTCGGGAAACCGCGCACCGTCTTGGGGAAGTCGATGAGCGCGCCGATCCGGACCTTCACTGTGCCGGACGGCGTGATCAGCACCAGCGGCGAGCCGAGCGGCGGCGGCGCCAGGCGGCGCGGCGTGAAGACGGACGAACAGACCGCCACCAGCGGTTCGTCGCTCTCCGGCGCAGGCCACGCGCCGGTAAAGGTCGCGCGCGCATACGGACACCCCGCGGCCGGCGCCAGCGTGAGCTCGGCCACCAGCGGTGGCCCCTGCATCACACGGCCGTCCGGGCGGTAATCCAGCGTCGCGCGGATCACGTGGCACGTCAGGAGCTGTTCGATCTCCGGCAGCGCCGCGACCGCAGCAACGAGATCGCCCGGAAGGGGCCGAGCGGCTCCGCCGCGCTGGATGCCCGGGGGCGGCGGCGCGCCGCGGCGCAGGGACACGCCCGCACCGGTGGTCGACACCCAGCAGGTGAACGGCTCGGTCATGCGCCGCACGCTCTCTCGGCTTTGGCTGATGGCGGTCCGGGTCAGGCCGAGCGACCACACCACCAACGCGGTGGCCGCAGCAACCCCGAACACGGCGGTTACGAACCGCATGCTGTCGTGTCTCGCATGCGTCATCATCAGCTTCAGGATTATCATGACAAGCGACCTTGCTCAACGGCTCTTCGCCGCGCAGTTAGAAGGGGGGTTAAGGCGCGTGCGGCCTCAGCCGCGCGGACCCGCCGGAGTTTCGCCCATGGCTTCGAGATAGCGCGACGACACGCGCGCGGGATCGTGTTCCGTGTCGAACGCGTCGACGAACCGGCCGTCTTTCAGGAGATGGACGCGCCGCGCGGTGGCGGCCACCACCGGATCATGGCTGACCATCAGGATCGTGCAGGCCTGTTCCTGGTTCATGGCGCTCAGCAGGTCACAAAAGGCGCGGCCCGCCGGCGAATCGAGATTGCCGGTCGGCTCGTCCGCCAACACGATGTCAGGGCGGGTCACCAGCGCCCGGGCGATCGCCACACGCTGGCGCTCGCCGCCGCTCAGCCGGTCCGGCAGGTGCGTGCGGCGCGGCGTGAGCGCAAACCGCGCCAGCACCGCCTCGATCAAGGAAGGCTCGGGGGTCTTACGATCCAGCAGCAGCGGCAGCGCGATGTTCTCTTCGGCGGTCAGCGTCGGGATCAGATTGAAGTCCTGGAAGACCAGCCCGATGCGGCGGCGGCGGAAACGGGTGACCGCAGCGTCGCCCATCTCGGAAATCCGTTCACCGCCGACCCAAATCTCGCCGCCGTCGCAGGTCAGCAGGCCCGCGATCAGATGCAACAGGGTGCTCTTACCGGAACCACTGGGCCCCATCACGGCCACGAAGTCGCTGCGTGCGAGCCTCAGATCCACGCCGTCCAGCACCGTCACCGGATTCTCTTTGCCGCCGAATGTCTTGACCAGCCGCCTCACCTCCAGCGCCGGCCGCTCCTCTTCCGCCATGGCCTCTCCTTTGTCCGGATTAAACGCTCAGGCGGCACAAAACGTTCACCCGTGGCCGTCACCTTTTCAGGGCTCACGCGCCAGCGCGCGCAGCGTGGCGCGGTCTGCGGCATCGGCGGCTTCGCGCTTGGCCATGAAGCGGCGGTGCTTCTCCCACTCTTCCGGGGTCCAGGCGGCGGCCTCGGTGTAGTCCGCGCAGAAGGGCACGCCGAGATCGACCCAAAGCGCGAGGCGCGCGAGCTCGGCCGGCGTCAAGGTCTTGCAATGTCCCTTGTCCAACATCCCGCTGAAGAGCCTGCTGGCGGCCGAGCCGGCCGATCGCGGCCGCTGGATGGGCGGTGCCGACGCGGCGGAAACCCAGTTGAGTAGCGCGTGGTCGGGATCGCCGCGCCAGCGCGCGGGCGGCTCCTTCTGATCGGGCCGGGCGTGCGTCAGCGTGAGGTAGGCGCGCGTCCAGTGGCGCTTGGCGGCGGGGTCGGTGACGGCCGTCGCGGTCAGGTCGGGCCGGCCGGGCCGGCCGTCGTGGCAGCCGGCGCAGTGGGCGTTGAGGATCGGCTGGATCTCTTTCAGGAAACTGAAGCCGCGGCGCGGCCCGAAGATCGGCGCCAGCGGCCGGGGCCCGGCAGCAAGCGCGCGTGTCGGCCGAGCCGAGGCAAGCGGCACGCTGTTCTTGGACTCGTGGCAGCCCACACATGAGGCGTTCTCGCCCGGCTGCAGCGTGGTCCAGCTCCGCATCGTCTGCACCATGCGCCCTTTATCGTCGAGCAGCATGAAGTAGAGCGGGTCGCGCGCTTCGGCCGTGAAGAAGACCGAGCCGTCCTCATGCACCGGGGCGTCGCCGATCAGGATCTTGGGGTCCCAGGCGCCGTTGCCCACGGAGGGGGGCGTGGAGATCAACGCGCCGCCGCCCGGTCCACCGTTGCCGTTACTGCCGATGCCCGCGGCGCGATAGTCGAGGCCGATGACGCGCAAGGTCTTGACCGTGCCGCGCGCCACGCCGTCCATGGCCGGGCCTTCGTAGACATCCTGCACATAGAAGGTGCCGGTCGGCCGGGCGTAATCCACGAGGCTCGGGCGGGTTGGCGGACGCTCACGCGGACGCAGCGGCACCGCGCGGCCGCAGGCCAGCCCGCGGCGCGAAACCAGCAGCTCGCGCTGGCCGTCGATGTCCATCCAGTACACGCCGAAGCCGGTCATGCGGTTCTCGTGGCGCTTGCCGTCGACCTGCGTCCAGCCATCGGGGTTGTAGGTCACCAGCAGCGTGCGATCGTCGATCGGATACGGATAGGCAAAGAGGTCGCCCTCCTGGCCATAGGCGTCGATGGTCACGGATTTCGTGGGGCGCACCGGCGCGACGAGCGTAACGCCCTCGGCCTCCTGGCGCCCGCGCGCCGGGTCGATCAGGATCAGGTCGCCGGGCTGTCGCGAGTGGTGTCCGGTGGCGATCGCGAAGATCTTGCCGCTGCCCGGAATGCCGCGCGCGTGGATGATGGTGGTCGGGAACCAGGAGTTTTCGCCGTAGACCGCGCTCTGGGCGGTGCCGTCAGGCAGCATCTGGAAGAGCGGCTGGGGATACATCTGCGAGCGGTCATTGTATTCCCAGCGCGTGTAGAGCACGCGGCCGTCCGACGTGACTGCGGGATAGTTGAGGTGGACCTGGTCGAAGGTCAGCCGCAGAATGTTGCGGCCGTCGCGATCGCAGCGGTAGAGGTTGCTGACCTCGGTCCACCAGCAGTCGACGATCTGCATGCAGCGCGTGGAGTTGAAGAGGATGCGTCCGTCCGGCAGGTAGCACCCCTCGTAATCGGCGATTCCGAGCCCTTCGGTCAGCGGGCGGACGTCGCGCGTCGCCGCATCCATCTCGTACAGGTGATAGTCGTCGCCGCGGTCGGAGCGCTTGAGGGCGAAGAGGATGGCACGGCCGTCATAATCCACGTCCGCGTCGCGGATGACGCCCTCCTTCGTCTCGGTGAGCACCGTCTCGTGCCAGAGGCCGTCGCGCCACTCGGCGAGGCAGAGCTGGCCGCCGGCCCGGAAATTACGCTCCGCCTGGGCGTCGGAGAGCGCCTCGGTGTAGGCGTAGTGCGAGCCTCCCATCACAAAATGGCGCGCGTAGACCAGGCGCGGGAACTCAGCCTTGACGCGGGCCAGACGGCGGGCGCGGCGTTGCGCGCAGGCGGCGCGGTAGGCGGCGAGAGCGGTTTCGCAGGCGGCAGGCCCGGACTTTTGGCCGGAGACGGCGGCGGCGGCCGTCAAAAAACGCGTGAGCCCGTCGTCGCTCGCCAAGAGTTCCGGGCCCTTGAGCGGCGCAAGGTCTTGGCGCAGCCAGTCGGCCAGCATCTCGTCGTGCGCCTCGACGGCTGCCCAGAGCGCGTGCGGGCTTTGGCGTTCAGCCTCCGTTGCGCCGCGGCCCAGCAGAAGCGCGGCCAAAGCCTGGCCGTCCGGCGTAACTCCCGGCGCACCCCGCGCAAACGCGGCGGCCAACCCCAGATAAACAATGAGCGCGGCTCCCCCGATACGATGCTGCATGGCACATTCCCCCTCTGTCTTGCCCCACACCATACCGGATCGAGCGTGTGCGCCGCAAGCGGTAATCGGCAGCGAGCGCATCCCCGATTCCCTTGCTTGAATCACGCGGTTGATGCTGTCCATCGGGAACTGATCAGGATAAGCGGTCGGCCCTCGTCTGGCTCATTCGAGCGTCACGGCCCGCAGGAGGTGGCGTAACCGGCGACCGGCCCAGGCGTCTGGAACGCGAGACGCGAAACCGGCGGTCGCGCCGAGACCGCCGCCGGGACGAACACCCGCCCTTTTCTCGCCTACCCACAATGCCGAAGGTTGATCCCGTTGCCAGCCTTTCCCGCGGACGGGGCCGTCCGCGCCCCCAGTCTTGCGTATCTTTTTCACTAGAAACGCGTGATCGCGGCCCGCCTCTGCGGCGGTCTCGGCGAGACCGCCCTACCGGCTGAGAAACAGAAGTCAGTGAAACGGGGATGCGCCAGAATGAATGCCGCCATCTCGTCTGCCAACGCCTCCCATTCGGCGCAAAGCGGAATGACGTGGCTGGCCTCGGGCAGGTCGCGCACCGATTTCGGCCCCGGGCAGGCGGCCAGCCAGCGCTGGGCGGCGGCTGTATCGACGACCGAATCGTGCGAGGCGGTGAGCGCAAAGAGCGGGCAGGCCAGGCTGGCGGCGCGCGGGCGGATCTCGCTGATCAGCCGGAAGAGCGCGCGGTAGACGCAGAACGGGATGAAGCGGTCGCGCGCGAAGGTGAAGGACGGATCATCCTCGGCGACCCCCTGCGCGGCAAAGGGCGATTCAAACGTCGGCGAGAGGCAGAGCGCGACGCGGGCCAGCGCAAACCAGACACGCGGCGGCAGCAGCGGACAGCGCGCGCGCGCCACATCGATGAGCGGCGCAAAAACCGCCACGCCGTCCACCAGGTCCGGCAGACGCAGCGCCGCATCCAGAGCGAGGGCACCGCCCAGCGAATGGCCGACGATCCACACGGCCTCGTGCGTTTCGCGCAGCCGCACCAGTTCGTCGGCCACCTGCGTGCGCCAGAGCGCCAGCGATTGGCAGCGGGCGTGCGCGGCCGTTTCGGCGCTGCCGGGCAGACGCATGGCGCGGCAGGTGAACCGCTCGCCCTCCGCAAGACGGCGCGTCATGCGCCGCCAGATACAGGGCGTGTCCGCGAACCCGTGGATGAAGAGCAGCGCGACGGGGCCGTTGCCGATCCGGTAGGCCGCGGCATCCGGCAGCAAGCCGTTCGGTTCGCGGCGCGCAAGTTTTTCCCAAGCCCGTCGGCGCAGCCCCACCCAGAGCCCATGGAGCAGATTCATGCCGAGCCAAGCCGCGCCAACCAGCAACAGCGGTATGAACAACGATCCCATAGTGTCTAGCTTATCCTCACCGTCAGATCGGCGCAAGACAATTGGTTTCAGATTTACGCTCCGGGGGGAACCGACTACACTCTTGCCATGTTTGCGTTCGACCTCCACATTCACTCCTGCCTCTCGCCATGCGGCGATCTCGACGCCTCGCCGCGCGCGATCGTGCAGGCGGCCAAAGCCGCGGGGCTGAACGGCATCATGCTGGCCGACCACAATTCGTCGCGTAACAGCCCGGCGCTGGCGGAAGCCTGCCGGCGCGCGGCGCTGAACTGCCTGTTCGGGATGGAGATCACCTCGGCGGAAGAGGTGCACGGCCTGGCGGTTTTCGACACGCTGGAACAGGCTGCGGCGATGACCGAAATCTGCTATGCCGCGCTGCCCAAGCGGGTGAACCAGCCCGAGGTGTTCGGCTATCAGGCGGTGGTGGACGCCGACGACAATGTGGAGGAGCTGGAATGGCGGCTGCTGGGCGCGCCGACCCGCCTGACGCTGCGCGAGACAGGCGAGCGCATCCACGAACTGGGAGGCCTCTTCATCGCGGCGCATATCGACCGCGCGGTGTTCAGTGTGACCTCGCAGCTCGGCGGCCTCTCCGGCGATGAAGGCTTCGACGCGGTGGAGTTGAGCCGGCACGCCGTTTGTGAGGCGTGGCGCGACAAGACGCTCGGCCTGCCGGTGATCCGCTCATCCGACGCCCACTATCTCGGCGACATCGGCACCATCTGGAGCGAGGCCGAACTCCCTGTTTTTTCGACACAGGCGTTGAAGGCGGCGTGGAGGAGCTAGGAAGAAGGCGAAAGGGGGGAGGAAGGGAGAGTTAGGCGTAGCCCACAACCCAATCTCACACAAAGGTAAGGCCACAAAGGTTCTTTCACGACACACCCTTCCTCTTCGTGCCCTTCGTGTGAGAAACAACTTGTTCTTTCTTGTGCCTGTCGAGGTGTAACGCACTAACGACCAACGTCCCTCCCTCCTTC
>Ga0172377_10001773_pt1 | contig 22012 bp, 18 predicted proteins | sample Pumphouse3metaG_FD_119749 | JGI IMG/M metagenome (GOLD analysis project Ga0172377, IMG submission 119749) | Leachate microbial communities from a municipal landfill in Southern Ontario, Canada - Pumphouse #3 metaG | ecosystem: Engineered > Solid waste > Landfill > Unclassified | place: Canada...
GTTATCCGTTATCCGTTATCCGTTATGTAGCCAAGCGGAATTACTTCCGCTGGCGTATTTAAAGAGCACCAAAGGTGCGAGGGCTTTCCGCCGAGGAAAACTCAGCGTTAGCGTAGCCAAGCGGAATTACTTCCGCTGGCGTATTTAATATAATATCAAGGAGCAAATTATGAATGTAACAGTTTCCCATGTAGAGGGTATGAAGTTTGAGGCACAAACAGAGAAGTCAAGTTTTATGATTGACTGCCCAACTATCTCACCGATGGAGTATTTTCTAGCTGGTTTGGTGGCGTGTACTACATCAGATCTAGTTGTGGTTCCCAAAAACCAAAACAAAGAGGTAAAAAACCTAAAAGTTAGTGGCGATGCGGTGCGAAATGACTCAATGCCTAGAAAGTTTAATGAGCTTCACTTAGATTATAGTTTTGAGTGTGATGTGGACGATCTGACCGCCTCAAGATGGGTTATGGCAAGTATCGAGACATACTGCTCAACCATAAATACTATCAGAGATAGCACAAAGATCACATACTCACTCACATATAATGGTAAAAAGCTAAAAGTAAAAGAGAGCATCATCTCAGGTGGCGGAAGCAACATCGACTTTGGTGAGATCGATAGTTGCTGTGGCAATTAGATCATATTTTTAGGATCTGCATCTATAAAACGACCCCATTTGAGTTTAGCACCGCCTAGTAGGTGAAAGTGAAGGTGTGGCACCTCTTGTCCGCCGTTTTCACCTATGTTGGTGATGACACGATACCCAGAGTTCTCTATGCCAACTTCTCTTGCTACTTCTTGCATAAAAGTACTCATTTTTGCCATCACTTCAGGTGTTACTGTTACAAAGTCCTTGTAGTGTGACTTTGGGATCGCTAGTATATGCACAGGTGCTTGCGGGTTGATGTCGTGAAACGCCAAAAACTCATCGTTTTCATAAACTACACTTGATGGGATCTCTTTGTTTACGATCTTGCAAAAAATACACATAAAATCTTCCTTGTTTTTAGCTAAATTGTAGCACACAAACGGTTTATGAAGCTAGTTATAAAGCTATTTTAAGTACAATAGCCAAAAATTTACTCTGCATGGAAGTTCAAGTTGAAAAAGTGGTACAAAGCGATTGAGAGTGCCTCAAGCGTTGATGAGATAGAGAAGATACGAGTCGATATTTTTGGCAAAAAAGGTGATCTGACTCAAAGATTTGCAACTCTAAAAGATCTCAGTGGCGAAGAGAAAAACAGTGTAGCAAAAGAGCTAAATATAGATAAAAATAGCCTTATGCAGGAGCTAACTTCTAAAAAAAACCTACTTTTAGATAAAGAGCTAAATGAGGCGATGAGGGCAGAGGGTATCGATGTGAGTCTCTACTCGCAGCACCCAAAAAGCGGTGCTTTACACCCTGTAATGCAGACTATGGATAGCATAGTTGAGTACTTTAATTCAATGAACTTTGCCATCAAAACAGGTGTAATGGTAGAGAATGACTTCAACAACTTTGAGGCACTAAACCTACCAAAATACCACCCTGCACGAGATATGCAAGACACTTTTTACTTCAAAGATGAGATGCTACTTCGCACACACACCTCGCCTGTGCAGATCCGCACTATGCTAAGCACAAAGCCACCTATTCGTATGATAGCCCCTGGGGCGGTATTTAGACGAGACTATGATCTGACGCATACACCGATGTTTCATCAGGTTGAGGGACTGCTTGTAGATGAGGAGGGCAGAGTCTCGTTTGCAAACCTCAAGTATATACTAGAGGACTTTTTGAAGTATATGTTTGGTGAGGTTGAGGTGCGTTTTCGCCCTAGTTTCTTCCCTTTTACAGAGCCATCAGCAGAGGTGGATATATCGTGTGTTTTTTGTAAGGGCGATGGGTGTAGAGTCTGTTCGCACACTGGTTGGCTTGAGGTTCTTGGGTGTGGTATAGTAGATCCAAATGTCTTTGAAGCGGTGGGCTACAAAGATGTAAGCGGTTATGCTTTTGGGCTTGGGGTGGAGCGATTTGCGATGCTACTGCATCATATAGGAGATCTTAGAAGCCTTTTTGAGGGTGATATGAAGCTTTTGGAGCAGTTTGTATGATAGTAACTAGAAGTTGGCTAAACGAGTGGATAGATCTAGATGATATAAAGACGCAAGATCTGCTAAAGATCCTCAACTCTATCGGGCTTGAGGTGGATAGCTTGCAGAGCTATGAGATCCCAGATGGTATAGTTTTTGGTAAGGTTTTGGAGTGTACAAAGCACCCAGAAGCGGACAAACTCTCTGTGTGTCAAGTAGATCTAGGTGGCATGGTAGTGCAGATCGTCTGTGGAGCGTCTAATGTAAGAGCAGATCTCTTAGTTGCAGTGGCTAAAAATGGCACTATAATGCCTGATGGACTAGAGATAAAGCCCGTTAAGCTTAGAGGCGTAGAGTCTGTTGGTATGATCTGCTCAGCTAAAGAGATCGGACTTGGCGATATGGGTGAGGGGATCTTGGAGCTAGATGATAGCATAGAGGCGTTGGAGCTAGGCAGTAGTCTAAAAAGTAGCCCACTTTTTGATGATAGTATCATTACTATTGAGCTAACTGCAAACAGAGGTGATTGTCTTAGTGTTCATGGTGTTGCTAGAGATCTAAGAGCTGCACTAGATCGCCCACTACGAGAGCAGACGCAAAAAGATACGGTAGAAAAAAGACTCGGTATCGGCAGGATCTTAACTCTTAGCGAAGAGGGTAACTCTAGGGCAAAAGTGAAGTATAGAGCACTTGATCTAAAGGAGTTTGAGCTTCCATTTGTCATCAAACTAAGACTGCATCAGCTTGGATCTAAGGTGGACTCAAGAGTTGATGCACTCCTATCTTACGCGACACATTGTAGTGGGGTTATACTAAAAGCGTATGACTATGATCGCTTTAGTGTTACTAAAAAAACATTGGCAAAAATAGCTATGGGGAGCGATAAGAGCGGATTTGTCACCATCTCAAGCGAAGATAAGGCAGTGGCGTCTGTGGTTGGTGTGAGACAAAATGATGAGTTCAAAGCAAGCGATAGTAGCTCAATCATACTGCTTGAGGCGAGCTATGTGGACGCTGAAGAGATCTCAAGAAAGATGTTTGAGCATAAGATCAAAGCAGGCGATGAGTATTATAGATCTTCTAGGGGGAGTGAGCCTGATTTGGATCTAGGGCTTATGCTACTCATAGGTGCTTTTGAGAGATTTTCGGCATCTGTGGCGTATGGCGGGAGTTTGGAGTCAAACTATGAGCCAGTCGAGAGGATTGTAGGTGTAGCAAAATCAAAGATCGATGAGATAGTTGGGCTAAAGTTAGAGAAGCAACTAGTGGTTAAGATCTTTAAAAGTCTTGGCTTTATAAGTGGCAAATCTGTTGGTGAAAATATCGTCGTAACGGTGCCTGCTTTTAGACACGATATAAAAAATGATCAAGATCTAGCAGAGGAGATTATCCGTATAGTTGGGATTGAAAATATCCCATCAAAACCATTTGTCTTTACCGAAGCAAACAGAATGAGTAGCGACTATATGGAGTATAAAAAGAGATCATATTATAGACAAAGAGCTGCTTACAATGGCTTTTTTGAGTCGGTGCACTTTGTTTTTGATCAGCAAGAGGAGCTTGAAAAGTATGGTTTTGGTACCATAGATGAGGGCTTAGAGCTACTAAACCCAATAGTAAATACCCTAGATACCCTAAGAAGCACAACACTTTTGTGGCTTATTAGATCTGCTAGTCTAAATGCCAAAAATGGTTTTGATGAGATCAAGCTTTTTGAGCTTGGAAGTGTCTTTAGCTCAAAAAGAGAGGAGTCTCTTAGGCTTTCATTTGTTGCAAGTGGTGAGAGAGAGCCACAAAGTTTGGCAAATGCAGGCAAGGCGGGTGATGTTGATTTTGGGTGGTTTGCGAGCAAACTAAGTAGTATTATAGGTGGTTTTTCACTTGTTGAATCTACTGCTTCACACAAGCTTGCTCACCCATTTATCTACGCTAGAGTTGTGATAGATGGCAAAGATGTTGGTGAGGTTTTTAGGCTTCACCCTAAGATAGAAGAGGAGTTTGATCTAGGATCTACTATACTTTGCGAACTAGAGTTTGACAAACTTAGGTTTGATAAAAAAGTAGCAAGTCCGAGGTCAAAATATCAGCTCTCAAGTAGAGATCTAAGCCTTGTGGTGAGCGATGATCTAAACTATGAGACCATCTCGCTAGCCATAGATAAGTCCAAAACTAAAGAGGTTGAACGCTACTTTGTTGTAGATAAGTACAAAGATGCTTCGCTAGGAAGTAGCTCAAGCCTTACGATTAGGTTTATCTTGCGAAGTGAGGAGAAGACACTTGAAGAGAGTGATATTGTTGCCATTATAGATGGCATACTAGCAACGCTTAGCAGTGAGCTTGGAGTGGGGTTAAGATGAGCACGGTTGAAGTTGTTAAAAGTGGCGGGTTTAGTGTAGTTATAGACTCTATTGCGAGTGATAAGTCCATCTCTCATAGAGCGGCGATGTTTGCACTGCTTGCTAGTGGAGTGAGTCGCATCGAGAACTTTTTGCGAGCAGAAGATACGCTAAATACGCTAAATATCGTTAAGAATCTAGGTGCAAGTATAAAAGATGATGGCAAGATTATAGAGATCAGCTCAGATGGCATAAAAGAGAGTTTTGAGATCCTTGACTGCGGTAACTCTGGAACGGGTATGAGGCTATTTTGTGGGCTTTTAAGCTCCGCTAATGGACATTTTGTACTCACGGGTGATGAGTATCTGCGTCGTCGCCCTATGAAGCGAGTAACTACGCCACTCATCGAGATGGGTGCGAAGATCGATGGTAGAAGCAGTGGAGATCTAGCCCCACTTAGCATAAGAGGCTCATCGCTAAAGGCATTTAACTACACAAGTAGCATAGCTTCAGCTCAAGTAAAGAGTGCTCTTATACTTGCAGCTTTGAGAGCTGATGGAGTGTGTAGCTACACCGAGGGCGAGCTAACTCGCGATCATACAGAGCGAATGCTAAAAGGCATGGGGGCTAAGATCGAGACAAGAGGTCTAACAACTACCATAGAGCCACTAAAAGAGCCACTAAAACCGCTAGATCTAAGAGTTCCAGCTGATCCATCAAGTGCATTTTTCTTTGCTGTTGCAGCTGCGATCACACCAAATGCTAGGGTGGTTTTAGAGGGGCTAACACTCAACCCAACACGCATAGAGGCATTTGTGGTGCTTCAAAAGATGGGTGCTAAAGTGGAGCTTGTACAACGAGATGACACTTACGAGCCTGTGGGTGATGTGGTGGTGGAGTATGCACCACTTAGGGCGGTAGAGGTGAGCGAAAATATCTCGTGGCTTATAGATGAGATCCCAGCACTAAGCGTAGCGATGGCGTGTGCAGATGGGGTGAGTGTGATCAAAAATGCTCGTGAGCTTCGTGTCAAAGAGTGTGATCGCATCGTTGCTATGGTTGATGGGCTTAGAAGATGTGGCATCGAGGTAGAAGAGGCAGAAGATGGTTATAGTGTAAAAGGTGGCGAGCTTCAAAGTGCTACTATCGATAGTTACGCCGATCATCGCATCGCTATGAGTTTCCTAGTGGCAGGGCTTAGATCTGGTATGGTTGTAGATGGAGTGGAGTGCATAAATGCCTCTTTTCCAAACTTTTTGGATCTACTATCTCGTCTTAGTGAGATCAAGAAGTGAAGATCGAGCTAGCAGAGAGTTATGGCTTTTGTTTTGGAGTTAAACGGGCTATTAGGATCGCTGAAGAGCACCAAAACTCCTCCACTTATGGACCACTGATCCACAACTCAAAAGAGATACAAAGACTTCAAAAAGATTACAAAGTAGGGCTTAGTGAAGATCACAAAACATTCAAAGAGGGCGATACTGCGGTGATTCGCACGCATGGGATCCAAAAGCATGAGCTTGAGGAGCTTCGTGAGCGAAATGTCGATGTGATCGATGCAACTTGTCCATATGTAACTAAACCTCAACGCATAAGCGAAGAGATGAGTGAAGCTGGATATGATGTGGTTATATTTGGCGATGAGGCACACCCAGAGATCAAGGGTGTAAAGAGTTATGCAAGCAATGGTGCTTTGGTAGTAGCAAGCCCCAAAGATCTCGAAGGTGTAAAACTAAGAGAAAAAATCGCTCTTATCGCCCAGACTACAAGGCGAGTAGAGGACTATCTTGAGGTGGCAAACTACCTCATACCTCGCCATAAAGAGGTGCGAGTTTTTAACACTATCTGCAACGCTACATTTGATAACCAAGAAGCAGCTAGAAAGCTTGCTCTTAGAGCCGATGTGATGATAATAGTAGGTGGTAAAAACTCCTCAAATACCAAAGAGTTATATAACATCGCAAAAGATCACTGCTTTGATAGCTACCATATAGAGGACGAAACAGAGATCGATTTTGCGTGGTTTAGTGCTAAAGAGCTTTGTGGGATTAGTGCTGGGGCTTCGACGCCTGACTGGATCATACAAAAAGTTATCGATACTATCGAGAAAAGTTTATAACTTTATCTAAATATAATTATCATTTTGTTACAATAGCCAAATTTTTAAAGACAAAGAGGTATAGCTATATGGCGGTCGTAGACGAATCACACGAAGAAGAGAGTTTTGCAAAATTGTTTGCTGAGAGCGAAAGGCAACAATCATCAACAAATAGAGTAGTTGAGGGCGAAATTGTCGAGATACAAGCTCAAGAAAATAGGGCAATGGTAGGTGTTGGTGATAAAAATGAGGGTATTTTAAGCCTTGATGAGATCAGAGGGAGTGATGGAGAGCTTCTTTTTGGTGTAGGCGATAAGATCAGCGTTTTAGTAACTGGCTACTACAATGAAAGACCTAAGATCTCTTATGAGAAGGCAGAGGAGCAGAGAAAAACTCTTGAGTTTATAAAAGCTCACAAAGATGATTTTGAAGATATCACGGTTGAGGGTGTTATCACTAAGAAAAATCGTGGTGGGTATGTGGTAGAAGCTGATGGGCTTAGCTACTTTTTGCCTAGATCTCTAGCTGCTTTTAAAGAGAGTGACAATGTGATCGGCAAAAGCATTAAAGCTCAAATCGTTAAGATCGATGATGAGAACAGCACCATAGTTCTATCTCGTAGAAAGCTATTTAGTGAAGATAGAAAAAAGAAAAAAGAGATCGTAGATGCACTTCTTGAAAAAGATGAGATAGTACGCGGTATAGTTAAAAAGATCACAAGTTATGGTATGTTTGTAGATGTTGGTGGCGTTGATGGATTAGTACACTACAACGAGATCAGCTACAAAGGACCAGTAAACCCTGCAAAACTATATAAAGATGGCGATGAAGTTGAAGTCAAAGCGATCGCTTACGATAAAGAGAAAAGACACCTTTCACTATCTATAAAGGCGACACATCCAGATCCATGGGCAGAGATTGAGAGTGAGCTTGAAGAGGGCGATACTATCACTGTAACAGTTTCTAACATAGAAGCGTATGGTGCGTTTGTAGATCTAGGAAATGATATAGAGGGCTTTTTGCACATCTCTGAAATGTCATGGGATAAAAACTTTAAAAACCCATCAGACTACCTAACGCTAGGTGAAGAGATCGATGTGGAAGTGATCGAGATCGATCCAAAAGTACATAAACTAAGAGTTTCACTAAAAAAACTTATGCCAAAACCTTTTGATGAGTTTTTGAAAAACTATAAAGAGGGTGATGTTGTAAAAGGTAGTGTTACATCGCTAACAGACTTTGGTGCATTTGTACGCATCGGCTCTATCGAGGGACTACTTCACAACCAAGATCTATCGTGGGATAAAAAAGATAGATGTAAAGATATGCTAAAAGTTGGTGATGAGGTTGAGGTTAAGATCGTAAAGATCAATGCTCAAGATGAGAAGATCTCACTAAGCAAAAAAGCACTTCTATCAAGCCCTATTGATACATTTGCATCTGAAAACAGAATAGGCACAGTTGTAAAAGGAAACATCAAAGATATAAAAGATTTTGGTGTTTTTGTAGCACTAGATAGCGGTGTTGATGCTCTTATAAGAGATGAAGATCTTGCTCCACTTAACAAAGAGGAGCTAAGTGTTGGTGATAGTGTAGAGGCTTGTGTTTCTGCGATCGATACAAAAAGAGATAGAATCAGACTATCTGTAAGAAGACTAGAGCAAGCTAAAAGTCAAGCTATGCTAGAGCAGATAAATGACACAGTTGGTAACTCGCTAGGTGATCTGATAAAAGATAAAATCAAATACTAAGATATGAAAAAATGGTTAAAATATCTGCCTCCACTTGTTATGAGTGGGGTGGCTGTTTTTATCATATATTTTCTCTTTTCGCTCTATGAAAAACAAGAGAGCGTAGTTATACACACCCATACTAGTAGTCATGAGGTGGAGTCTTTAAAAAATAGTGAAGATAGCTGGCTAAAATCGCTAGCTAAAACCAAGCTAGCCAAAAGTACTTACGCAGTAAATGAGGCTGAGCTTAAGTTTGAGATCAAAGAGATTGCGTCTAAGGGTACACTCTATACTCTTAGAGTCTCTCTGCTAGATCCATACGAGCAGTTTTGCCTAGAAGAGGAGCTTAAGCGATATGGCTTTGAGCACATCTTTAGCAAAAATGATAAAAATATAAATGTACTAATATATAGCGACTCTAAAGAGAGACTAGACTCTTTAGTAAAAGATCTTAAAAACTACAAAATAAGCTCTAAGATAGAGCCTTATAGTAAGGACAACTAATGCAAAAACAGACCATAATAGTGTGTGATCATATCCATCAAGCGGGCTTAGATCTGCTTCAAAGCGATAGCAATATAAACCTTATAATGGCAGCAGATATGGATAAAACAAAGCTTTTGGAGATACTTCCACAAGCTGATGTTGCCATAACAAGAAGCTCAACTGATGTAGATGAGAAGTTTATCAAAGCTTCATCTAACCTAAAAGCAGTTGTGAGAGCGGGTGTTGGCGTTGATAATGTAGATATCGCAGGCTGTTCTAAAGAGGGGATCATCGTCATGAATGTCCCAACTGCTAATACAATAGCTGCGGTGGAGCTTACTATGGCTCATATGTTATCATGTATGAGAGCGTTTCCATATTCGCACAACCACCTAAAACACGATCGTGTCTGGAAGCGTGAGAAGTGGTATGGCTATGAGCTTAAGGGCAAAAAACTAGGTGTCATAGGTTTTGGAAATATCGGTAGCAGAGTAGCTAAAAGAGCAGCTGCGTTTGAGATGGAAGTTGTGGCGTTTGATCCATACATAAACCCATCAAAAGTTACAGATCTAAATATGACTTACGCTAAAAGCTTCGATGAGATCTTAGCTTGTGACATCATAACCATACATACTCCAAAGACTCAAGAGACTATCAATATGATAGATGCAACTGAGATAGCTAAGATGAGAGATGGGGTTGTACTTATAAACTGTGCAAGAGGTGGTTTGTATAATGAAGAAGCACTCTACAATGGGCTAAAAAGTGGCAAGATCCGCTTTGCTGGTATAGATGTCTTTGTAAAAGAGCCAGCGACTGAGCACCCACTTTTAGAGCTTGATAATGTAACAGTCTCTCCGCACCTTGGTGCAAATACATTTGAGAGTCAGTATAACATCGCGGTTCAAGCAGCTCAAAATGCACTGCAAGCTGTAAAAGGCATAGCCTATCCAAATGCTATCAACCTGCCAATCGATGAGTCAAAGATCCCACCATTTGTAAAGCCATTTTTGGAGATGGGTCAAAAGATAGGCTTTTTGGAAGCTCAACTAAATAGATCTCAAATCGAGACTATCAAAGTTAGTGGGCATGGCGATATCGCTAAGTATGTGGACTCATTAGCGACATTTGTGGCAGTGGGGGCGATGAGCCAAAGAAGCGATGACTCTATAAACTATGTCAATGTCTCATTTAAAGCAAAAGAGAAGGGCATAAAGATAGAGAGTGAAGTGCTTGCTGAGTCAAGTGTCTATAAAAATCTTATCTCAGTCAAACTTACTACCATCGATGGTGGAAGTACAACTATAAGTGCGACGATATTTGATGATAATATATTTAGAATCATATCGATCGATGGGTTTGATATAGAGGTTGCTATAAAGGGTGATATGATCATACTCAAAAACGATGATGTCCCAGGTGTGATAGGAAGCATCGGTACAACCCTTGCAAAGTTCAATGTAAACATAGCCGACTTCTCGCTAGCTAGAAACACAAATAGACAAGCTCTAGCCGTTATCGTAGTAGATAACATTATCACCGAAGAGATACTCTCAGAGCTTCTAAAGATCGAAGCTTGCAAAAGCGTGGCTTACGCTAGAGTTTAATCACCAAAGGTACTACTAAAAAGTACAGCTTGGTTTCTTCCACTCTGCTTGGCTCTATATAGAGCCTTGTCAGCATCTTTGTAGAGACAATCAACACAACACTGCATTTTTGGAGTTGCTACAACCACACCAATAGATATGGTCACATACTTACTAACTTCACTAGCTTTGTGCTCTATGCGAAGCTCTTCTGTGCTCTTTACTAGTTTGTTGGCAAACGAGATCGCTTCATCTTCATTCATACCAACAGCGATGACGCCAAACTCCTCTCCTCCTAGCCTAAAAGCGGAGTCGCTTGCTCGCTTAAGGTTTGACTTTAGAGAGTGTGACACACTCTTTAGCACCTCGTCACCCATCTGGTGACCATAGGCGTCATTGTACTGCTTGAAGAAGTCAATATCGATCATCAAAAATACAATAGTACTCCTAGTTCGCTCCGCCACGCTTGCTTTGTAGATGATACTCTCATCAAAACTTCGCCTATTTAGTAGCCCTGTGAGCGAGTCAGTCACGGTGAGCTTCTCGATAGTGTCGATGTAGCGTCTAGTTTTGTTATACATATGGCGGTTGATAAAAAGCACTATAAATATAAGCAGAGCCGTGCTTATAAATATATAGATCTGCTTTAGTTGTTTTAGTTTTAGCTTTTGGCTCTGGTTGGATTTGAGTGTATTTAGATCTAGTCTATATAGCTCATCTATGGTGTCGATGTTGCTTGTGATGCGTTTATATAGATCAAACTCACTTTTAGTGTTTATGCCATCATCTGCTACGCTTGAGGTGAGTTGAAGGATCTTGTTTTGTGCTTCGATCATTTAGTTGATAGCGGTGAGATCTTGCGTCATTATGGCTATCTATGTTCTCTAAGATATTGCTGTTAAAGAGTAGAGCATCAAGCTTCTTTTCTATGTTGCTTCTATGTATAATGATATCTCTTAGCACCTCATGTCTGTTTTGTTCGTTTAGTCTTAGTGTTGCAGCTCTTATGCGAGCGTTGTTTTCGATGAGTTGAGGAAAGATAAATATGACATTATCAACTAGTACAAAATCTTTCGTCTCCTCAGCAAGTGTTAGCTTGCTAGCATAAGCGATCTTTTTGTTTAGCTCGATGAAGTGCTCTATGGCGGCGTTGAAAAGCTTAAGTGTGTAGTTATCAAAGTCGCAGTTGCTGATCTTGTTTAGGTAGCTAAGAAGCTCCTCTTTCGCCTCTAGTGCACCACTGCAGATATCTAATGTTGTAGCAAGTCTGTTGCAATCTTTTTGAAGCTCACTTTTAATACGCTCTATCTCTTGGAGTGTTGCTTGATCTTGGTTGCGGATACTCTTAAGTCCTCTTAGTCTCTGGATATTTAGCACGATCTTGTATGCTTGATCGACTATCAAAACGCCCTGTTTTTGTAGCGATGTAGTCTCTATACGATTCTGGATACCAAAAAAACTGATAGTAAAAATAGAGAGTATGCCGATGATAATAATGGTTGTTGAGAAGATATAAAGAGGTTTTTCACCTCTTGCGCTGTTTTGCGTAACACTCATAAACCTGCCTATTAGATCGATTGTGATAAAATAATATCAACAATAAATAACATTAATATTATCAAAATTATATATTAATAAGCTTATATTATTCTGATCTTAAGATCTAAGCGAGTAGAACTCTCTTTTGAACTCCTCAAATCGATCCGCAATTATCGCCTCTCTAACATCACGCATCAGTTGCAAGTAGTAGTGAAGGTTATGAATAGAAGCTAAGCGAAAGTAGGTCATCTCACCAGATCTATACAGGTGGTTTAGGTAGCCTCTTGAGTAGTTTTGGCAAGTAAAGCACTCACACGCACCATCTACGCTCTCATCAGAGCTTTTGTAGCTTGCTGCTTTAATATTTAGCTTGCCAAATGTTGTAAAAAGTGTCGCATTTCGTGCATTTCTAGTAGGCATCACACAGTCAAACATATCTACACCACGACTGATGTTCTCGATGAGATCTTCAGGCGTGCCAACCCCCATAAGGTAGCGAGGCTTGTCTCGTGGCATAAACTGCGTAGTAAACTCAACAGTCTCATACATCACATCGTTTGGCTCACCTACACTTAAGCCCCCAATGGCAAATCCATCATAATCCTCAAGCTCACAAAGCCCTCTAGCACTAAGCTCTCTAAAACGCTTGCTCACTCCACCTTGAATAATGGCAAAGATGTTTTGATCTAGCCCTATACCATGGCTTTGCTGAGACTTATGATACTCGATCGCCTCTTTTGCCCAGCGGGTGGTTCGCTCAACACTTGTAGCGATCCGCTCATCGGTGTTTGGAAGAGCGACGAGATCATCAAGGATCATCATGATGTCACTTCCTAGATCATACTGCGTATCTAGCACGCTTTGTGGCGTAAAAAGGTGCTTGCTACCATCTATGTGGGACTTAAAGAGTATGCCATCTTCACGCGGTTTTGAGTTTTTGCTAAGTGAAAATGCTTGAAAACCGCCACTATCTGTTAGAAATGAGCCATTAAACTTGCTAAAACCATGAAGCCCACCTAGATCTTTAACCACCTTGCTAGTGGGTCTTAGGTAGAGATGGTAGGTGTTTGCAAGTATGATCTTAGCCCCAAGAGAGTGCATATCGTGTGCGTCGAGTGACTTTACCACTCCTTGCGTGCCTACGGGCATAAAGACGGGCGTTTGTATGGTAGAGTGAGCTGTTTTGATGGTGCATGCTCTAGCACCCGAGCTTGTAGCGTCGATGTTAAACTGCATAGTTATATCTTTTTGTGGAAGTATAGCAAATTTTGAACTTTAAGAGCTTTTTAGATAAGATCGCAAAAATCTTTTTTGGAGTAGATATGGCAACTATTGGAATGGGCGATATTAAAAAAAATGTAAGGTTGATCATCGCAGAAGTGCCTTATAAGGTGGTTGAGTTTCAACATGTAAAACCTGGCAAGGGTGCGGCTTTTGTAAGAATGAAGATTAAAAGCTACCTAAATGGCAAAGTAATCGAGAAGACTGTGCATGCGGGCGATAAGTTTGAAGTGCCAGAGATCACATATAAAACTATGCAGTATCTTTATGATGATGGTGAGCAGTTCCAGTTTATGGATAAAGATAGCTACGAGCAGATGGGGCTAACTCACGATCAGTGCGAGGGCGTCTCTATGTGGTTCAAAGATGGTATCGATGTTGATATGGTCTTTTATAAAGGTGCAGCGATCACTGTTAGCCCACCAGAGGTTATGGAGCTAGTTATCACCGACACTCCGCCAAACTTCAAAGGTGACACCGCAAGTTCTGGCAAAAAACCAGCTACACTTGAGACGGGTGCGGTTGTGCATGTGCCATACCATGTGCTAGAGGGTGACACAGTGCGTGTAAACACCATCGAGGGTGAGTATATGGAGAAGGTTAAATAACTACTCCCTTACTCCTCTAGGTTTTTATAAAACTCCATCTCGTGGGCACGAAGCAGTCTTATCATATTGACCGAGCCTTTGACGCCCGCGGGATCTCCAGCTGTTAGGATATAGCGACTATTTAGCTTTAGTATATCTCTACCTAGCCCATCTTTCATAACTGAAGCGATCATACGATCTAGCGGAGCTTTTTGTATATAAAATGCAGGCACAACGCCCCAGCAAAGCGTGAGATAGCGAGCTACTTTTTTGCTATGCACAACTGCGTAGATGTCTCGTTTTGGTCTATAACGAGAGAGTTTTTTTACACTTCCACCAGATGATGTTATAGCGATGATGCCCCTTGCGTCTGCATCACTTGCGAGCCTTAGAGCGGCTCTATCGACGCTATCTGTAATGTCATCTACGCTAAAGTTATCAAACTTATTAAATGGGTAGATCTTCTCTACTGCTTGGATCGTTTGCACCATCGTTTTTACCGCTAGCGTTGGGTTGTGTCCGATGGCACTCTCTTCAGAGAGCATAACCGCATCTGTGCCATCTAGCACGGCATTTGCCACATCGCTGATCTCTGCTCTTGTAGCTGATCTATTTTTAGTCATTGAAAGAAGCATCTGTGTTGCTGTTATGACGGGTTTACTCGCTGCATTTGCTTTGTCTATGAGCATTTTTTGAAGTAGTGGCACCTCATAAAATGGCACTTCAATGCCTAGATCTCCTCTTGCTATCATAATAGCGTCACTATTTTTGATGATCTCATCTATGTTCTCAATGGCATCAAACTTCTCGATCTTGGCGATTAGCTCCACATCTGCTTTGTGCTCATAGAGGATCTCTCTAGCTTTTAGCATATCATTGGCGTTTTGCACAAAAGAGATCGCCATAAAATCGACCCCGTTTTTGATCCCCCAGATCATATCTTCTCTATCTTTTTGGGTTATGATGTCAATATTTAGGCGAGTGTTTGGAAAGTTTACACCCTTTTTTGATGAGATTGTGCCACTATTTTCCACTAAAACCTTCACGCCACCCGCAAAGATCTCTATAACTTTTGTCTTGATGATCCCATCATATAAGTAGATCGCATCGCCCATATTTAGCTCATCTAGTATGGTTGGTTGGTTGATACTTACTCTAAATACTCCCTCGCCAACCTGCTTGCCTACCACATCTTCTTTGAGAAACTCTATGATATCGCCTTTGGCTAGATCTAAGTTTGACTCAAGCTCGCCTAGACGGATCTTTGGACCGCTTATGTCTTGAAGTATGCCGATGTTTAGTCCACTCTCATCGATGGCTCTATGGATCTCGGCAAGGACTTTTGAGTGGTACTCATGTGTGCCGTGTGAGAAGTTTAGTCTAAGAACATTTACGCCAGATCTAATGAGTGAGAGAATCGTCTCAAAGTTATCTGACGCAGGCCCGATGGTAGCGACGATTTTGGTCTTTTTCTTCATGCTGTTCCTCGTTGATTTTGTTAAGTATAACCTTTTATTAATAACAACTCATCTATAATACAAACATCATAAATTGAAAGTTTTGTTATGCAGTTTACTCACCTTCACCTTCACACCGAATACTCACTTCTTGATGGTGCCAACAAGATCTCCGCACTCGCGACTAGGCTAAAAGAGCTTGGTATGGATAGCTGTGCGATGAGTGATCATGGCAATATGTTTGGAGCCATAGACTTCTACAAACAGATGAAAAAAGCAGGTATAAAGCCCATCATCGGTATGGAAGCCTATATACACAACTCACAAGATCTAGGTGATAAAACCACCCGCCAACGCTTCCATCTCTGCTTATTTGCTAAAAATCAAAAGGGGTATGAAAACCTGATGTACCTTAGCTCAAAGGCGTTTACAGAGGGGTTTTACTACTATCCACGCATCAACAAAGAGCTACTTAGATCTCATGGCGAGGGGCTAGTTTGTACCTCTGCATGTCTGCAAGGTGAGGTAAACTGGCACCTAAACACCGCAAATGAGCGAAATGTTAGAGCTGGTGCAGGGGGTTATGAGGGTGCAAAAGCAGCGGCACAGGAGTATAAAGAGATCTTTGGCGATGACTTTTACATAGAGATCATGCGTCATGGCATAGGTGATCAGCATTTTATTGATGAGGAGATACTTCGCGTTGCAAAAGAGCTTGACATCAAGGTGGTTGCCACAAATGACACGCACTACACTTTTAGCGATGACGCCCAGTATCATGAGGCTTTTATGTGCATCGGTATGAACAAACTCTACGATGATCCAAACAGAATGCGTCACTCCGTGCATGAGTTTTACCTAAAGTCCCCAGAGCAGATGGCGAGGCTCTTTGCGGATATTCCAGAGGCGATCGAAGCAACACAGGAGATCGCAGAGAAGTGCCAGCTAGATCTAAAACTTGGCGATCCAACTCCACCAAACTTTAAGTTTACTAAGGAGTATGCAAGAAGTGAGGGGCTTGAGATAGATCACGCAGATGATGAGCCACTAAGTGTAGATGCCACAAAAGAGCAGAGGCGATCTTATAGAAGTGCAGCAGATAAAAATGATGCCGAGTATTTTATATATAAGTGCAAAGAGGGGTTAGAGAAACGACTAAAGTATATAGATGAGAGCCTGCATGAGAGCTATCGCGAGCGGTTAGAGTTTGAGATGGAGGTGATAAACTCTATGAAGTTCCCAGGTTATATGCTCATAGTTTGGGACTTTGTGAGAGTTGCTAAAGATATGGGCATCGCAGTTGGGCCAGGGCGAGGGAGTGCTGCTGGGAGTTTGGTGGCGTACTCACTAGAGATCACCGATATAGATCCTATCAAGTATGATCTGCTTTTTGAGCGGTTTTTGAATCCTGAACGCGTAAGTATGCCAGATATCGATATGGACTTTATGCAGGCTCGTCGCGGTGAAGTGATCGACTATGTGGTACAAAAGTATGGCAGGGAGCAGGTGGCTCAGATCATAACATTTGGCTCACTTCTAGCAAAAGGGGTGATCCGCGATGTAGCAAGGGTGCTAGATATGCCTCTAAGTGAAGCGGACAAAATGGCAAAGCTGATCCCAGATGAGCTAGGTATCACGCTAAGTGGCAAGAAGAAGGGCGATGAGTTTATAGCTGGAGCTATCCAAAAAGAGCCAAAGATCAAAGAGCTTATAGAGAGTGATGCAAAAGCCTCTAGGGTGTGGGAGTTTGCAAACCGCCTAGAGGGGCTTAAGCGAAACTCTGGGATCCACGCTGCGGGGGTTGTCATCTCAAATGAGGAGCTGTGGAAAAAGACTCCGATCTATAAGCCATCTGGTGAAGATACCTATGTGACGCAGTACTCGCTAAGCTTTTTGGAAGATGTGGACTTAATCAAGTTTGACTTTTTGGGCTTAAAGACACTCGATGTGATAGATAGTGCTAAAAAACTTGTAAAACTTAAGCATGGTGTGGAGATCGACTGGCACGCCATAGATGTAAATGATCCAAAAGTTTATGATGTTATACGAAGCGGACAAACGGTGGGAATGTTCCAGATAGAGAGTAGCGGAATGCAGGATCTAAACCGCCGTCTAAAGCCAGATAGCTTTGAGGATCTCATTGCGGTGCTTGCACTCTATCGCCCAGGCCCGATGGAGTCTGGTATGCTAAATGACTTCATAGAGCGAAAGCACGGCAGGCAGGCGATTAGCTACACATTTGACGCGATGGAGGAGATTTTAAAAAACACCTATGGTGTCATCGTCTATCAAGAGCAGGTTATGCAGATCGTGCAAACCATCGGCGGGTTTTCGCTAGGATACTCAGACATTATCCGTCGTGCGATGGGTAAAAAGACCGATATGTCCGCCTACAACCACGAGTTTGCTGATGGTGCCAAAAAACAGGGCTACGACTATGACAAGGCGTCAGCTCTGTTTGATCTGATCGAGAAGTTTGCAGGGTATGGGTTTAACAAGAGCCACTCTGCGGCGTATGCGATGGTGACATTTCAAACAGCATACCTTAAAACATACTATCCAAGTGAGTTTATGGCGGCACTGCTAACCTCTGAAAAGGACAACACTGACAATGTTGTCAAGTATATAGAAGAGGCAAAAAAGATGGGCATAGAGCTTGCTGCACCTGATATTTGCGACTCGCTTTTGGAGTTTTCTGCTCTTGAGCGAGAGAACAAAAGCTTTATACTCTTTGGGCTAGGTGCGATCAAGGGCGTGGGCGATGCGGCGGTGGAGTCGATACTCCAAGCTAGAAGTGAGGGTGGAGAGTTTACAAGTATAGAGGATTTTGTAAACCGTGTAGAGCCATCAAAGGTGAACAAACGCGTTATAGAGTCCATCATAAAAGCGGGTGGATTTGATCGCTTTGGCTTCTCTAGGCGAGCACTGCTAGATCAGATCGAGACAATCGTCGATAGTGCCAAAAGTGCCACCGAAGCGAAGAAAAACGCAGCTGGATCGCTATTTGGTGATGATGAGGAGATCTCAACTGTGCGACTTGAGCTACAAAACAGCATAGAGTTTGAGCTGATGAGTCTGCTTGAGTTTGAGAAGGAGACACTCGGTTTTTATGTCTCTGGGCATCCGCTAGATAAGTATAGATCTACGCTTGAAGAGATAGAGTATACGCTAAGTAGTGAGGTAAATGAGATCAAAGATGGCTCATACGCGATCCTAATAGGCAAAGTGGAGAGCGTCACAAGGCGAATGAGCAAAAAGGGCAACCAGTTTGGTATAGTGGAGTTTATGGACCTGCATGGCAATATGGAGATCTCACTCTTTAGCGATAAGCTAGATGAGCTTGAGGCGATGAACCTTGAAGAGCCAGTAGCGTTTAAGGTCAAAGTGATGCACACAGAGACCTTCTCTCGCATAACAGTTAGCAAGCTTATGAGCCTAGTGGAGGCGAAAAAAGAGAGCAAAAAGACCAAGCGGGAGTTTAGAGAGGTTGAACTTCCAAGCGAGCCACTACTGCTTGCTATCAAGCTGGGTGAGGATCTAGGCGAGATAGAGAGACTCTATGCAAAGGCGAGGGCACACCCTGGAAAACGCTCTCTTAGCATAGTGATCATCTCAAAGCTTCAAAATGTGCTCATAGAGACAAATCTAAAAGTGGGTGAAGCCTTTGTAAGCGAGATAGATGGCAATGAGCACATCGACATACTACAAAATGCGAGTTGATAGAGCAGATCTAAAGAGGGCTTTTGCATCGCTAAAACCACAAAAAACTATCTGGGGTGTGGTGGGAGTAGTGCTCTTTTTTATAGCTCCTGAGGTGGTGGCGTTTTTTTATGCGGGTGATATAGTGGCGTTTGCAAATAGCATGATGAGTAGCTCTAGTAGCTGGGTGGAGGCTAAGAGCTATGAGTTACTTGCGATGCTCTTTGAAGATGGCGTAAGCTATCTCAATCTAGCTCTAGGGTTTATACTGCTTGCGTGGCTTTTTATATAAGGATAGGTTATGAATAGAGATGAGTTTAATGATGGGCTTTTAGGGTTTTTGGACGCTTCGCCAACACCACAACATGCAGTGCAAAATATCTCGATGATGCTGGATAATGCGGGTTTTGTAGAGCTAAGAGAGGGCGAGGAGTGGAGCTTAAGTGAGGGCGGGAGCTACTACACTATAAGAGGGGGTGGATCTCTCATCGCTTTTAACTACTACGGCGTGCGTGAATATCTGCTTTTGGGTGCTCATAGTGACTCGCCATGTTTGAAACTTAAGCCAAATGCAAAACTAGCAGAAAATGCTCTTACAAAACTAGGTGTTGAGCCTTATGGTGGGCTACTTCTAAACACTTGGTTTGATCGCGATCTTGGCATCGCAGGGGAGATCTGGTATGAGGATATGAGAGGTGAGCTAAAGTCCGCTCTAGTAGATAGTAAGCGAGCTGTGGCGGTTGTGGCTTCTCTTGCTATCCATCTGGATCGTGAGGCGAACAAAGATAGAAGCATAAACGCTCAAAACGACCTGCCACCCATCATAGCACTTGATGAAGAGTTTGATCTTGAGAGCTTTTTAGAAGATCTAGTAGATGATGATGTCTCAAAGATCTTGTCGCACGATCTAAGCCTTTACGATACTCAAAAGGCGTCGTTTGTGGGGGCAAATAGTGAGCTGATAACCTCCGCAAGACTTGATAATCTTCTAAGTTGCTACACCGCTCTTGTGAGTATCTGCTCGCTTATGGACAAGCCTGTTGTGATGAGTATATTTGATCATGAAGAGGTGGGGAGCGAGTCGCTAAGTGGGGCGGGTGGAAGCTTTTTTATGGATACGCTAAGAAGCATCTTCCCCGCTCATAGCGACTATCTAAGCTTCGCTAAAGGCTCGCTTTTGCTCTCGCTTGATAACGCTCACGCAGTGCATCAAAACTTTGCCAACAAGCATGATAGTGCCCATGCACCGCTACTCAATGGTGGAGTGGTGATCAAGATAAATAGCAACCAACGCTACGCCTCTAGTGCGAAAAGTGTAGCAAGGTTTAAACGCGTGGCGATGAAGTGTGGCAAAAGCACGCAGAGCTTTGTTACTCGTAGTGATATGCCGTGTGGCTCAACCATTGGTCCAACTCTTAGTGCACTAAGTGGTATTGCTACTCTAGATCTAGGTGTGCCAACCCTTGCTATGCACTCCATAAGAGAGAGTGCGGGAAGCGATGATGCACACGATCTTTATGAGATCATCTTAGAGTTTTTTAGCTAATGTCCGCCATTACTCAAGAGGAGCTATCGCTTCTTATAGAGCAGACTTACCGTGTGGAGCGGGAGTTTAGCACTCTCAAGGCGTCGTATGATCACCTGCAAGGCACCATCGAGGAGATCGTGGAGTTTTTGCCTACGGCGATCTGGATCTTTAACGATGATGGGAGTGTGTTTTTGCAAAACTCTCAAGCTAAAGAGCTTGCATTTTTGGTGCGTAGCTTACACCCAAGCGAGTCAGAGTATGAGATCTCGCATGGATCTAGATCTTATCTCGTAAAAAATAGCATCTATAAAGATAAAAGACTCTATAACTGCACCGATATAACAGAGCAAAAACGCAAAGAAAACCTCGCTACGATGGGGCAGATGGCAGCTCATCTCTCGCATGAGATCCGAAACCCCGTTGGATCTATCGCACTACTTAGCTCAACACTTAAAAAGCGAGTGATGCAGAAAAATATCCCTATCGTAGATGAGATTCAAAAGGCCACCTACCGTATAGAGCGGATCATCAAGGCGACACTTCTTTTTAGTAGAGGCATAAAGATTGGCAAGTCTGCCTTTTTGTGGAGTGATCTGCTAGAAGATCTGCAAGATAGCATCAGTTTTTATGGCTACACTAAAGAGATCGAGTTTAACTTCTACTCCGCTGGGGTGGAGCTTTTTGCTGATAAAGATCTGCTAGGTATGCTCTTTTCAAACCTAGTGCTAAACGCTATCGACGCCATAGAGCTAGATGAAAATGAGAGCGGAACTATAAGCATAGAGTATGAGAGAGATGAGTTTTTTCATAGGTTTTTGGTGTGTGATAGTGGCGTGAGGGTAGAGAGAAAAGATGATCTTTTTGAGGCGTTTAGAAGCTCTAAAGTCAAGGGCAACGGGCTAGGGCTAGTACTCTCAAAAGAGATCGCAAAGGCTCACGGTGGCGATGTTGTGTTTCTTGATGCAAAAAGGAAGTGCTTTTTAGTAACTATAATATAAACTTATCTAGCCCGTCTTGTGAGTAAAAAACTCACAAATCTCCACCTCTAAGATCTGCGAAATCTTAAAGAGATGCTCTATGTTAAAGTGTTTTTTATTGTGATAGATCTCCGCAACCGATACCAACCCCACCGACTTTAGATCCATAGATAGTGCAAGATCTAGCTGTGTCATACCACGCTCTTTTCTGATCCTTGAGACATTTTGCCCGATCGTTTTATAGAGTTCGTCTATTTCTTGCACAAAACTACCTATGGTTAATTTATTTGTAAGTCTAATGGTTATAAAATTGATTTGCAACTACCCATAGTTAGTTTTTTAGTAGCGATGGTAGAAAAAGCAATAAACACAAGGAGACCACACAGATGGCTACACCAAAAGTACAAAAGGCTTTAGATAAAGCTAAGGCAGCGGGCATAACAAATCAAGCAGATCTAAACGCACTAGAGGCAGCACTAATAGGCAAGAGTGAAAAAGAGCAAGCTAAGGCTATCAAAAATGCTACTAAAGCATACAAGAAAGCCAAAAAAGCAACAGGTGATGCTTCTTATGCACTAGATGTAGCAAAAGCAGCTAACAACATAGACAAAGCTGTTCAAAAGGCTATCAAA
>Ga0172377_10001774_pt1 | contig 22005 bp, 16 predicted proteins | sample Pumphouse3metaG_FD_119749 | JGI IMG/M metagenome (GOLD analysis project Ga0172377, IMG submission 119749) | Leachate microbial communities from a municipal landfill in Southern Ontario, Canada - Pumphouse #3 metaG | ecosystem: Engineered > Solid waste > Landfill > Unclassified | place: Canada...
AAGGAAAAGCAAAAATACTAGTGGGGCCAGGCCTCTTTACGGTCCGGGCATAAGATTTGTCTCAGAATGTCAAATCGATCCCGCCTTGACTGCCCGCAGGTTTTATCATTTCCCGGAAAAAGCAGAGTTGTATCCCTTTGGCTTCGTTAGTGAAAACGGCTCTCTGCAATGTAAGCTAAAATATGACCTGATAATCCATAACCGGTCGCTAATCTTTCGCCTTGGAAATAGTTTCCCCAAGCGGCATGATCTCCAGATGTTCATATCCAAAGAACATTTTTTAAACGGTTGCCTGCCTTCGATAAAAAATTATACAGCTTATGAAGCTTCAAATCCTCACAGCCAGTCCTGGAGACCGAGAATTCAGGATAATGAATCCAGGGATGCCCTCCCGTTTCAGGAACAAGGCGAATATAAGCTGAGTTGGGAAATAATTGTTGTTTTCCCATATCAATCCATCGTAAACAAATCAGGATGTTGCGCAGCAGCTTTTTGATACCACTCTCGTTTGCTCCCAATCTTGGGATTGGGTTTTGGTTTAGGTGTCAGAATACGTTCTAATTTTTTTTCAAGAAGAAGCAAGTGATATTCGGCCTCACGCAGTTCACGAGCGAACGCCGCTTTGATTTCTCGTTCGGCGTGCTCACGTTGCTTTTGCGTCCATTCGAAAAAGCCCCAGAACTGACTCCGTTTTTTCTTACGGATTTCACTGCGCGTTTCCTGGATACTCCATTCAACATCCATAATCAAATCATCAATCACGGAACAGCTAAATTCTGTTTTGCCGCTATCAATCGCAATTCCGGTATGGATGGTGCGGAGTCGTGCCAGATCACCATCTTGATAAGCATTTTGTATTGATATCCATATTTTTTGAGTATTTGCGTCGTGTGCGCCAATTTTATCCGGATGATACTGAAGACAAAGTTCGCGATACAGTTTCTTTATATCTTTTTGGTCAGATTGTGAGGACAAATTGCCTGGCGTGAGCATGCCGCCGAATAATTCATCAAAAAAATGTTTAAACACATCTTCATCCTCATCAGATTCACCTGGGTCATACTCGTCATTCCAATCACCAAAATCATCGTCATCGTCATCATAAAGATGCTCATTTTCTTCCTCGAATGTTTTTCGCTGTCGGGCATATTCCTCGGCACGCTTGCGCTTTTCATCCCGGAATTCTTGCAGTTCTGTGTCTAAAACCGACCAGAAGTCGTTTTCCTGCGTTACTTTTGCCAATAGTTTTGCACAATAGAGTTCATTTGAAATACCGCACTCACTAGCAAGAAAATGAATTATTCCATATCGGCTCTGGCAAAGCTGGATTTGCTCCTCCAGTTCCCGTTGACGGGTTTGTTCTGCTCCGAAACGCTGTGCCAGAAACTTTTCAAATTCAGGTTCATCACATTCGTGGTATTTCTTAAGTTGTGCTTCCAGTTTATCAAGTACCTTCTTGCGGCGCTGGTATTTTTTCAAATATTCTTTACGGATTTTTGTCGTATCCAACGTGATTAAGGCACAACAGGACACCTTGGTCTTCCGACCTGGTTTCGATGCAGTTGTGTTTTTTCCTTTTCTTCGGCTCATTTATCGTAATCCTTTCTCATTGTTGTATAATACTTAAAACAATATGGCTCCGCATCGTTCGGAAATCTTCATCAGTACGGCCTGAAATCATTAAGAACAGATACCCACATAAAATGAGTATGAGACTGTAATAATCTATCTGGTTGAAAATTATACGTTTGATTATGATTGTGGGGGCAGTGAGAATAAGTTCGCATTTTGTGCCCGTTTTTTCTCGTTTTGACTTCGACCGAAATTTATAATACTTTTAAGAATTATGCAATTTCAGACTCAAAAGGTAAATGGCGGAGAGAGAGGGATTCGAACCCTCGGAGGCTTACGCCTCGGCGGTTTTCAAGACCGCTGCCTTCAACCACTCGACCATCTCTCCGTTCGAATTGAGCTATTTAAAATGCCGCAATTTTGGAATTTTTCAAGCTCAGATAAAAACATTTTACTTAAAAAAACTGTTCCCTTGTTGCTGCCGATCGTTTCTGTTTTAATAACGTACAGGATCAGCTCCTGACGACATAGATGTCTCGTTCAAAGATCGTAACATTGGCGAAGCATAAGGGAAATTTAACCCTTGGCTTTTTCAACAAATATACACTGAGCTAATCCGCTGTATTATCGAAAAAAGCTGCTTAGCTGTTTTTTCAAGACCGACTATTTTGTGCTTATTCCAGTGAAGGTCAAGCGCAAAAAAAGTGTTTGCTAATTGTTTGTTTATTTCCATTTTACCATAATGTACAATAAAAGACTGAAAGGTCTTTTGGAGGTAAAAATGGTGGAGCATAAGGGATTTGAACCCTTGGCCTCCACACTGCCAGTGTGGCGCTCTAGCCAACTGAGCTAATGCCCCAAAACAAACAATGAATTTGAAGATACATTATTTTTTCTGATTTGCAAATTATTATGCGCACAAATTCTAAAAAAACTGCGCTTTGACATCCAAATCAAGAATAATTCTCATCGGTATTGTTTCAACTGCTTTTTCTGGATACTGCGACAACTCCGAAAGTACCATTTGCGGATGGACGGCATGTCATGTATATTATTCAAAATTTTTATGGACTGGAAGTTATGAGCAAACGAAACGATTATATCAGTGACAACTTGATACATGCGAGAGAAAAGTTAAAATCTTACCATCAATCGCTTGATAATTCAAATTCAACACCAGGCAATTCGGTCAATGATGAGATTCCGGACGAACCTCAAAAACCACCGAAAATCGGACCGAAAGCCTTTGAAGATTACCACAAAGCACGCCGTGAATCTATACGACGCTTATCTGAATTTTCTATGCTGCTGGCAGCGCAACGGGAAATGATGGAACAAAACAGCAGTGAATCGGCCAAAATTCAAACCATGTTCGAACAACTCTACCACGAACTGAACCAATTGCCTGATACGCTGGATGAACTCAACAACTTTCCTGAAAAGTTTGATGAATACCAGCGCCACAACGAACAAGCCAGACTGATGCTTATGCGACACTCGGCCGCAGTAAAGCGACTTCTTGAAAATGACCCCAAGGCTGTTGCCAATACTATCTCAATCGTTCATGAAGTGGCTTCGCTGAGTTTCTGGCAACTCTTCAGACTTGGCTTCAGCATGCTGATGCCGTTGATTCTCAGCCTGATAGCTGCGGCGTTGGCCATCGGTGCCGCGATTATCTTAACAATGGGAGGGATATGAAAAAATCCCGCGACGGTCATCGAAAAAAGCATCGTCCAAACCCAATCCGGCTCTATTCCCGAACTGAAAGCTTTAATCGAATTGCCGGATTTACCCCAAATTCTGAAGATAATCAAAATACCAAATTGCGTTTGGTCTTGATTCTCCTGACGGTTTTGATTTTACTTACCGGATGTTGGTTTGTCTTTTTTTAATTCCAAATATTTTCTAATCAGTTACAATTTTTTTTCAATCCAGCCGTTTAATTAATCAAACCAAATGCAATTGACAATCAGTTGCATTAAAACAGGAGGGGTAATTATGATTTCCAAGTATGCAATGATGTTAGTCGGTGCCGGGATGATCGGATTGGGAACAATCGTCAGCGCGCAGGATGGAGAAAATCAGCAAAAACAAGAAAGACGTCGTGAAAACCGTGAAAGCCATGTAAGATCGCAACAACGCAACGAAAACAATCAACACGGCGCAATCAGTCAACGCGATGGTATGCCACAGCAGAACCCGGAAGTTCGCGAAGCGAATCGTGAACTCATGAAATTGATTCGCGATTACAAGCAATCCAAGGCCAAGGACCAGGACACGGAAAAAAGCGCAAAGTTATTGGAAGAAATCAAAAGTCAAATCGCTAAAATCCAGAAACTGCGTATCAATGAAGCGGAAAAACGTCTTGAACAGTTAAAAGCTCAACAAGCCGAAAATGCTGAAAAAATGCTCAAAAACATTGAAGAAGGCAAGTTCCCTCCGCAGCGTGGTGCGAAAAAGATGCAGGAAAAACGCAATGCTCCGGATACCAAAACCGAAACGAAATAACTTGTCATAAGTTAAGTCTTAAAATTAGCGCGCGCATAATGCGCGCGCTAATTTTATATTCCCCCAAAACATTTTAAACTATAAATTTATGGTGTATATACGACCTGCTTTTCGACTGAATTACTGAGTGTTGTTTTTTATTTTTTATGATATTTATAACTCAATTCCTTGGATGCCTGACAAAAAATGCTTGATTAGCGCTGTTCACAATCTAAATTAAATAAAGTATTTTTTAATCGCAACTGCCGCTCGGGGAACAGGAATTATGTTTGGTTTTTATCGTATTGCCGCCGCTGTACCGGTATTGAAAGTTGGCGCCGTCGCCTACAATACCGCACAAATCCTTGATCTTTATGAACAAGCTTCCGAGCATGATGCCGCGGCAGTGGTTTTCCCCGAACTATCGGTCACCGGATATTCATGCGGCGATCTCTTTTTTCAGGAAAGACTACTCAACGCCGCGCGCGAAGGAGCAATCCGGTTGGCGAAGCGTTCCAGCCGTACCTTAATGATTTTCGGGATGCCGTTAAGCTTTCGCGATGCTATTTACAACGTTGCCGTGATCGCGCAGAACGGCAGTATCCGCGGCATAGTACCCAAAACACTGTTGCCGAATTATCGCGAATTTTATGAAAAGAGACATTTCACCTCCGGCATGGAGTTGAAAAAAGAATCTGTCGCATTAGGCAGTGAGCGGATACCGTTCGGTAGCGACCTGATCTTCGAATTCGGAGATGAATTTTCATTTGCAGTCGAAATATGTGAAGACCTCTGGGGAATTATCCCGCCGAGTTCGCTTCTGGCACTGGGCGGCGCCAAAATTATCTTTAATCTGTCGGCTGGAACCGGGCTGGCCGGAAAATCCGAATACCGGCGCGAACTGGTAAAACAACAGAGCGCGCGGTGCCTGGCTGCTTATGCCATGGCTTCCGCCGGCGTCCATGAATCGACTACCGACTGCGTTTTCAGTGGACATTCAATTATTGCCGAAAACGGACGACTGGCTGCCGAAAACAAGCGTTTCAGCCGCCAAAGCAATATTATTTTTGCCGACATCGACCTGCACCGGCTACGCGCGGCGCGACGCTCCGACAGTTCATTCAACGACTGTACGCTGGCAAACGCCGACTTGCGTCGTCTTGAGCTGGACAATGTTCCGGTACCGCCTAATCTTGATTTTGCTTATCTCCCGGCGACGCCATTTGTTCCTGAGGATGACGGACAACGCGCCGAGCGTTGCCGCGAAATCATCAACATTCAGTGTGCGGCGCTGGCAAAACGCATTGAACACACCAAAGTGGAAAAACTTGTCATTGGCGTTTCCGGCGGTCTTGATTCGAGCCTTGCCTTGCTTGCCGCAGCGGAGACCTGCAAACTATTGAAGCGTCCGTCTTCCGACATTATCGCCGTAACCATGCCCGGTTTCGGCACCAGCGGCAGAACTTACCAGAATGCGCTGAAACTCTGTTCGCTACTCAAAACGACCAAACTGGAAATTGACATCAAACCGGGTTGTCTGCAACATTTCAGCGACATCGGACATGACCCGGAACTTATTGATACCACTTACGAAAATGTTCAGGCCAGGGAAAGGACCCGCATTCTGATGAATTTGGCGAATAAACACTGCGCACTGGTCCTAGGCACTGGCGATCTTTCCGAAATCGCCCTCGGCTGGAGCACATTCAACGGTGATCACATGTCCATGTATTCCATTAACTGTTCCGTTCCCAAAACCCTGATCCGCTTTCTGATTGCCGAGATCGCGGCTGATGTTGAGCCGGAGCTGGCAGCGGTACTGCGCGATATTGCGAACACACCAGTCAGTCCGGAACTGTTACCACCGGCGTCTGACGGAACGATTCAACAGGATACGGAATCACTGGTCGGCCCTTATGAACTTCATGATTTTTTCCTTTGGCACTTTATCAAATACGGTGCCGAACCGGCGAAACTTAAATACCTCGCGGCACATGCTTTCGATCAAAAATACGATCTCACCACCATTGACCACTGGCTGAAAGTTTTTCTGACACGATTTTTTCAACAGCAATTCAAAAGAAGCTGCATGCCGGACGGGCCTAAAATAGGTTCAATCGCATTATCTCCGCGAGCGGATTGGCGCATGCCTTCCGATGCCGTTTCCGTGGAATGGATGACCTTCCAGGATCTGCTGTAATTGAGACGGTAAAATACGGTATGTTTTAATATTAAACACTCCCTGTTTTTCGACGGATTCACGTTAGCTGCTCTAAACTTCGCGCGCGCATAATGCGCGCGCGAAGTTTAGCACTGAAATTATAAAACAAAAAAGCCAGATTTCATAACGAAATCTGGCTCATAAGTTTTTTTGAAAACTCTTCGGGTCGAGCATTGAACTATGTCAGCGTTCCTTGCCTGAACTCATAGTGAAATATCACAGTTCCGCTCACGACAGAAACCCGGCCGCAGCCCAACAATCCGACTATTTACCGAATAATCAAAAATGTTCGCGTTTTACATACTCGGTATGAAGCAATTTGTGAGCTTTATGACTGCCCGGTTTTCCCAAATATTCATCATACAATTTAATGATATCAGGATTTTGATGTGATTTACGCTTGGGCAAATCTTTATCAATTTTGTAAATTGCTTCTTTACGGCGTTCCAATATCGAGGTATCACCATGAATATATGGTTGGCCGCCACCATTCAGGCAACCGCCAGGACAAGCCATAATTTCAATGGCATGATAACTGGCTTCACCTCTTTTGATTTTTTCCAGGACTTTACGGGTGTTCCCCAATCCCGAGCATACTGCGACTTTAAGGTCAATTCCCGCCACGTTAACAGTTGCTTCCTTGACTCCTTCCAAACCACGTACTGCCTTGAAATCGACGGACTCCAGGTCTTTACCGGATACCCAATCTGCGGCAGTTCGCAAAGCGGCTTCCAATACACCGCCGGAAGCTCCGAAAATCATAGCTGCACCGGTAGATTCGCCGAGCGGGTTGTCATAATCTTGAGAATCAAGTTTATCAATATGTACGCCAGCTTCTTTAAACATTCCTGCCAGTTCACGGGTAGAAATTACAATATCCACATCAGCAACACCGTCGTGGGAAAATTCCGGTCTGGACGCTTCATATTTTTTCGCCAGGCAAGGCATTACGGAAACCACGACAATATCTTCAGGTTTTTTGCCGATTTTCTCAGCATAATAGCTCTTGGCAATCGCCCCGAACATTTGTTGTGGTGATTTTGCCGATGAAGGCATATAAGTCAATTCCGGGAACTGATGTTCGAGAAATTTAACCCAGCCTGGGCAGCATGAGGTTAAAATCGGCAGATTTTCATTTTTGGTAATCCGCTCGACTAATTCGTGAGTTTCTTCCATGATAGTCAAGTCAGCCGCAAAATTGGTATCAAATACTTTATTGAAGCCAAGCAGACGTAAGCCGTGAACCAGTTGACCGGTAGAAATCGTTCCAGGCTCCATCCCAAACTCTTCGCCGATCGCAACTCTCACCGCCGGAGCAGTTTGAACGATAACGGTCTTGCTCGGATCATTTAACGCGGTCCAGACATTATAAACATAACTCATTTCAGTTAATGCACCGACCGGACATGCGGCAACGCACTGACCGCAGAATGTACATTCAGTATCCACCAATGGACGAGCGCCAGCGGTTCCAACAGTAACCTCAAAACCACGTCCCACACCTGAAAGAATGCCCACTGTCTGCATAACATTACAGGCGGTTTCACAACGGCGACACATAATACATTTTGCAGGATCACGCACAATTGATTTACTGGACAAGTCCTTCGTAGTGTGACTCATTTCGCCCTTATACAGGATTTGATGCAAGCCCATTTCGCCGGCCAACTCCTGCAGTTCACAGCAGCCATTTTTTTCACAGGTAAGACAATCTTTAGGGTGATTTGAAAGAATAAGGTCAAGAATCGTCCGACGCGCATTGATGGCACGGATCGAATTGGTTTTAACTTTCATTCCTTCACTGACCGGGGTGCTGCATGACGGAGCCAAATTACGACGTCCTTCAACTTCTACAACACATATCCGGCATGAAGCGCAACGGTGCTCAACATTAAAACTGTCTAAATGCATGTGGCACAAAGTCGGAATCTTGATGCCTACTTTAGTTGCGGCATCGAGGATGGTTGCACCATCCTCCACTTCGACCGCCATGTTATTTACTGATAATTTTACCATTTTTGATCTCCTTTTTCTCAGACGCGGTCTATCGCGTGGAACTTACAAGTATTAAAACAAACACCGCATTTTATGCATTTGTCCTGATCGATTACATGTTTGGTTTTCTTTTCACCAGAAATACAAGCAACAGGGCAATTACGGGCGCAAAGAGTGCAGCCCACGCAATTGTCATTGATGTTATAAGTAATTAGCTTTGTGCAGACACCGGCAGGACAGCGATGCTCTTTGATATGCGCCAAATATTCATCCATAAAATTGTTCATAGTTGACAAAACTGGATTGGGCGAAGTCTGTCCAAGTCCGCACAATGACGTATCCTTAATGATATTGGCCAGCGTGCGAAGACGTTCTATCATATCTTCAGTGCCCTTGCCATCGCAAATCATCTCCAGCATGTCAAATAAACGACGGTTGCCAATACGGCACGGAGTGCACTTCCCGCACGACTCATCCAGAGTAAACTCGAGGAAGAATTTTGCGATATTGACCATGCAGTCATCTTCGTCCATAACAATCATACCGCCTGAGCCCATCATTGAACCAAGGGCGATCAGCGTATCATAATCAATCGGTGTATCAAGATTATCTGTTGTGATGCAGCCGCCAGAAGGACCTCCGGTTTGAACCGCTTTGAACTTCTTACCATACTTACACCCCTTTCCAAGTTTAAAAATTATGTCACGGATAGGGGTTCCGATTGGAACTTCAACTAAACCCACCCGGTCAATTTTTCCCGCAAGTGCAAAAACTTTTGTACCAGGCGACTTTTCCGTACCAATTTTGCGAAAAGATTCTATTCCCATACGGAAAATTGCCGGAATACTGGCATACGTTTCAACGTTGTTGACAATTGTCGGTTTGCCCCATAAACCAGACACCGCTGGAAATGGCGGTTTAAAGGTCGGCTCGCCGCGTTTGCCTTCAATGGAATGGATCAGAGCAGTTTCCTCGCCGCAAACAAAAGCTCCGGCTCCATATTTGAGTTCAATCGTAAAATTGACTCCGGTGCCCATAATGTTTTTGCCCAGCAGCCCTTTTGCTTCCGCCTGTTTGATTGCAATCTGCAACCGTTGAATAGCCAGCGGATACTCAGCGCGGATGTAAATATAACCATGTTCGGCGCCAATAGCATATCCTCCGATCGCCATCGCTTCCAAAACCGCATGCGGATCACCTTCGAGCACCGCACGATCCATAAACGCACCTGGGTCACCCTCATCCGCATTACAAATCAAATATTTGGTTTTTTCCTTCTGTTTAGCAGCAAATTCCCATTTTTTCCCAGTGGGAAAACCGCCGCCGCCGCGGCCACGTAATCCAGAATCAAGGACTTTTTGAACAACCTCATCAGGCGACATTCCGGTCAATACTTTTGCCAACGCAGTATAGCCGCCGTTGACCAAATATTCATCAATAACCTCAGGATTGATCCGACCGCAATTGCGTAAAACAATGCGTGCCTGAACTTGTTCGTCGGAAACTTTTTCTTCATCCTCAGGGCAATACCAGCTACGCTCTAACAACGGTATTCCAACTGCAACCCCCTGCCCCGCATTAACCACTGCAGATGCATTTTCCGGAGTGACATTGCCGTAAAAAACCCTTTCACCGGTAGCATGATGGACAACTTCAATCGTCGGCTCGGAATGGCACATGCCCATACATCCGGTCGGCACTAAATTAAAGACATGCTCAAGTTTGTTGTCAGCAATTGCCGATTTCAGTGCTTCATAGACCGGATTGCCACCTGCGGCAATCCCACAGGTACCAAGCGATACCAAAATAGTAGAAGCTGTTTTCGGAGTATTTTTCAACTCATCTATTTGTTTGTATAATTTTTCTACACTGTCAATCATAAAAAACCTTCCTTTATCACTTACACTCATTAATAATTTCAGGAACCATTTTCGGAGTGACGTTACCATAAACTTTGTCATTGACCATCACTACCGGCGCCAAACTGCATGCTCCCAGACAGCGTACGCCGCCCAACGAAAATTTACGATCTGCAGAGGTTTCACCTTGCTCAAGGTTAAGATAACGTTTAAACTCTTCCAAAACAGTTCCAGCTCCTTTTACAAAACAGGCAGTGCCGGTACATACGTTAATTTTATAACGACCAACCGGAGTTTCCGTAAAGTAATGATAGAAGCTTATTACACCATAGACTTCAGACAGATGTAGCGACAACTTCTTGGAAACATGTTTTTGAACTTCTAACGGCAAATATCCAAAGATATGTTGCGCACGATGCAAACACTGAATTAATAATCCACGATTGTGTTCCATATCGTTATTCAACCCCAAACTATCGATATATGTATCGAGTTCAGCAGTCTTTTCCGGGAACTTGACAATCAGATCAAGTTCTTCACAATTCTGACAGGCCATTTTCAACTCCTTTGCTGTTGTTTTACCTGAATAATAATAACCAATACCCTATATTAACATTTATTTATTAATAGCTATTTATTAATATATGTCGATGAATTCCAACGACTTATATCAAATATTGAATTTTATTAGTATAGCCGCTTTTTGATTACTGTCCAATCAAAAAAATAAAAAAATCACAAATAAACAATCATAAAATTGATGGATTATTGGAGATTTTTTCTTTAAAACTCCGTCACCGAGTCAAATTATGCAACTGTTCCGCTATGAGAATATAAAACGACTTATAGACTGTCAGAAGTAGATTTAGCCGGACAGAGTATAAAAACGCATGAAATTTTGTTCAAGTTGACAGCGCAAATCTTCAAGAGAAACTTGCCAAAGCTTCGCTGCCGCTTCATAAATCTCCTGAATTGGCACAGATGAATCATCGGTTTCCAGTCCTAGCTGAGATAGAGGAACTAGCGCAGGATTGAGAAAGCGAAGTCCTTCCAAGCTGAACGACACCATTGAACCGCGCTCAATAATCCGACTGAGCGATGAACGCTTAACAGGGGCGCGATGCCAAAGAGCCAACATTGGTTCAGGGAGACGTTGAAGAACTTCCGAAGTACAGCGGACATTATGTATAATTAATGGCTTTTGCCAGATAAGATGTTTGGAGAATGTTTCAAGCTGCTGATGAAGTGGAACTCCACACAAACGATCCAAACCGATTTCGCCGATGGCAGAAAGGTGCGGCAGCATTTTCTGCAAAACGGACATATCAAAATTTTCACCGGCACGCCATGGGTGAATACCGCTTGAGTAAAATATGCCATCAACATCATTTAACGCAACCCCGGGGTCTACACAAAGCATTTTAACTATTCCAGGCGTCGGCGTGGGATTATGAGTATGAAAATCGTAGAAGCATGTGCTCATAACTTTTTACGCAATAATTTGTGCATCGTCAAACTAAGTGCAGCTAACGAATAAGGTTTCTTCAAGAATCCGTCAGCGCCTGCGTTCATAACTTCAGTTACGCGTTGATCATTAGGAAATCCTGAAGAAAGAATAATTTTGGCCTCAGGGTTGACCTCCTTCAGCTTGAAAAACGTTTCCTTGCCTGAAATTCCCGGCATAACCATATCAAGTAGCACTGCATCAATTTTTCCGATATTTTCACGGTAGATCAGCAAACCGGTTTCTCCATCATGAGCTGAAATAGTATCATATCCCAATAATTTCAGCATAGCGGCTGCGGTTTTACGGATCGCGGTTTCATCATCGATAATCAAGATACAACCAGTGCCATGAACTGGATCTGCGCACCGTAAATCTGGCGCGGTATTGCCGGTGTGAGCAAATGACTCCGGCAGGCAGATCGTGAATTCGCTGCCCTGCCCCTGCTCAGATTTTACTTCAACAAACCCCTGATGTTGCAAAATAATATTATAAACCATTGACAACCCCAATCCTGAGCCAAAACCTTTTTCTTTGGTAGTAAAGAAGGGATCAAAAATTTTCCTCTGAATCGACGGCGGGATTCCAACGCCGTGATCCCGAATTGATAGAGCCCAGAAAAAGCCTGAACCACTGCTATTATTTTCTGGCATAATCCGGTTTATCCGCAATTCGATAACGCCGCCGTGAGGCTCGTCGGGCTGACGCATAATCGTCATGGCATGTTCAGCATTGATCATTAAATTCAACACCACTTGTTCGATTTGATTATGATCGGCCTCGACAATCGGAGCAATCTCCGGTTTACGAAACTTAATCGCAATCGATTTGTCAAAAGTAGCTCCGCAAATGATAAGCACATTTTCAACCACATCAATAAGATTTACCGGACTTACTTTCAATTGGCTTTTTCTGGATAATGTAAGCAGTTGTTCAACCATATTGGCAGCACGGGCAACCGATTTATCAGAAAGTTCGATAAATTCTTTAATCTCCGAAATATTCGGCGGCGATTGATTAATCAGATGGTTGATCATACTTAACGACCCTTTAATGCCGCCCAGCACATTATTGAAATCGTGTGCCAATCCTCCGGTCAGAGTTCCGACCGTTTCCATTTTCTGCGCTTGAATCAATTCTTCCCCCTGGCGAATCATATCGGTAACATCTTCCAGCATGATTACAGCGCCCGGGTTGTCTTCATTCATAAGCGGAGTTATGACGATATTGAAAAATTTTTCGCCGCCCAGATCAATGGTTTTACGATGTAGTTCGGACGCCAATCCGCTGAAAATGGCGGTTTCAATATCTTTTCTGAATGGCTTCATAAATGGCGCAATCTTCCATAACCTGGTTCCGACAGCATGCCGGCTGTTGATACCACTGTAACTGGCACAGGAATGATTCCACTGCGTAATGATGCCTTCTTTGTTAACGGCAATAATCAGCAACTGTAATGAATTGAATAATAAATTGAGATAATTCCAGGTATCACGCAACTTCCTTTCCGTAACTTTGCGTTCAGTAAGATCATTGAACATCAACAGATTATTATCAGCAATCAGTTTCTGGCGAATTTCGATATCCAGTCGACGGCCGTCGCGACTGCGCAAGGGCATAATAGCGTGAGCGGAATGATGTTGTGCTTTCAGCATACGGCAGATATTTTGAAAATTTGCCTGATGGTTATGATCATCGAAAATTACCCGAAAAAACCATTTTTCCAAGTCAGTAATTTCATTGGAACTCCAGCCAAATAATTTTTTGAACATGTTATTGGTGGTAAAACCATGACCTGCGCGAATAATCAGAATCGGTAACGGCGAATTTTCCAAGAGCTCGCGGAATTCATGTTCGCGTTTGCGTCTTACCTGGATTTCATTATACAATTCGTCCAATGAATTGCGGATTTTGCATGCCATGTCATCAAAAGAACGCGCCAGAATACCGATTTCATCTTCCGGATATTTTTTATCAGGTTTAACTTCAGGGAAACGGCCAGCCGCCATATCAGCGGCGGAATCAACCAGTAAGTTGAGCGGCGACAAGGCTTTTTGCAATAGCCAGAACAGGCATCCTGCAGCAATTGCCACTCCACACATCACAGCCACCGCCAAGCGATAATTTGCGTCAGGAATCATACTATCCATAAAAGTGCCTTCGGCAGGTGTAGACCAGCCTACCAACCAGTTTCCAGGCCTCAAAACTTCATAATAAACAATTCTGCTCTTGCTACCTACTTCAAGTTGGAATTTGCCGCTTCCTTGTTGAATAAAACGATTAATGTCAGCCATACTTCGCTGAATACGGGCGCCGCGCAACACCGGATGAGCCAGCCAACGTCCATTGTTGTCAATAATAACCGGATATGATTTTGCGTGTGCCTGATATCGCGATTGAACCATAGAACGCATCTGCTGTTTAGCATCATCAGCACTGGATGTCGATGGCTGATTTACCAAACTCATAATCATATTTCTGATCTGTTCCCTGGCAACTGCCCGATTAAGCCGTACCAGTTCCTGGCGATATGAATATGTACTTAGCCAGATCAGCAGGTAAGAAAATACCGCCAGCATGATTACAAGAAAGCCAGTCAACTTGGTTTGAATTTTCATTTTATTCCGATTTTATTGACCGATGACCAGAATATCGTCGGCAGTTAAGTCTAATGTACTGACCAAAAAATCAAGGTCTTTTATGCGGGTCATTTGCTCAAGTGAATGCGCGTCACTGCCAAACGTAAAACGGCATCCGGCACGCTTGGCAAGCTCGATTATACGCAAAGGAATTTCGACCGGAAAATTCATTGCACGTTGGGGATTGGGCAGATAATTGCCGGAAATTTCTAATCCCACACCATGTTCCGCCGCCACTCCGAAAGCATCTGTCAATTCCTGATCGCATAATTCATTCATAGCCGCCTCATAGATTTCAAAAAAACCGTATGGATACATGGGATGCGACAAACTGGAAGCCAGTCCACAGGAAGCACCGGCGACAAACATCTTGATCATGTGACGGGCCAAACCGCGTGGGGTACGTTCGGCAGGCTGCTCCACAAAATCACGGAAATGAAAATGATCTGTCGACAACAGTACAAAGTCAAGAGTTTCCGCAAATTCAGGCGTTATCCCGTAGCATCCCGGAGCGGACATTTCGGCCTCGCACCCTACCAGAACCTTGATATCATCAGGTATTTCCAAGGCGGCAAGCTGTCGGCGCAGCGTGCTGATCTGCCGTTCATCCTGACTTTGATAAAAAGAAATCGGTTTCACTTCTGGATTGCACCATATATGATCTGCGAAGCCGATCACCTTCAAGCCGAGCCGGCGACCCTCACTGATAATATTTCCCGGTGTCTGCGTCGCCGATGAGCAACATTCAGACAAGGTGGTATGAAGATGAATGTCATGTTCAATTCTGATCATTATAATTCCCGGATTAAACAGAATAGATTCTAGCTGGTATTTTGTTAAATTCAAATGTACCATATGTAAATGTCGTTAACAAATAAAAAAATAGAAGCCTGAAACAGATCGCATCACAAGAACTGTTTCAATAACTTTTTCAGGTTTAAGGTCTTACACATGGATGATTTCGGAAATCTCAGTCCCAACATAGTCATTGACGAAGTAGAAAAATATCTCGGAACCAAAATGTACGGCCTTTGTTCCGCCCTGCCCAGTTATATCAACCGGGTTTACAACCTTCAGTGCATGAACGGAACCGGAGTAGTCGCAAAATTTTATCGTCCGGGGCGCTGGTCAAAAGCGGCAATTGAAGAAGAGCATCGCTTTGTCGCGGATTGCGCTGAAATCGAAATTCCGGTTATTATGCCTTTGCCGGATGTCAACGGAAAAACACTGCGCAAAGCTGACGACGGGACTCTATTTACGGTATTTCCGCGACGCTTCGGGCGGGAAATGGAAATCATTGAGGATGAAGATTGGCGCAGGCTGGGGCGTGTCACCGCTAGAATTCATTTGGCTGGAGCAAAACGTCAAGCGAAGCACCGGGTGGTACTGACTCCCGAACAGTCAACCATGAAATATCTACAACTGCTTCAGGATGGCAACCATATTGCTACCGGCAGCCAACGCGCCTTTGCCGCCGCCGCCGCGCAACTGCTGGAACTTACCAGCGGACAGTTCGACCGTCTGGAAAAGATCCGCATTCACGGCGACTGTCACCGCGGAAATATTCTTGAACGTCCCGGCGAAGGTCTAATGATCATTGATTTTGACGATATGATGCACGGTCCGCCGATTCAGGACCTCTGGCTGCTGTTGCCCGGTTACGCCAACGAATGCCGTAGGGAATTGGATTTGCTGCTCGAAGGATACTTTGAAATGCGCGAATTCGATATCTCATCACTTGCGCTGATCGAATCACTTCGCGCAATGCGCCAAATCTACTTTTTGGCATGGTGCAGCACACAGACTGATGACTTTAAATTCAAGCAGAATTTTCCCGACTGGGGCAGTGAACAGTTCTGGCATCGTGAAACTGCCGATCTGCAACGTCAGCTCCAGCGAATTGTCTGCCCGCCCAATTTGTATAATTGACGTAACATACATATCTGAATCTGCGCGCGCATTATGCGCGCGCGGATTTAAAGCATAGACTTACGACCGATAAGTTTATCCAGTTCATCTAGATTTTTTTCGTTCAGTTCCATACCAGTACCTGAAAGCGCACCGAGGAAATTAAGATTAATCCTGGCACAGGTTTCAAGCACTTCGAGGCGATCAAACGCTTCGAGCAAGTCTTTGCCAAGAGCCAGCGCGCCGTGATTGCGCATCAGCAGGCAGTTGTTTCCTTGTTCTACTTTTGCCGACACGGCCGCCGCCAGTTCACAACTGCCGATACAGTGATAGTCGGCGACAGCGACATTGCCAAGTATCACATAAGATTCTGCCAGCAATTTAGTATTTAGAAGCGCCGATGACGCCGCAAAACTGGATGCCGCAACCGGATGAGCATGGACAATGGCGTTGACATCGGGACGAACTTTGTAAATCGCCGCATGCATCTGACACTCAATTGACAGCTTGAAAGATTCTCCGATCATCTTGCCGTCCAAATTCATAACCGCGATCTGCTCTGCGGTCAAACGTCCTTTATCCAAGCCGGAAGGCGTAATAAAAATCTGGTCGTCAACCTTGGCTGAAATATTGCCGCCGCTGGTCGTGGTGAGACCGCAATTATAGAGCCGGTTCATAAAATATGCTATTTCCGTTCTGATCTGATTCATGATGCTTCTCCCATAAAAGATTTATACCATAACCGCAGAAATAATGCTTTACAAACGAGTTGACAATGCTGATGAAACAGCTATTTTAAATCGTTCCCAAACCTCATTTAATTAAAGGAGAACCGACAATGGCAACAATTAAGACCTACAACAAAAACGGTGACGCAAAAGCAGTATCAACTCAGAAAAAACTGGAAAAAAAATTTGGTTTCATACCGGAGGTTTTTCAAGCAATGGGGCGCAATGGAGAATTTCTGGATTGCGCGTTGCAACTTGGAGAAGTTGCCGGTAAAGGACTGGACGCCAAAACCAAAGAACTGATTTCGATTGCCGTCAGTGCTGTTAACGGCTGCGAATACTGCCTCAGCGCACATCGCGCAATCGCCAAAGGCGCCGGTGTCACTGATGAAGAAATCACCGCGGCCATTGAAGTCGGCGCGATGATGAGTTTGTACAATAACTTCAACAAAGCTTCCGGATTAAAAATCGACATCAAAGCGGATTAATATCGCGATGAACGCCGAATTCGACTGGGAATCAATTATTTATCGCGGCGTGGAATCTGACGAACTGGATTACAAAGCCGCTCAGGATTGGAGCAAATTGAACCGGGCAGGTCGCGCGAAATTTGCGCGGCACTGCCTGGCAATGGCCAATACCAAAGGTGGTTACGTGGTCGTCGGAGTTGGCGAGGATGAATCCGGTCAACCGACACGGTTTACCGGACTTACCGAAGAACAGGCCAAATCCTTCGATCCAACCATCGTCGGCAACTTCATCAATCGCTTCGCCGATCCTCAAATTGATTTCACTATTGAGCGCCCTGAAGTGGATAAAAAACGCTATGCAGTATTCGTAATCCGGCGTTTTCAGAATATGCCGCATGTTTGTCCTGCAGGGTGTGAACATGAGTTGCTTCAGGGAGTTTTTTATATCCGTACTGCCGACGCCTCAAGTCGTCCGGCATATCGCAGTAGCGAAATCCATGCGCTGATCCAACGCGCGTTGCGCAATCAACGCGAGCTTCTGGGGCGCATGATTCGCGGTATTCTTTATGAAGGGCATATGACTCCGGCGGCGGAACAGGCGCAGAGCCATTTCAGCGAAGAACTTAACCATTCGGCACAATTTTTCAATAAAAGATTCAAACCCAAATCAGGTTTTTTCGGGATCGAATTCAGTGCCGCTCCTTCAGAATATGTCGGCGGCAAATTCAGTCTGTCCGAGCTGCGCAGAAGTGCAGAATCAGCATTCAACCAGCACCGTCAGAACGATTTTATCGCCGCCCACGAGCTTGAAACCGCTTATTCCAGCAATGTTTCACTGCGCGCCGTGCCGGAAGGAAGTCATAAGCAATGGCAGATTTTTCAATCCGGTTTGTTTCATTTAATCGGTTATTATCCACTTGATGACAAAAATATTTCATACCAGTTTCTGGTTGGTTTTTTTGCCGGTGCAATCACATTTATCGCTGATCTTTATTCCGAACTCGGATATACCGACGAACCGATTCAAATCAAAGTTACGCTCCGCCAGGTGGAAAATATGACGCTGTCCGGGCTTGGTAAAAAGTCAAAAGTGGCGTTCACCTGCCGGATTCCGGAAATCACCGTCAAGCTGAGCAGGGCTACCGCTGATTTATCCACGGATCCGGCCGCCCACGCAGCACAATTAGTGAGACCGGTCTGTGAACGCTTCAACGTTCCGGACGGACGCTTCCAAAATTTGCTTCCAAGTCTCCGCAAAATGATTAATTAAGCAAACAGAATACCGACATGGCTTTTAATATATTCACCAACAATCGATTGGAAAATCTTGCAGAAAGACTGATCAACAGACTTGAACAGTGTCGGCAGGAATCGGTATTCACTCCGGATCTGGTAGTGGTCCAAAGCAGTGGAATGCAGCACTGGCTGCGTCTGAAAATTGCCGAAACCTGCGGGATTTGCGCCAATGTTGAATTTAGATTTCTTCGCGCGATGACCGACAAAATTATGTTTGACGCACATGTCATAGAACAGCAGCGAGTATTCTCCGAGTCCAATTTGCAATGGCTGATTCTTCAGGTTTTCCAAAATGAAAACCAACTGAACAGACCTGAATTCAGCTACATCAGAAACTATTTCGAAGACGGCGATATTGAATTGAAAAAATTTCAGCTGGCCAATCGCCTTGCCGGAGTTTTTGATCAATATATTATTTATCGCCCGGAATGGTTACTTGAATGGGAAAATAATTCAATGCCTGCCTTACTCCGCAATGACCGCCACGCATTATGGCAGAAAGAACTTTGGCGGGAAGTTGTCCGCATCGCCGGTGGCTCATGGCATTATGCCTCTTTCAAGGATAAGTTTCTCAAAAAACTCAGTTGCGGTTCAGCCGATTACCTGCCTTCGCATATCAGTATTTTCGGAATATCCAGTATGCCGCCGTTTTTTCTGGATATTATCTCCGCTGCCGCAGAACATTGCGAAGTTGACCTTTATTACCTCAATCCTTGCATGGACGACTGGAGTTATGCTTACTCAAAAAAAGAAATAGCACGAATGACCAACGCGCGAATTCCTGATAATCTGCAATACTTATACAGTGGAAATGACCTGTTGTCATCGCTTGGCGCCGTCGGTCGCGACTATTTCAAAATACTTCTGGATCAAGTAGGACTGAGTTTCGATGACTGGCTTGAACCGGATAATCAATATTCCGTATCTGACGCAGAACAGCCTACGATGCTTCTTCAGATTCAAAACGATATTCTCAACTTGCGTAATCATAACAGCGACATAAAACTGACTCCGGATAAAAATGATGACAGTATTATAATTAATTCATGTTACAGCAAACAACGCGAAATTGAAGTATTATTTGATCAGGTCATGTTTCTCATCAAAGAACGCGGCATTTCTCCTGATGGCATCGCGGTAATGGCTCCGGAAATCGCTTCGTATGCGCCATTCATTGAAGCTGTTTTTAATCACAGCACTACCGCCGAACCGATTGTTCCATATACCATCGCCGACCGCACACTGGCTGACGGGAACCACGTCATCGCAACGTTTTTAAAAATCATGGCACTCCACAATAAACGTTTTACGACTATTGAGGTAATGGATATTTTCAGAACTCCGGAAGTCTATCGCCGCTATCGGCTTGAAGAAAAAGATCTTCCGGTCATTCGTCAATATATTGCGGATGCCAACATCCGCTGGTCGTGGAGCGGCACCGAAAAATGCCGTTTTGACCTGCCGCCAATTCATGACCACAGCTGGCAATTCGGTTTTGACCGCCTGCTGATGGGCCTTGCCGTTGACAGTCATGGCGACGAATTAATTTATGGTATCGCACCATGTTCCGATTTTGATGTCGCTGCAGCAAATGCCGTCGGCGGATTCATTCGTTTTGTCTCTGAACTTCACGCTCACATCAATCTGATGCGGTCTCCGCAAACGTTGCCGGAATGGCATCAAATTCTCAATTCCGCAATTGATCATTTCTTTTGTGAAGAAAAAGATTCTACAGAAGATATTCAGCAATTACGAAGTCAGCTAGCTGCGATGAACCTCGAAAACGCACCTTTCACCGGCTCTGTTTCTGCCACAACCATCAATGAATTGCTGGAAAACAGCCTGGCTCCGGCGATTCAGCCCGGGCGATTTTTCCGTGGCGGCATAACTTTTTGCGCACTGGCTCCGATGCGCTCAATTCCTTTCGATACGATAATTCTTTTAGGCATGGATAATGACTGTTTCCCGCGTAACCCGCGCCGTGCGGGATTCGATTTGAGGGAACAATATCCCAGACCCGGCGATATCAGTAAACGAATCGAAGACCGTTATATTTTTCTGGAAACTATTATGTCTTCACGAAAACATCTGATCATTTCTTATGTCGGACGGGATATCAAATCCAATAACCTGATTCCGCCATCCGTCATTGTATCCGAGCTGCTTGATTATCTCAACCAAACTTACAGTCCCGCTCCGAGCTCTACCATTGTCCGTGAACATCCATTACAGCCTTTCAGCGCGGAATATTTTCGGCATCAATCAAAACTCATGACCTATTCTCAAAACGCGTGGCACGCCGCCTGTTCCTTAAATAATCGTCAAATTGCCGAGGAAATAACCGTTTCACAAAAATGGTTTTTGCCCGATAACAGTCTTGCTGAAATTATTGAACTGAATGATTTGGAGAAATTCTTTAAAAATCCTTCTAAGAAATTTATCATGACCCGCATGAATGCTGCTTTGATCGCCGACGAGGAAGAGGAACTCAAGGAATCCGAAGATTTAGATATCGCGCCGCTCTCAAAGTGGCAACTTGCGGACGTAATTAGAAAATTTTTGGGAATCCAGTCAAAAGAAATGATTTACCAGCGCTTGCGTGCCTCCGGTATACTCCCGTACAGTCATATCGGCACTAAAATTTTTGAGGATGTGTACAAGTCGTGTTCAGAACTGAAAGATGCCGTAAACCAACTAACCGAAAATCAAGCACCGCTACCGCCGCAGGAAATAAATATTAAGACTGAAAACGGCGTTTTGCATGGTCATCTTAATTCAGTTTATCCGGATATTCAGGTTTTCGATTACTGGTCGGAATCATGGCAATACTACCTGATACAATCATGGATTTGTCATCTTGCGCTTCACGCCTCCGGCATGCCGCCGCGTCCGACCTGTCTGATCTGTAAAAAACAAAAAAAATTCCGCCTTGATCCAGTCGAAATGGAAAACGCTACCTCATTATTGAATAATTTATTGGAAGCATATCAGTTCGGCATGAATCAACCTTTATGCTTTTTTCCCAAAACTTCTATGGAATTTATAATCAAACGAGCAGATGGCAAAGACCAGGAAGAAGCACTGAGATCAGCCGCAAAAAATTGGTTTGTACAACCACCCTATTCAAACGGTGAATCGGCTGACCCCTACATCCGCCAATGCTTTGGAATTGAATTGCCGGACACAGACGCGCTTGAAGAAGGTGCCAGTTACATTACGCCATTGCTGGATTCGTATGAGCAAATAAAATAGCGCGCTGTAAAATTTAATTTTTCAACTGCTGTTTTCTAGTTTAGCGTAAAGAACGATATCCCAAATTCTCAGTA
>Ga0172377_10001776_pt1 | contig 21997 bp, 17 predicted proteins | sample Pumphouse3metaG_FD_119749 | JGI IMG/M metagenome (GOLD analysis project Ga0172377, IMG submission 119749) | Leachate microbial communities from a municipal landfill in Southern Ontario, Canada - Pumphouse #3 metaG | ecosystem: Engineered > Solid waste > Landfill > Unclassified | place: Canada...
TCCTGGCATATTTGCCGAAGGGCAGATTAACATTGGAATAACGGATCTTGCCGATAAGGTTTTCTGTCAAAAGTTGTTTGATTTTTTGACTCTTGGTCATGTAACGGCGGACAAAGCCGACCGAAAAAACCTTGGGGTAATCCTGCAATAGCTTCAGCGCTTCACAGGCGTCTTCAAGCGTACGGGTCAGCGGTTTTTCGCAGAAAAGAGCTTTGTCAGCCTCCACTGCGGCCCGGATACCTTCCAGATGGCAATAGGTTGGTGATGCGACGATAACCCCGTCGATATCCGCAGCTTCGGCAAGTTCTGTTGCCGAATGATAGATTTTTGCTCCGTATTTGTCATGCATTGCCTGCGCCGCTTCGGCTTTAGTATCGTATACCCCGGCAATTTCCGCTTCATCGATCAAAGCCAGGTTGCCGGCATGAACGTTACCCAGGCGGCCCGCGCCGATAATTCCAAATCTTATTTTTTTCATATTTGCTTCAATTCCCTTTTTATTGCTTCAATTAATTTTACGGCATAAATGATATCGGCGCGCTGTTCCGGGCCGGGAGGTATTTCCCGTTCAATGGTCAGCGGTCCGCGATAGCCCTGAGAATATAATGCCCTTAGCAGACTGGCAAAACCAGTGTCTCCGTCTCCCAAACGGGTTTCAATACCCAGTTCGTCAGGATTGGCCGGGCGGCAAGCATCCTTGCAATGGACGTGGACTACCAGTTCTCCCATGGTTTTTACCAGTCTCATTGGGTCGTCCTGGTTATAAATAAGCAGATTGGCCGGATCGAAATTGATTTTCTGGTTATCAACGCCGACATCGTTCATGGTTTTTGCCAGTGTCTTCAGCGATTCCTGGCCGGTTTCATAGGCCATGACCTGGCCGTTGGCTTCCAGCAGGCGGCACAGCCCCCGCAGGGCTTCGATTAAACCGGGATACTCAGGATCATCAGGATTTTCCGGAATACAGCCGACATGGGAAGCGATCTGGACAATACCGAGTTCACGAGCCCAGTCAGCGCTGCGGCAGGCTCTGGCCATGCGCTGCGCCCGTGTAGCGGGTGGAACCAGTCCGATAGTGTTTTTCCAGTTTGACCAGTCCTGGCCAGGAAACGAAATGAATAACGAAGTTACGCAAATGTCATATTCTGCGATTGCATCAAGCAGTTTTTTCGTATTCTCCCGTCCGGCGCCGCCGTACAGATATTCATCCGAGGGGGCGGCGAACTGACAATGGCATAAACCGATTTCGCGTAAACGCCGGAAACTGATTTCCGGAGGATCGTCAAAACGTACCATCATGCCGATTCCTAATTCTTCCGGAGCTTTCATCAAATTACATATCCTTTTTATTGTTTTTACTGATTTATTTGCGGCAAAATATCTTTAACCGCATTTTCATTTTGCAATTGCCCGTCAAGCCAGACTGCCTGCGGCTCAAACTGCTCATTTAAAATTACGATATCGGCCCTGTAACCTTTGGCCAGTTTGCCGGCCTTGGCAAAGTGCAGGGACGCCGCCTGGTTCCAGGCTGTAGTTTTGATCAACTCCGTCAGCGGTAATCCTGTAATTTCAGCTGTCCGCCGTAATGCCTGGTGCAGTTGCAGGGTGCTGCCCGCCACCGCGCCGTTTGCCAATTGCGCTTTACCGTTGACTACGCTTACCGGCAGCCCGCCCAGGTCATAATTCCCGTCCGGCATGGCGGAACCGCGCATGGCGTCAGTGATCAGCATGACCCGGTCAGCCGTTTTTAAATTAAAAATCAGCTCGATCATTTCCGGACAGAGATGAATTCCGTCGGCGATGATTTCCACATAGACGTCGTTGGCAAGCAGGCCGCCGCCGACCATACCGAAACGAAGATGATGTACCGGGGTCATTACGTTGCAGAAATGAGTAAGGTGCTTCATGCCTGTCGCGGCGGCGGTTTTGAACAGGCTGTAATCCGCGGCGGAATGCGCCCCGGACGGCATGATGCCGCGTTCGCTTAACGCCCGGCAGAAATCGATCCCGCCCGGCAGTTCAGGGGAAAACGATACTTTGCGGATCGGGCAGACGCGGTTGAGCCGGTCAATCAAAGCGATATCAGGCTGACGCAGAAAATCCGGATTCTGGGCTCCGACGCAGTCCGGGTTGATAAACGGCCCCTCCAGATGGATTCCCAGCAGTTTTGCCCCGGCCGGATGACGACGATAGTCCGCGGCGGCGGCGAAAGTCGCCTCCAAACGCTCAATGTCGACAGTCATGGTAGTTGCCAGAAAACCGGTTACGCCTTCAGCCAGTTTTCCCCGGCCTATGGTGTTGAAAGCGGCAGGCGTCCCGTCACAGAAATCCGCACCGCCGCGGCCGTGACAATGAATATCGATAAAGCCGGGGACAGTAATTTCCCCGGCTAAGTCGTAAGTCCGATCCGCTTCCGGCAACGGCGTTCCGGCAGGCAATATATCTTTTATCCATGCGTCTTGAAGAAGGAGCGATGCTTGACGTAATTCCAGCTCCGGGGAAACCAGATGACAGTTTTTCAGCAAAGTCAGCATAATGTCAGTCCAATTTGATCTTATCCTCGGTATAAACAATATCCGCCGCTTTATGTTCCAGCAAGAAGGATGCGGGCAGTTCCGGCGTTATTTCTCCAGATTTGATTGCCTGCAGCGGCGTGGTTTGTTCCGCAAAACATGCCAGCAGGATAATTTCTTTCGCTTTCAGAATGCTGGACATACCCATGGTTACGGCCCGGCTCGGCACCTGCGATAAATCATTCCCGGCCGTAAGCGCGGCGTTGGTTTGAAGCGTCAGGCCGTCAAGTTCGACGACATGTGACGGCAGCGCCGCAAAATCTTCCGGAGAAATCTTCGCTGCGTCTATCGGTTCATTAAAGCCGATATGACCGTTGAACCCGATTCCCAGCAATTGGATATCCAGTCCGCCGCGCTGCGCGATCAAAATATCATAGTCAGCCGGGGCTGCGGCGTCAGGAAAAAACATGTTTTCATGCTTAAACCCGGTTGCCGGATCAATCAGATTGAAAAAATTCTCAGTCATATATTTGCGGTAACTCAAAGGCTGATCACAAGCCAGGTTTTTCCCGTCCGCACTAACATATTCGTCAAGGTTGAACGTAAACAGCTTCGCCAGTTCCAGTCCGGAACGATTCAGCATCCCGGCGAGCACTGCATAGAGTTTTATCATGGTATTGCCGGTCGCCATGCCGACATTTACCGCCTGTCCGGCCGCCAGTTTCGCGGAAATTACTGAAAACAGGCGTTCCGCGCCGTAACGGCTCATCGCCCCGTAATTTTCAATACTGATCCATTTCATACCGGTTGCCTCCCGATAGCTTCTTCAATTGAAATTACATTAAGCTGCGGCGCGTATTTATTCAAGACGTATTTCGTATAAGGAGACGCGGTTATCAGCAAATCATCCGCCGATTCGGCTATTCGCAAACAGAGTTTTTCCGCCAGTTCCGGGTTCAACCTGTCATAAATCACCGCGCCTTCACCCGCCGCATATGATTCTTCCGGGTTAGTCCCGAACGGCTTAAGTTCATACCCGCACTTTTTCAGCAATTCGCGCGGCGTTGCCGGATTGCCGCAATAATTTTTCAGGTAATCGCTGTCCAGGTAATAAGCCTTGACGTTCAGCTTGGGCAATTCATTATCCGAAAAATATTCGGAACTGTGCATGACTTTAATATTATCCAATTTATTTTTAAGCATGTCATAGCTTGCCGGACAGGAAGTTACCAGGGTTTTACAACCGGAACTTTCAACCGCGCTTTTGAATTTTGCGAAAACTTTTTCAGATTCAACTTTGAAACCGAGCACGTCAAGGGCTTTCCCGGTATCGCCCCCGGAAATTACCTTGCATTGCGGGAAAGCGTCAGCGTTTTTGCTGTACGGGTCAAGGTAATAAAGGACATTTCCCTTACCTTCAACCTTGAATTCGACTTGCGCCAGTTCTTCCGCCAGTTTTTTGACTTTATCCGGAGCCAGCCCGGCTTCGACAATGTCCCGGCGGACAGCCGGCAAAAGTCCGGTCTCATCATAATGGTTGACGCAATGATAACGGCAGGCCGCGCTTAAAGTCGCCTCATAAATCGTATTGATATAGTCGGGATCAGCCAAGTTGCTTTTATCCATGCGGATTCTGTCCATAATCAGGGCGCGGCCGCGCGGCGTGTCGGCTTCTTTAAACGTGACGTTGCCCAATGTCGCTAAATGACGGCACATAAAGCAAAAGCGGCAGGCGTTAATTACCTCAAGATATTTATCGATATTCATCTTCAAATTCCTTTTTTTGAATTAAAAATTAAAAATTAAGAATGAAAAATGTTTGATGGGAGAAATTTCTCCCATACCCTCTTGAATTCTTGTCTCATAAAATTACCTTATTAAAGGTTTATATTGGATTTATAATGAAAAATAATATTATTCTGGATAAAAGTTTTTCTTTTGCCCTGCGAATTATTAAGCTTAATAAATTTCTTCGCGGGAAGCATAAAGAACATGTAATCAGCAGGCAAATTCTTCGTTCCGGTACTTCTATCGGGGCCAATATGGAAGAAGCCAATGCCGCTCAATCTCAAAAGGATTTCTTTGCAAAAACATGTATTGCATATAAAGAAGCTTGCGAAACACGTTATTGGCTGAAATTGCTTAAAGCATCTGATTACATTTCCGCGGCTGCCGCAGATTCTATTATGGATGACTGTGAAGAAATAATCAAGATACTCAGTTCCATAAAGCTTACTGCCGGCAACAATCTTAAAAAATAATATTAACCTAAAATTTTTCATTTTTCATTCTTCATTCTTCATTTCCCCGAAAAGCCCATTTTGCCGGGGTTCATTATATTATTTGGGTCAAGCGTCTTTTTCATTCCTTCGAGGACTTTGAAAGCCGGGCCGTACAGGTCTTTCATGATACGGCCGAGTTTCAGGCCGACGCCGTGATGTTCGTTGATTACGCCGCCTTCTTTGATTGCCGCCCGGATCGCCATGTCCCATATTTTGTTGTAGAGCGCTACGGCTTCATGCGGGTCTTCCGGCGGATTGTCGATGATGAACCGGGCATACAGCATGCAGCCCCACTCATACCAGTGTGAAAAATGTCCGATGAACGCGGCTTCCGGGAAGTTTTCGTTGACTGTATTTTTCATGGCCCAGTAGACGTTTTCGATTTTGGAAAAGGTCGCTACCGTATCGAGTGTCCCGAACGCCTGCGGCATCTGGAACATATAAGGCGGATAGAAAAATTTATAGCGGTTGTCCCACCAGGTTTGTCCCATTTCGAAACCAAGATCTTCCGGGTTCTGCTCCATACAGATGGCGGCCGCCTGTTCCATTTCCAGATCGACCATTTTTTTATAGCCGTCAAAACCGAACACCAGATAAGCGCCTTTTTTGTCGATGCCGAGCACTTTTTTTATCAGTTTGGCGGTTTCCGGTTCGTCGTAGAGCCGGATTACGCAGGGGCGCAGGCGGCTGGTCATGATCCTGGCTCCGGCAGTCATGGCTTCATGCATGGTTTTGAAAAGAAAAGCGTGAAATTTGCGGCATTCCGGAACCGGATGAATTTTCATTGTCGCTTTTGTAACTACGCCTAGAGTTCCCTCGCTGCCCAAAAAAAGCTGCGTCAGGTCGGGACCTGAAGCGTGACGCGGAACCGGCAGCGTATTAATGATTTCGCCGGTCGGGGTAACCACTTCCAGCGACATGATCATATCTTCCATTTTGCCGTATTTAGTGCTTAGTACTCCGGTGCCGCGATGGGCAATAAATCCGCCCAGCGTGGCGCAGGCAATTGATGCCGGGAAATGCATCGTGCTGTAGCCCGCCTTTTCAATTTCCCATTCCAAATGCTGGGTGTTGATGCCGACTTCGACCGTAGTGGTCATGGCGAGCGGGTCGATTTCCAGAACCCTGTTCATCCGTTTCATATCCAGGACAATGCCGCCGTACATCGGCAGCGCGCCGCCCTGCGAACCGGAGCCGCCGCCCCAGGGGGTTACGGGAATATTGTAATTGTTGGCGATTTTCAGTACTTCGGCGACTTCCTGCGAAGTGCCGGGACAGACAATGAAATCCGGCGGGGTTGGGGTTTTGCCCCGGTCATGCCAGAGTTCCGGCACCCAGTAGTAATCAATAGAATGTCCGAGTTTATCCGACGCGCCTGTCCTGACTTGCTCTTCACCGACCGCCCAGGCCAGTTCGCTGCGGATCATTTCAAACGCATAGTTATCCTGTTTCAGCATTTTTAGACTCCATTAATTTTATTAAAGGTTAACAGCTCAATTGGTTTAAAAATAATAAGCGCTTTTGCTTAAACTGATGTTTCGCGGTAAATTTCCGCCATCACATCGTGTATTTTTCGGTATTTTTCAAATTGTTTCGCGTAGAAAGCGGCATTCTCCGGTTCCGGCAGCAGTTCGCCGTTAATTTTACGGCATTGCCGCACCGCGCTTATTTCATCGGCGAAAACCCCGATCCCGACTCCGGCCAGCAAAGCGCTGCCGAACGATGCGTCACAAGCCGCCGGGCGTTTTACCGGCGCATTGAACACGTCACAAATGATCCGGCTCCACAATTCGCTTTTCGCGCCGCCGCCGATCAGGATGAATTCGTGCACCGGCAATTTCATTTTTTCAATGGTGCGGAAACAGTCTTTCAGCGAAAACGCCACACCTTCCAGCAATGCCCGGTTCAGGTCGCCTTTGCCTGTCGCCATGCTCAAACCGGTGAAACTGCCGCGCAAATCCGGATCCCAGTACGGCGACCTTTCGCCCATCAGATAGGGGTGGAAGAACACGCCGTCAGCTCCCGGCGGCGATTGGGCCGCCAGTTTGTCCAGGGCGTCATAATTTGTTTTGGCGGTACAGCAGTTGTCCCGGAACCACCGCTGGCAAACCGCGGCGGCATTGGTTGCGGTAACTGTGTACCACATGCCGGGAACGACATGCGAATAAGTTAAAGTTTCCGGGTGCGGATGCGCTTCCGCCGTCATTACGTTGACGTTGCCGGCGGTCGCCAGTTTGAGAACGCATTGTCCCGGTTCTACGGCTCCGGCGGCATAGTCCTCCACCGCCGAATCGCTGGCGCCGGTTATCAGCGGCGTTCCTTCCGGCAAACCGGTGTCTTTCGCCGCCTGGGGAGTGATTTTCCCGGCCCGGCCGGCCGGTTTTTTGATTTCCGGCAGCGTTTCGAACGGGATTCCGCCGAGTTCGCACAGCTCCCGGTTCCAGCATTGCTTACGCATGTCCCAAAACAGCGTTCCCTGCGCTTCGATATCGTCGCAGGCCAGTTCACCGGTCAAACGAAACCGAATATAATCCTTGACGAAAGAAATATGTTTTATCCGTTTAATGGTTTCCGGTTCGTTGTTTTTCAGCCACAGCATTTGCGGTAAAGTCCAGGTCGGGGCCGGAGCCTGGTATGCCGTATTGAAGATCAGGTCTGAATAATTTTTCTTCAGGTATTCACATTCTTTCACGCTCCGCTGGTCGGTCCAGATGATAGTCGGCCGGATTACGCGCAGCTTTTCGTCCAACAAAACCGCGCCGTGGGTGTAACTGTCCGCGGTTGCTGCGACAACCCGGCCGAATTGCGCGGGATTGAGCCGTCGCAATACCGCGCACATGGCGGCATACCAGTTTTCCGGATCCTGTTCGGCCCATCCCGGTTTCAGATGAGCAGTCGGATATTCCTGCGCTTCAGCCGCTAAAATATTGCCGGCGGTATCGGTTACGGTGACTTTGCAGCCGCCGGTGCCGAAATCTATGCCGAGTAACAGTTCCCTGTTCATTTATCCAAAATCCATTTATGTTCAGGATCCATGACAGACAGGAATTTACGGTTGTTCCTGCCGGCCATTATCCAGAGGTAATACATGGTATAGCCGGGCGCGTTGATTACCGGATGATAGCCTTCCGGGATCAGCGTTGTGTCATTATACTCCACCGTACAGGTAAAATCAATCGAACGGTTATCGGTATATATTTTTTGAATACCGTAACCCGCTTTCGGGTTGAAGCGGAAAAAGTATATTTCCTCCATATCGACTTCAACCGGCAGGTTGTCGAAGTCATGCCGGTGCGGCGGGTAGCCGGCGTGCTTCCCGGAAGCGACGAACGCTTCCCCTATATACAGATGTTTTGCCGGATATTCATCGGTCAGCATCAGGTAAGCGTCGCGTTCATAACTTTCCTTCCCGATATGTACTTCTTTAACCGCTTCCGGCGTAATGACGTAAGGCGTAATATCGGCGGCGTCCGAAGGCGAAGCCGTCCAGGCGATATCAACGTCGGTAAGGGCGGTAACTTCATATTGTCTGCCGCACGGGATGTAAACGGTATAAGGCTTACCGGAAAAAACGTCTTGGCGCTTGCCGATTTCCGCAAAATCAAAATCCTCACCGCGCACGGAACATTTTCCGCCGAGAATGATCAACGCAATTTCCATGTCAGCGGTGTTTGCCGCGTATTTCTCGCCTTGTTTCAGATCAATGATGCCGAATTCGCTTAATTCCAGGTCCCCGTCGCCGATTTTTGCAATTTTGGTGAATCCGCTTTTCGGTTGATAATGTTTAAGATAATTCATTTTATAAAGGCCTCGCATACAGCTTATTTTTCAGTCGCTTTTTTCCAGTCGTTCATGAATTGCTCAATGCCTATGTCGGTCATCGGGTGCTTGACCAGCAGTTCAAACGTTTCATAAGGAATAGTCGAAATGTCGGCGCCGAGCATGCCCGCGTCAACCACCCAGCGCGGATTAGTCAAACTGGCGACGATGACTTCGGTTTTCATATCGTAATTTTTGAATACCGTGACAATTTCTTCAACTACCTGAAGACCGATATGTCCCACTTTGTCCAGCCTGGCGACAAACGGACTGACGTATGAGGCCCCGGCTTTGGCCGCCAGCAATGCCTGGGACGGCGAAAAAATCAGCGTTACGTTCGTTTTAATGCCTTCCTTGCTCAGGACGTTTACCGCTTTCAGTCCTTCTTCCGTTATCGGCAGCTTTATTACGATATTAGGATGAATGCCCGCCAGTTGCCGCGCTTCTTTTATCATGCCTTCAGCGTCAAGGCTTAGTGCTTCCGCGCTGATCGGCCCGTCAATGATTGAGCATATTTCACGAAGGACTTCTTCGCTTGTCTTCCCTGTGTTTTTAACCGCTTTAGCCATGTGGGTCGGGTTGGTTGTCACGCCGTCAATAACGCCAAGCGACACTGCCTTCCTGATCTCATTTACGTCCGCCGAATCAATAAAAAATTTCATCTTGAAAAATCCTTTATTTTTAGATGGAGAATATTTTGTCCGTTCAATAATTTTAATTCTTCGAAAACAAATTGTCAACCTTTAAAATGAAATTATTTGATAAAAAATGAAAAATAAAGAAATTTTTGAATAAAAATGAAAATACTTATTGACGCAGGCTGAATATGGGCGTATACTATGCAATGGAATGAAATAAAATGAATAAATGAATAACTTATGAAAACTTTACGTTCCCTGGAAATTTTGAATTATTTGAAAGAGCGCCAAAGCTGTTCCATCAGTGAACTGATGGAGCGTTTTAATGTTTCCCAGGCGACTATTCACCGCGACGTGACCGAACTGGCGCGGCAGAAAATCATTCGCAAAGTACATGGCGGCGTGGCAATCGCGTCAGCGGTTCCCGAAGGTATCGAGCCGGCCAATTCGCATTTTTCCGAACGGGTCAATAAAAATCTGTCCAAAAAAACGTTAATCGCCGAAGAAGCGGTAAAGCATATTAAAGACGGGGATATAATTTTTCTGGATTCCTCGACTACGGTATATCAACTGGCGCGGAAACTACAAAAAGCGCCATTGTCCAACCTGACTGTTATCACCAATTCGATATTGATTATTCAGGAGTTTTATTTATTTCCGCCGCATTTTTTCCTTATTTCGGTCGGGGGCAATTTCAACTGCCAGCTTAATTCGTTTCTGGGCAGAACCGCGCTGGAAAACCTGAAACGGCTCAAAATCAACAAAGCTTTTTTTTCAGCGGTCGGGCTGACAGAAGCCGGGGCTTCGACTTTTCATGAAGCCCATGCGGAATTTTTAAAAGAGGTTTTGGCGCTGGCGGAAGATAATTATCTGCTGATAGACAGCACCAAGTCCGGCAAGTCCGGAATATTCGCTATTTGTCCTCTGAAAAAAATAGATCACGTATTGTCGGACCGGAAGTCGGCGATAAAATAAACGGTATCCGCTTCAGCGCCCGATCAGTTCCCGGCGGTATTCACGAGGAGAAACGTGATATCTGCTTTTAAACAGCCGGGAAAAGTAAAATTCATTTTCAATGCCTATTTCCGAAGCTATATCATAAACGGTTCTTGAACTGTTCTGCAGAAGTTCCGCAGCTTTGGCAAGGCGGCACTGAATCAGAAAACGCTGCGGAGAAGTGCCGGAAAAATCCTTGAACAGGCGGTTGAAATGATTTCTGGTTACATGAATCCGTTCAGCTTCCAAATCAAAATCCCATTTCTTTTCAGGAAGAGAACTTACCCGCGAAAGCAAATCCTCAAAAAAACGGTTATGATAAGTCGGGATTTTCTTTTCCGTCATATTCTGTTCATGCAGTTGCAGAAGCAGGTCCTCCAGCCGCATAACCATACGGTTATAGGAATTATGATAATGAACCGTATTTACCATGTTAATGAGTTCCTGCATTGATTGAAAGAATTTTTCGGGATGCCGGAATTTTACCGGTAAATTATTCGGATTTATCTCAAAAAGCCCGGTCTCAATATAACGTTCCATTCGCGGCCCACAGCAACATAGCCAGCAATGAGTTCCCTCGCCTGAGTATACTCCGTAGTCGAAACGATGAAGCGGATAGGTCAGAAAAGCGAATGATCCTTGTCCCCGGAATACTTTTTTTTTGTCAGTCCTGACATATAATTTACACGCATGGAAAAACTGAATTCCATAATAACGGGAAAAATTCGTTTTTATTTCGGCCATGCGCTTGGCAGCCCCGGCCATGGTAAAAGAAATTCCGTCAAAGTAATCCATCCGGTATCGCCTCCTGTTTGAAATTTCAATATTAATGCATGAAAAGTGTATGAAATCGCATATTTTGTGCATTCTATTATATCTGTATTTAATGTATAATCTCTTTTAGAAAAAAGCAAATCAGGGACGATGAACTAGTCTGTCCGGCAGTATAAAAAACATAAAAATAAATTTGTGGAACAAAACAAAAAAGATGAAGAAAATCGGTTTTCTGGATTATTATATCGACGAATGGCACGCTAATCAATATCCTGAAATGCTGGCGTCCAGTTGCTGGAAAGATGAATTTGAAATAGCTTATGCATGGGAAGAAATCCCGGCTTTCCAGGTTCCGGGCGCAACCGGGAAACAGAATCTTGAGCAATGGTGCGCCACCCGGAATATCCGGGGCGCAGGTTCAATAGAGGAACTCGCGGATAAATCCGACGCCATTGTCCTGCTTTCTCCGGGGTGGCCGGAACATCATGAACGTTTAAGCCAAATTATCCTGACTTCCGGGAAACCGGTTTACATCGACAAACCGATGACGGATTCTTATGAAGCCGCCAAACGGATGTTTGCGCTGGCGGACGCGCACGGTACCCCGGTAATGTCTTCTTCGGCGCTGCGTTTCGGCTCTCACCTCCAAGCGCAGTTGAATGCTTTTGAAAATAATCCGGTAAATTTCGCGTCCAGCCGCGGCAGCGGGAAGATACGCGGTTTCATCAATTACGGCATACACCAGATCGAAATGCTGGTCATGGCGCTGGGCAGTGGAGCCTCGCGGGTAATGCAAATGTATGACGCGGACAGTGAAATAGACTTTATGCTGATCGATTATCCCGACGGGCGGCGCGGTACTTTGAACCGGATGCCGGGACTTGGGTTTGAATTGATAGGCTGCTGCCGGGACAACCGGGAATTCAGAATTAGTGAATTTACCGATTTTTTCCCGAATATGATTGACAATATGATGCAGTTTTTCGTTTCCGGGGAGCCGAGTGTTCCGCGGGAGCAGACGCTGGAAGCCACGCGTATTTTCGAAGCCGGGATCAAGGCTTTATCTGTTCCGGGGACGTGGGTGGATTGTCCGGTTGATTAAGACGACAGAATTTTTTCGGCGGCGGTTCACAAAAAGTAGGTTTTGGCAGTATAGTGTCTATAAGAAATAGAAAGGTTTATTATGTTCGCTAAGTTAATCAGTTTAATCATTGGTTTCATTATCAGCTCCTGTACGATTATGGCGGGAGAAAATTATTCTTCCCCGGCTGGTTACTGGGATTTTGATGAAGGTAAAGGGAATGTCTGTCATGATAAGTCCAAACTGAAAAATGACGGCAGGATTTATTTTGCTTCCTGGACAAAAGGGCTTAAAGGAAGCGCGCTGGAATTTGACGGCAATAAAAGTTATGTAAAAATTCCCGGTTTTCCTGATCTGGCCGCAAAACAAGCGTTTACCCTTTCTCTTTTTGTCAGGCCGGAAATTGTTATAGGCGGCCGCAATGGTCGAAATATTGTCGGGAGGCCCGGCAGCAACTATACGAACTATTATGTGTTCATTCCCAAAAATACGGATAGATTTCTCTTCAGATTTCCAGCGAATATAGAATGTAAAGGGACTGGAAAAATAAATCTGGCCGAATGGAATCACCTGCTTATGACGTATGACGGGAAATCGGCTTCCGTTTATGTTAACGGCAAAAAAATCTTCAACGCGAAAGGTAAAGGAAAAATATTGCCAAACACTCAACCTCTAATGCTGGGAGGGAGTATCAAGGGAAGAATGTTCAAGGGAAAAATCGATGAAGTCAAAGTATATAACCGTGCCTTGAAACAGGAAGAAATCATGAAAGAATTTTCGTTGTTTGCAGATTTGAAAAATAAATCTGAAGCCCGTGCGGGTAAAGATATTACCCAAAAAGAAAGAGCAAGCTGGCTGCACCGGATCAAACCTGTGCCTGTCGATAAGCCGCAAGCGGAAACCGAAATAAGGGAATTTAACGGAATACCAACAGTTTACGTTAACGGAAAACCCATAGCCAGAATGGCTTATACCGGCTATGGACATGTTGCTGAATGGCTGAGTGACCGGGATCATATTAAGAGTCTTGTCGATAATAACATTCGGGTTTATTTCCTTAAACTGTATATTCCGGTTCCTGTACTGAAAAAATCCAAGATTCCTGATTGGCGGACGCAAATAGACGAAGGTATGAAAAAACTTTTAAAGATCGCGCCTCAGGCATATGTCATTCCCCGGATATTTTTTGTGTCTGACCCTGAATTCGCCGAAATGTATCCTGCAGAACTGTTGACTTTCAACAACGGGGCTTTCGGGCCTTTTACCAACTATGACGGGTGTGCGACAAAAGATATGCCGCGAGCCAGTTTCGCTTCCTTTGTCTGGGAACGCAAAGTTTCCCAGGACTTGCTGAATCTTATTAATCATATCAGGACCTCGAATTATGCGGACCGGGTAATCGGATATTTTTTAACAGCCGGTACTTGCGGCGAATGGCTTTATTGGGATTTCAGCCCGACAAAATATTATGATTACAGCCCGGCCATGCAAAAGCGCTTTACTGAATGGCTCCGGAATAAATATCATAATAGTGTTGAACAATTAAGAAAGGCGTGGAATGACAAGCATGTGGATTTCAATAACATACGGATTCCTTCGCCGCGGGATAGAAAAGGGCTTAATTACGGAGACAAACGTGAACTTTCATTTTATCATTTCCGGGTTCCCCCAAAAGACCGGAAAGCAATGGATTATATTGCCTGCTGGAATGATGAAGTCGCAGACCGGGTAATTTATCTTTCTCAAGTGGCCAAAAACGCGACCGGGGGCAAAACGCTGGTTGGCGCTTTCTGGGGGTATGTATCGGGCGGGAATCCTGTTTCCGGAAAAAACTCGCTGCAAAAACTCATGGCCAGTCCGGCAGTTGATTTCTGGGCTGCTCCACCGCCGTATGAAAACCGGGGATTAGGAAATCATGTGGCGATTCACGGACTTGCCGGCAGTATGAAACTTCACAAGAAAATATGGTTTAACGAATCTGATTTACGGACATATCTTTCCGGCGCCTGGCAGGTAAAAAACGTTGACGGAGCGAATAATCTGGCCGGAACCGAAGAACTTTTCAAAAGAGAGTTCTGTCATATTTTGACCAACAATGTGTATGGTTACTGGTATGAAATGCTGAAAGGATGGTATAATGATCCTCAAATGTTGAAACTGCTGGGCAAATTCCAGGAAATAGACCGCATTTCGACTAAAGTTGATGCGAAAAACAATTCCGAAATAGCGGTTATCGTCAGTGAAAAAAATCTATACTATTGTGATGACCTGCTTCGCCGTTCGTTGGTAGGGAAAGAGAAAATCAATGAATTATGCCGCATCGGCGCGATGCCGGAATATTTTGAGTTATCCGACCTTCGCTTTCCTGAACTGCAAAAATATAAGTTATATATTTTCCTCAATGCTTTTGCCTTATCCGACAAGGAACGTCGATGGATCGCGAATTTGAAAAAACACGGCAAGACCCTGGTCTGGTGTTATGCCCCCGGATTAATTAATCCCGATTCATCCAAACCGCTTGCCGTCACTCATATGGCGCCTTTAACCGGAATGAAATTTGCTTATTCGACGGGAAAATTCAATGCCGGGATCGAGATCACCAAGTCTCAATATCCCATGATAAGCAATTTACCGGCTCATTATCTGTTCGGCAAATACTGGCGGGACTTAACGACCGGTATGGTTGGCGGTCCGGTTAAATCTCCGGGTCCGATCAAGCTCAAATTGCAGTTTGCGGTAAGTGATGATAAAAAAATCAATGTGTTGGGGCGCTATGCGGATACGCAGGGAATCGCTTATGCCGCAAGGCAGTTTCCCCAGTGGACTTCCGTTTATATTGGTTCTATTTATCCTCCCGCCGCGATCTGGAAAGGTATTGCCCGTTATGCGGGAGTTCATATTTATTCTGATTTCGATGAAGACATTGTTTATCACAATAAAAGCTTCCTGGCATTGCATACTTCAGTTTCCGGCAAAAGAACGATAAAGCTGCCGGAAAAATGTGATGTCTATGATTTATTCGAAGGGAAATGTGTCGGCAGGAATATCGAAAGATTTTCATTATTCATACCGGCAAAAACGACAAATTTATTTTTTACCGGCGATATAAATATGTTATCGGGTTTGATAAGGAAATAAACGCAGTCATAATAACTTAAAACACTTTTAAAGGGAGGACCAGGAAATGAAAGATTCTGAAAAATGTAAGTCCTTGAATGTGAACATTTTTACGCTTATTGAGCTCCTCGTTGTGATCGCCGTCATAGCGATTCTCGTTTCAATGCTGCTGCCGGCATTGACCAAAGCCAGGGATGTTTCCAAACGCATAAATTGCGTAGGCAACATGAAGCAGATAGGAACTGCGGTTAATTTTTATGTTTCTGACAATAATTTATACCTTCCGCCTTTGTGGGGACAAACCAAGGAAGAGGCATGGAGAATGATGGTTTCTCCCTATCTGGGAAAAGAAACGGGAGAACTGTCCCCTCTTTTCTATTGTCCGTCCCAGGCCTATGTTAACGGCGTGCCGGGCGAGGTAATTGGTATGAACTACGGATTGAAAGATCCAGTCAGTTCCGATACGAAAACATATTGGGGATATAAAACTACCGTCATAAAAAAATCCAGCCAGACTATGTTGCTTGGGGACGCCTGGTATAAGGACTCCTGGAAATGCAGCAGCGGCATTATTTCAAGTGTAAATGAATCATCCGGCGGAATCAGTTATCGCCATTTGCTTGGCGCAAACTTTATTTTTGTAGATAACCATTCGGAATGGAGAAAGAGATATGCTCCTGCTTCCATTTTGACTTTGAATCCATAACAAGTAAGAGGGAATAACGAAGTGAAAAAAAGTATTATCGCTTTGGTGATATTGACGGTTTTTGAATTTATTTCACATGGAACTGAAAATTTAATTCCAAACGGGGGATTTGAAAAGGGAAAAGCAAACTGGAGTACAATTAAACTTGGTCAGCCGGATTATAAAAGAGATTTTCTGGTTGACGATAAAATATTTCACGGCGGTCGGCATTCGGCGGAATTTAAATATATTTCAGGTTCGGCAACCGGTTACGCCTGGTTTTCCCAGAAAATCCCGGTCAATCCTGGACGCACCTGTGAATTGTCATTATGGGCGCGGCGGAAAGGAGACGGGCGGCCGGTTAATTTTGTTGTCCATGTCCACATGAAAAATCGTCCGCTGATCAGTTTCAGGACAAGATTTTCTACATGCGATAAATGGGAAAAAAATGTGTTCTATTTTAAAATTCCAACCGGAGTAAAAGACATAAATCTCGCCTTGGTCGCTTCCAAAACCGGGACTGTATATATCGATGATATTGCCCTCAAATATTCACAGTTGCCTCCAAATATAATAGAAAGGGAGTCTTCCGTTTTCGTGCCGGTAAGCGAAGATAAGGAAACGTGTGATTTTAATCTCAAAAGTACAAAATCCGGAAACGATTTTGTTATATATCAACGCATGGCGCCGCGCCGTATAAAGTATACGAGTATTCCTCAGAAAAACGAATTGAAGGATGAATTAAACCTCGTCGTTACGCCGGATGAATTTGAGCCTTTATGGTTTTCAATATATGCGGCAAAAAAATTAACGGAAGTATCGCTTAACGCAAATGCCGTATTCAAATCTTCCGGCCGTCAACTGAAACCCGATATCGATGTAAGAGTATTAAACTGCTGGCCCCAGAGAACGGATTGGAATTCCCGCAATTACTCAATGGTTTCCGAATTGCTAGAAAAAAAATCGTCGATAACTGTTCCCGCCGGTAACAGCAGAACTTTCTGGCTCACCTTCAAGATTCCCGAACAGGCGGTTCCGGGAATATATAAAGGCTCGATCATACTGAATATAAAAAAGAAAACAGTAAAGGAAATACCTGTTTCAATAACCGTGCTTCCTTTCAGGTTGAAGCAGCCGCCTGGTCGATATTGGGCAATGTGGACATCAGACAATTACCGCAAATCGCTGAATGAATATAAACGCGAACTGCAAGATATGAAAGATCATGGAATTAATACGCTCCTTTTGTATCCGCAGGGACTGGGCGACTGCCGCTTTGCCGTCGATAAAAAAGGCAAAATATCATTTAATTCACCGACTCTGAGAAAACTGCAAAATATCAGAAGAGAAACAGGTTTAAACGGGCCCCTGCTTTTGTACTGGGGAGGCGGGCTGAAAATTAAAGCTTCAAAATTGGCGGCCTCGTCTGCGAAGCTTAATTTGAAATCAAAAGCGCTTCGCAAAACTTTCATCGATCTTCTCAAAGCCGTTGATGATTTTGTAAAAGAAACAGGAAAGAATGGTTTTTCGGAATGGTATTATCTTGGTACCGACGAACCGCAGATATGGCGCGGCGGGCAGCAAAGCGCTCTTTTTGAGCACACGGCAGCCAGAATGGCGGGAATAAAAAATCTCGTAACAATAAATGAATCGGCATTTACGGAAAAACTCTCCAGATACATGACCGGTATTTGCTGGGGCGGAGCGCCTAACAGCGTTGAAGCGAACGTATACAGAAAGAACATGCCGTGCGAATATTGGTGGTATGGAACCGGGGTATATACGGGCCAGGAGGGCGGACTTATGCCCAACAGGTACTATTGCGGGGCGCTCTTTTACAAAAGCGGAGCAATTGGAGAGGTCAGTTTCGTTTATCAACGGCTGGAAAAAACCGGAGACCCGTTCGACGATTTTGACGCGAATAAATACTCGGAGCCCAAGGACGCATACATCGTCTATCCCGCTGAAAACGGCAAAGATATTATACCTACGTTACAGTGGGAGGGGATTCGCGAAGGGATCGATGATTATAAGTATATTTATACGCTGGAAGAGCTTATAAAAGAAAATAAAAAGCATCCCCGAACCAGGAATCACGCGGAAAAAACAGAAAAAAAACTTAAGGAACTTTTATCGTCATGTCCGTGGGGTATCGGGGGAATCAATTCGGATGATCCTTTTAAAGTCATTTATTCCAATGAAAAAGCCGCGGCGTTAAGAAAGGATGTTATTTCCATGATATTGTCTTTTATCCCTGAAACTGCGGTTTCGCAGGAAACTAAATGAGGCGTTGAAAATGAAAAACAGTTTACAAAAATTTATCGGAATATTTATCGCATTGGTTTGCTGGTCAGGAATTTCAACCGTTCTTGCCGACAAAATAGTTATGGAACTGCCCTTGACGGAGGGCAAAGGCAGTACGGTCAAAAGTAAACAAAATCACCTTGGCAAAGTCCATAACGGCGTTTGGCTGTCAAGCGGTAAAGAGTCATTCCTGGAGTTTAACGGCAATAATTCATACATAGACATACCCCATGCCGGGAACCTTAATTTTAAAGACGGATTTTATTTGAGCGCCTGGATTTTCCCTTACAGTATTTCCGGAAGGATGGTTCCTGTAAATAAAGGAAGATTTTTTTGGGCGTCAGGGTATTTATTTTATATTTATAAAGGGAAACTTGGTTTGGGGTTGGCAACGGAAAAAATACCGGGGAAAGAAATCCAGGGAACCGGGATAGATATTATTACGGATGAAATTGTCGTTAAACCTAAACAATGGACCCATATAGCGGTTACTTACAACGCTCAAGAAGGCAAAGCGCTGCTTTACTGTAACGGGAAAGTGGTAAAAGAAGCTGAAGCTTCAGGAAAGGTTTGTTATGATATTCACCCGAAACTTCCTCTGCGGATAGGAGCTAACGCGTTTTCATTCAATTATGGTCAGTTTAAGGGATTGATCAGAAATATGAAATTATGTAATTTCGCAGTGTTGCCCACGGACGTAGAAGCTGAATATAAAAACGGCAGCCGCATTAAAAATATAGTTGTTGAAAGTTCTCAAGAGAAAAGGGAACGGAAACTAACCGCCGGAATTAATTGTGAAATTATCGATGCGCGTCTCCGGAAACCCTTAAACGGTAAATGCTTTATAAGGTGCGGCGACGGCAATTATTATACGCCGCCGCTGTCTGAAAAATGTATTCCTTACGGAACTTCCAACGTTAAGTGTTTTTATGCTTTGGACGGTGATTTTAACGTCAAACTCCTGCCCGGTAAAGTCCAAATGCTGGTGACGAACGGGTTTGAATATATTCCCCGGTATATGGAATTCTCCTTGAATGAGCATGAAAGAAAAAATGTTGTAATAGAAATGGATAAGCTTGTTGATATGTCCGGTTTAAACTGGTATTGCGGAGATAATGAACTGCAGACATGCGGTCACGGCAAAAGAAGTTATGACTCCGTCTTAAACGGCAAAAACCTGATTAATGCGTTGAAGTTATTCCAGGCTGAAGGATTGAACTGGGTTAATCTCGTCGCTTTCGGAGGGCCAAGAAAGATTAAACAGACAAAAAACGATTTTATTGCGACTGCCGGCATAGAAGTCGGCAGCAGAGTATTGGGAGATGTTATCGGGATCAATGTTCCCACGGCGCCCAGGGGAAAATTCAAACAAATCACCGCAATAGACTATATTAATAAAAACCAGTCGGTCAGTTTGTTTGCGGAGAATTTCATAAACATAGAAACCCCGAAACTCAGATGTGAAGCAAGAGGTTTTGCGGTTGCTTTGGCCTTGGGGAAATGTAATCTCTGGAGATATGCTTTTTGGCATAAAAATCCAATCGGTTATAAATTTTTGAATTTAGGTTTCAAAGTTGCCGCCGCCGCGGGGACTGATGTGTACATAAACAATCATTCCGGCTTGCTTTCTCCCGGTTATTTCAGGTCTTATTCTTATATGGAAGGCCTTTCCTGGCCGGGCGTGGTCAAGTCCTATAGAAAGCAGAATATCTTTGTAACTAAAGGGCCTATGATCCTGCTGAAATGTAACGGCAAGCTCCCTGGTGAAACCATTTATACGGAAGACGGCGCGTTGAAACTTTCTGTGGATGCATATTCCATTGGCGGCCTGGAACAAATTGAAGTCATCGTCAATGGCGCTTTGCTGCGTACTGTAAAATGCAACGGGAGCAGGAAAATTTCAAAAACCCTTGATTTAAAAGTTGATAAAAGTTGCTGGCTGGCTGTCAGATGTATTGGTTCGAAAGTTAAATATTTTGATTCGCAAGTAGCGTATCCGGGGAAATACGCCCATACCGCTCCCGTATATATACAATATAAGGATTATCCGGTTATTCCTGATGAGCAGGATATAGCTTTTGCGCTCGACTGGGTGCGCAAGTTGGAGAAAGTTATAGTTGAAATAGCAGAAAAACAAAAATATTCTCCTGATGTTTATAAGGAGTATATGCCACATATACGCAAAGCCGGAAAAGTATTTGACAACCTTAAGAAAAAACCTAGAAAATGGGATGATAACAAATGATCAGCAAAATGATGACCACATACAGACAAAGCCGAAATTATATAAACGTATTTTTCGGGATCACTTGCAGTTTTTGTACGACAACCGCTATTTTAATTTCAGCTATAGCAGTTTTCAATTTTTCAAAATGTATCGCCGCAGACTCCGATTTGCTGGTATTTGTCCAGATCAGCGACGTGCATATCAGCCCTTATGATCAAAACCCTAAATATTCTTACCGGAACGCGTACCTTAAAAGAGCGATCAGCATCTGTAACGAAATCATAAAGCCGGATTTTGTTATAGATACGGGCGATATCAGCGATTTCGGAACAGTCAGCGAATGGGAAAAATATAAAAAGATCATGTCTGATCTGAAACTTCCCCATTACGTCATACCGGGAAATCATGACGGCTACAAAGCGTTGCTCGCACAATGGCCGGGCCATTTCCAGAACAGCCACTTTAATTTCGCCGGCAAGGGAGTCAGGTTTATCGGCATAAACAGCGTGAAAAATTCCAGAACATATCCCGATAATATCCGGGGAACTATTACCGACCCGGAATTTGACTGGTTGAAGAAGCAGTTAAGTGAAATTAAACCGGAGACGCCGGTATGTATTTTCAGTCATCATCTGCCGGTAGGCAAAAGAGGGAAAAAATATAATATTGACGATAACCGGGAGGCTGCTTTAAAACTTATAAAACCTTACAATGTCCCGCTTTGGGCCGGCGGCCATTATCATTATTTCCTGGCGACTAATACAGGGAAAACAACTTTTCTGATTTCCCAGTCTCTCTCGAAATCAAGAAAAAGTCCCGTCACTAAACGGAACAGCAGGCGCGGCTTCCGGGTATATTGCGTATATAAAGGTATATTCTCTACAAGATTCATGGCGTTTGATAACGGTTCCAAACCCAAAGCGTTAAAGCCTGAAGGCGACTTTTTCCCTTGCTCCGTTATTGTCAGCCCGGTAAGCGAATTGTTTTACAACACAGGATCAAAGAAAGGGAACGGCAATAAAATAACCGCAAAAATTTTCGGCGATTCCGGTATCGAAAAAGTCGAAGTTTATGTTGACGGGAAATTTGCCGGTAATATGAAAACCGGAAGCGATAATCTCTGGCATGCGGTCTGCAAGGTCAATTTGAACAGCGGAAAGCATAAGATCAAAATAGTTGTATCTGACCGGAAAGGCGGAAAAGATATTCAGGAAATAATGACCGGACCGCCGAAACATGGTTATATATCTGAGTATAATTTCAATCCGGAGAATATGTAACGGCGGCAATGGCCTTGGTAATCCCTGGGATTTATATTTCTTTTAAAGGCATCAGCCAGATGATCCCAATGGGAGTGTCCTATGAATACGTAATCCGTTAATTCCGAGCCATTCTATTGATAATTTATTAGTCATTTTCCCTCGTGCAGACAGGACTGATATACTGTATTAATCTGAAAATTTAACATCTATACTGCAACCGAGTAGGCCGGCTTTCGATGAAAGCGGCAAAGAGCAACATTATACGGCCTGTCAACGTTTTATGCCGCCGGTCTCATCGA
>Ga0172377_10001777_pt1 | contig 21994 bp, 35 predicted proteins | sample Pumphouse3metaG_FD_119749 | JGI IMG/M metagenome (GOLD analysis project Ga0172377, IMG submission 119749) | Leachate microbial communities from a municipal landfill in Southern Ontario, Canada - Pumphouse #3 metaG | ecosystem: Engineered > Solid waste > Landfill > Unclassified | place: Canada...
AGCGGCGGCGGCGAGATCCATATTCTTAGCTGCTGCGAGATCCTGGACTAGGGGAATTACTTTTTTAATTTGATCACCCTCTTTAACAAAAGCAGCGATTAACGCATCTGCCTTAATCGTTTCCTCGTCGCCAAAAAGTGTTGTTTTTTGTAATTTTTGTGCCTGAGTTATTAGATCCTGCTGTACATCTCTTTTGCCTTTTAGTGCGACCAGAAGACCTTGTTCTGCTTTAGACTGTACATCATAGGCCGCTTCTGCTTTTTTAACAAAATTAACAATAGAAGAAACAGCAAATGCGGCAAGGAGTGTAGCACCCATAGCCTTGAAAGAAGACATAGCCTTTGCCGAAACCTTTTGTGCGAGACCAATATTTTTTGTAACTTTTTTTGACGCTGCAGAACTCTTTTTCATCGAGGAAACAAAAGCACCTGTTTTCGCGTCAAACTTTATTATGTATGTAAAATTTTTACTTCCCATTACTCCAGCGTTTTTTTAGTTTCTCAAACCTTAAACGACTCGCAGGTTTTTGTTTTTTGCTTTTTTTATACTCTTTGTCTCCGGGAAGTGAAATCAAATCCATCACACTTATTCGTTTTTTTGTCGGAGGACACATGGTTCTCCAGACCGTCCATCGAGCAACATTATAAGATAGTAATTCATCAGCCTCACGATCTGCCGACACCTTCAACAGAAAAGCATCATAGGCCGCTTGAAATTGCAATGGGGTTAATCGTAAATAAGTTTCATAACTCATCCCCATTTGCCCCACCGCTATTCCAACTTGTTCGTCCAGGCTAATTACTTTCCCGGGACTGGCTCCGGTTTTAGATTTTTTTTTACATCCTCTTCCTCAAAAGACATTACCTCCGGGTGATGATCCGTATATGTTATAAACGTTTCAAAATCCATCTTAAAATCAATATCGTTTTCCATAGCCCCAGCCTTTAGACTACAAAAAAGCAAAGCAAGCGAATCTTCGACGCCGTTTACAATATTCGCAGAATGCCCCTGCATCCGTTCGTATGTGACATAACACCTGTTATTTACTAAAACAGGTATACGTACACCCCCTATTTCTCTAAATTTTTGTTTGCTCATTTCTTTCCCGTTTTAGTCTGGTTTTTAACTACAGAATTCAAAAGAAAAATTGTTTGCTCCTTCCAATTTTTTGGACAAGCCTTTATGAATTGTTCAAGAGTAAATGGAAATTTCTTTTTTTCTGTCAATGTTGCACCGGCACACATACAATATGCATACTTTCTTAGAGCCTCTTTGTTTCCAAAACGCACAGCCTTCATATCAACACTTAGTTGCCCCAAAAGGGACCTTCCCTTGTCTGTCACAACAAACCGGAAGTCCTTTTTGTTTAGTTTAAAATTTATATTAGACATTTGTTTTTTTATTAAACATTTGCTCCCACTGTTTTTTTCGTCGGCACACCATCCAAAGAGATTGTTGCGGAATAAGTGCTATCACCTTCAGTCGGATCCTCACGACCACATTCAGAAATATACCCATAAGCCTCATAATAAAAATCGCCCTCGGCTTCAACGGTGTCAATTTTTAGAGTGTCGGCAGCGGGTCTGCCAGAATATTTAACTTGTAACCTCTCACGGTTCAGCCGTGATTGATCGAGTGCGAAAAAATCCGAACCGTCATAACTGGTCAATCCAGCGATGAGAATTGTTGTTACGCCATGTCTTCCCGGCTTAATTCTTGTTGCCCCGCCATCGTCTTTATCTGCTCTTTCACGCATTGCGGTTGAACCGGAATAAGAAAGAGTTGTTCCATGAGCATAAGCTGTCCATATTGGTTCAGCGTCTGTTCCTTCATTTTTGTAGAGCAATATATCTGCTCCAGCTACTACCCCTGAATTTGGCATAATTTATATTTTAAGATTTATTTTTCTGCCGCAACGGCATCTTTAAATTTTTCAATCAGCTCTGCTGTTAGATTATTGGTTAATCCGTTAATCATTGTCAGAGCACCAAGTATACACTGTTCTTCATCAGAATCGGTCTTTAAGAAAATAACCTTCTTTGACAGAAATTCTGCCAGACAGGTATCAAAAGCAACGACATCATTAGCAATGATATATTCTTTCAACCTTTTTAATATGGTGATTGTGTCAGCCGATAATTTACCGGCAAAAAAACAATCATCCATCCAGGAAAGCAAAGCCTTCCAAAAAACACGATCGTATTTTTCAAATATTTTACCAACATTAAAAACTCCCAAAAGTTTTTTCTTAAATATGTCTGTAAAAACAAACAGAGAATCAAGAAACTTAGCAAGAGAATCTTCCTCTGATGCTAAAAAAATACCTTTTTCATTTTCCATAATCTTTCTTATTTTTTTAATTATTTACATACTCTTTCAAAATTTCTTTAGCCTCGGCGAGCGAAAGCTTATTGCCCGACTCAAAAGCTTTGAATACAGCCTTTTTCAAGGTTTTTTTATCAACTGTTTTACAAAACATAAGCACCTTTGAAACCACAGCATTTACGTTTGTTTCTCTCACACTTGTCTCGTCCGAAGCATCAATCATTTCAAGAGCCCGGAGAAGAACCGGAAGATCATTATTAAGAAAACCCTCAAGGAGTGCCAAACCGGCTGCAGTTTCGGGTGCAACCATACCAACCACATAACTAATAATATCATCGACCTTAGTTTCTGCGAAACAATTAAGAGCACGTGCAACTTTTACTGCTAATTCAACACGCTCTGACCTTACAAAAAACACCTTCAAAAAACTTACAAATTTTTTCCACATTTTAATGCCATTTAAAGCCCATTTAAACCCTCTTTAACCAGCCATAAAAGTTAACCTCCTGCGAAGGATCCTTTTTACAAATTCCAGCATATTTTTCAAACTGAAACCCATTAATAGCCTTAAGTAATATTCCAATATTGTTAGAAAGACTGCGAGAAAGCATATATGCATTAATCGCAGCCAGTGTATTATTGCCCAGCTGACCGTCTTCTTTTATGTCTAAAAAATACAGCTCATTGTTATTCAATAAATTAAGAGCTTTTTGAAGATAAAGGACCGCAGCGTAACACCCCTGATTAACGGAGGTATCAAAAAGCTCATCACATAAAGGTTGCTGTTCAATTTCATCAAGTCTTATCTTCTTAAAAAACGTTTCATAATAAAATTTATGCGTAAGAGAAAGAAGGCTGCTATTAATAGACAGCCTGGCGCCAATTATGTTTATAGCAACATTGTGCTTTTCGGAATCAATAAGAGTCCAACCTTCCCATTCGGGGTGAAACCTTCGACTAATACCCATCCACGTTTCGCCACCCCTGTCAGAGTCAAGTAGACTATAAACACCTTCATAGCCAAGTGTTTTTTGATATGAGACTTCAAATTTTCCCATCACAATCTTTTCTTTCTTTGTGTTTTTTAATGAGTTGCTGTATACAATACCTACCCAGATATCCTAAAGCTCCGGACAAAAAAGCAAGAAATAAAGACATTGCAAGATTCGTCCAAACGCCAAATGATATTAAGCCAATCACCGACGAAAACAGAGGTTCAGAAATATCTTTCATTTTCATTTTTTTATATAACCAGGTAGCAGCCTTCTCTAATCTTTCTCCTCTCGCCTTTAACCACTACCTGATTATTCTTATTTACGATCCTGCAACAACTACAAGCCACCACAGGATCCATTTGTTTTCTATCCTGCGTTGTTTTCCAACAAAGCAACTACACCCTTCTGGTCTTTACGTCCCCATGAGGCCCCAAAGCGAACCCAGCTGGAGATAACAGTAGCGCCCAGATATTCGGGTTTATTCTCATCAATAGAGGTCTTTAAAATACCCTCTGCACGACAAGTCATACCAGAATGCCAGAATAAGTTTCCCGGACAATCTGTAGAAATAATAGCATCGTCGATTCCTTTTTTTGCGAAAGAACTTGAATAAACCAATCCTGTGTCGCCCGTTTCAGTTGCACGGACACCAATCTCAATACCCATTATCTTACCCAAGATGCCCTGTTCCAGTTTTGAGGAATATCCTGTTTTTTCATAATCGGTAAATTCTGTCAACTTCAATAGATCACTATAGAAGTCAGCAGTAACAAGACCACAAAAAGACCCCGGAACAGAACCAATATTCATTCTTTGCAACAAGTTATGGACAGCCACCATATCTGCCTTAGTTGCAGCTTTTCTATTTCCAATAAAATCACCTGTAGCAAGAGAAACATTTGAAGCACGAGAAGCACCGGAAGTTTTCAAAATGTTCGCGGCCAAAGTAGGTCCCCAATTAGTAGCTGCGATATCAGCAATTCGAGTATTGATAACGCCAGCCTGTTGAACCTGTTTTGCCTGTCTTTTGTTATAACTAAGAGCAATTTCACTGGGAAGATTAACAGCCAAAGGATCCGCATATACCAGTGTCGTAGGATAAGAATCACTATCATCAAGAGCAACCTTTACTTTCAACGGTAAAGTCTTAATTTCTCCACTACGAGCCTTACCAATTGAACCCTGAATAGGTCGTTCAACTGTTTTGGTCGTGTCTGCTATTCCTGTCTCACCAATAGATTTTTTATAAAAACTATTGTCGGGGAATAACTGTTTTTGCAACTCCGAAGAGTATTTAATTACATTAATTTCAGCCATATTGTTCTGTTTTTTATAGATTAATCAATCTGTCCAGCCGTGCCGAGGACGACAAATACAGTCCCGTTATACATAGCTTCTACTGTTTTGGTTTTACCAGCCACACCGGTGATAGAAGCACCGGTAATATTGTTACCGAAAATAGTCTTTTCCGTAGCGGCAGACTTAAGAGAAAACATAAGCCTTGCCCCAGCCTTTATATCTTCCGGAATCGAAAGATTTATAGTTCTATCCCCCGTTGCAGGGGTTATCACACCGTCGACAAGTGTTAAATCATTGTCAACTTCAATTGTCTGATTACCCGTAGCCGACAATACAGCCGAAGATGCGGGACCAAACGGAAATCTAATAGTCTCCATATTTTTTTATTTTAATGTTCGTAAATCAACTTATCTGCAGCTTCCAATCTTGCAAACTTCTCTGGATCCAAACTTTCCATTTTTGCCAGGGCTTCCGGATCGTGTTGCTCATACCAGGCAAAATCCCTTGCTTCTGCAGCATCGGCATTAACGCCCTTACTTTTTTTAGCGGCCTCGGCGAGAAGATCACTCATCCTTGTTTGTTCTCCCATGGGTTTTTCCTCTCCAATTTTATCGATATGCAACATATCAACAAAGAGATCCATATCAACTGTTGCTAGACGACGAAATTTCTCTTCGTTCCCATTTTCACCATCTGTCACTGCACCGGTTTTTTTGCCAATGCCTATCATTTGATCAATCAATTTCTTATTCGAGTCTTTTGGAATAGAAATTTTTGCCAGTGCATCAAGCACTTGCTGTTCTGACGCATCTCCCTTTAGGGTTATGCCGAACTTTTTGTTTAAACATTCAATTATTTTATCCATCTTTTTATAATTTGATTCTTTTGAATCCATTGTTAATTTTGCCACTAACTTAAGAGGTGACAACGAGGCCAGTTCTATTTTACGTCCCGACACAATAACTTCATCAACCAACTTAGCAGTAAGGGCTTCATCAGCCGTAAACCAGGTATCTGTTTTCATCATCTTTAGAACATCCTTTTCTGCAATATCTCTTTTCATTAACAACTTAACAAGAGTGTCTTTTATCATTTCCAACCCTCTTTTGTCTTTTTTACTAAGAGACTTTATCACCTCCCCATCATCATCAACATAAAATGGAGAATGAATCATTATTTTTGCGAAATCGTTAATTCTTACATTGTCGGCAGCGGCTATAATTACAGCAGCCATACTTGCAGCAATACCGTCCACTGTAACCGTTATCTGAGCACGGCTAACAAGCATTTCGGCGACCACACTTAGCCCTTGAGAAACTAATCCCCCATTACTGTTTATCCGAATATTTATCCTGTCGTAGTTATCTCCCAGATAATTTAGTTCACGAGCAAAATAATTACCATCTATATCGTCACCAATATCTCCATACAATAACATCTCTGTTTCCCTCTTTGCTGCATCAATTATTTTTGAGAACTTTAAATTCATGTTGTTTACATTTTTAAATTATTCTTGCCAGAACTCAAAAATCCAATTAATTTACTACATAAAAAAACATCTATCTAACTATTAAACACTATGTTTAAACGGTTATCACTATATTTTTTTATAGCAGCCTTTTTATACAATTTTGGATAAAAGAAAAGGAGATTACAAAATGGCAGTAACAAAAAAGACAGCAATAACAGAATTATATAACTCGGGATGGGAACAAAAAGACATTGCCAGGATATTAAAACTTTCAGAAGTAACCATTTCGAAGCACGTGACAAAATTAAGTCTCAAAAGACAGCGTTGCATGCAAAGTATTGCGAAAAAGACCTCTGTCGAAAATGCACTTATAGCATTACAATATCAGAGCAAAATCATTAAAATGATTGCCCAGAAACTTGAAGAAAAATTGTCAGACAATCCCAATCTCGAAGACCTTAAAAACTCACTGATACCAAAAGGAGAGATCGACGCCCTTCAAAAATTATTCACAACCATTAAGACAAAAGAGATGGAATGGTCATCTCTCGTTAAAATCATACGCGAATTCATTGACTACATAAAGAATGTTGACATAAAACTTGCACAATCTCTAGTAGATAGTGCCGACGATTACATAAATGCAAAAAGGAGGGTAATGTAAATGGAGCTGCGGGCAAAAGAAAAACAAGAATATAACTCCTGGCTAAGTGAAAAGGCAGCAATAAAAAGACAAGGCCCACGGCAGGAAAATCCAATTATACAAAGAAAAAGGATAAAAGACCTGTTATTGCCTGGTCACGAAACTAAATTTTTTAAATATTATTTTAACCATTTAATCGACTGTGATTTTGCCTACTTTCAGAAAAGAGACGTAAAATACATAGCCGCACACAAAGACACATTTGCCGTCATGGAGTGGCCCCGTGAACACGCAAAAAGTGTTATCTGGGATATTATGATGCCTTTGTATTTGAAGGCGAGAGGAGAGCTATCAGGGATGGTTATTGCATCAAGTAATGAATCGAAAGCAGACACTCTGTTGTCGGACATACAATCAGAATTGATGTTCAATAGTAGATATGTTAATGATTTTGGACCACAATACAATCAGGGAAAATGGACAGACGGGCAATTTTCAACTATTGACGGAATCGGATTTTGGGCATTTGGTCGCGGACAGTCGCCGCGTGGACTTCGGGAACTTGACAAACGGCCTAATTATGCAGTAGTCGACGACATTGACGACAAAGTATTGGTAAGAAATGAAACCCGCGTTGACGACACTGTTAACTGGGTGATGGAAGATTTATACGGAGCCCTCCCAATAACAGGATCCCGATTATTAATAATAGGAAACAGGATACATAAAAAATCGGTACTGGCAAAAATAGTAGGAGATGTAGAAGATGACGACCCGGAACGTGAAGGTATATATCACAGCAAAGTTTTTGCTCTTGAAAATCCCAAAACCCACAAAAAAGAACTAGGAACCAAAGGTGTTCCTGCATGGAAAAGATTTACAAAAACACAGTTAGAACGTAAATTTAAGCGTATGGGCAAAATAAGAGCTCTGCGCGAATACTTTCATGAACACACAGAAGAAGGAACAATCTTTACAGAAGAACAATTGCCGTGGACAGAGATATTACCATTAGAGCAATACGATGCTCTTATAACCTATAACGACCCAAGTTATAAGAAAAGCGCGACAAGTGATTGTAAGTCAATTGTTTTAATAGGTAAAAAAGGCCGCTATTATGATATAATAGATATTTTTTGTCGTCAATGTACTACTGCGGAAATGGTAAGAGCGCATTATTCTATCGCCGCACAGGTACCTGGCAATTTGAAAATAACACACTGGATGGAAGCAAATTTTATTCAGGATATGATGCTTGAAGCATACTGGAATTATGGCGAAAAAAACCCTCCTTTGTTACGAATACGAGGAGACAAGAGAAGCAAACCGGACAAAGAAGTAAGAATAGAGAACCTTTCACCATTGACAGAACAATGCTTTATAAGGTTTAACCGTGAATTAAAGCATAAACCGGATATGCAGGAGTTAAGACACCAGTTTTTAGGTTTTCCAAACGCCAAGGTTCACGATGACGGACCAGACTCTGTAGAAGGAGGAATTTACAAACTCGACAAAAAGAAAGGCAAAAACAAAAGAGGGCACAAAATAAAGATAGGGCAATTTTCGAGAGACAAAAACAGATCAATCTTTTAAATAAAATAAAATGCAATTTTTAACAAACACTGATTTTCAAGGAATAATTGGAGAGAACACGCTTGCGTCTCTTCGTGGTATAGATGACATTAACATAAACGAATCTGAGAAACTTGCGATAACAGAAATGGACCCCTTGCGGGAAAACTTCAATATCGCAACAGAACTTCAGAAAACAGGCAGCGAAAGAAACGACACCCTTATCAGAATGTTAATACACATAACAGCCTACTATCTTTACAACACGGTAGACGACGCAGACATTCCAACACGAATAGACGAAAACTACAACAACCAGCTAAAAAACATCGAAAAAATAGCAACAGGAAAGCTATCCAGTACGATAATGCGAAATTTCGACGAAAGCGGTGTAAAAATAAAAAGCAGCTATAGATTTGGCAGCGATCCTGCACGACATAATTATATATTTTAAAAAAATAAAAATGAATTTCTTTGATTTCCATAAAAAAAACAAACTGGTAGCACAAAACAATGAAATAAAAAAAATGCTACGAGACAAAAAAGGCAGCCGTCTGTCAGACAAAATAAACAAACCACAACCAAGCCGAATTCGAATGGAATTAGCAGCACTTCGTAATTTTGTTATGGACGCTAAAGATCCGTATAATCCCAGCTGGGTTCAACTATACAAAACTTACGAAAACGCACTTACAGACGGAGAAGTATTTTGCCAAAAAGGTATTGCTGAAAGCAAATTAAAAGCAGAACCTTTTATTATTATTAAAGGGCAAAAAGAAAACAAAGAGTTGGCGGAGTATTTTAAAAAACCCTGGTTCGACTCCTTTTGTGAGGCAAAAATTTCGGCTGAATTTTTCGGATACCGACTACTTGAATTCGGACCATTTAACGAAGATGGGCAATTTACCGGATGCAAACTATTCCCTCTTTATAATGTTTATCCCCACAATAAAAACATTATACTGTCAGAAACAGACACGGAAGGAATACCCTATTTTAACGACGATAAAGAAAAAGGCCCTGTTTTACGTCCTGCAGATTTATTCTTTATAGAGCTAGGTGATTCTGAACGATTAGGGAAACTGCAGCTAATAACAAGAGAAGTGATACTCAAGAGTTTCGCGAGACACGACTGGAGCGAGCATAGCGAGAAATGGGGACAACCAAGGATGGTGGTAAAAACAGACGCCGAAGGCAACGACCTTAATATTATTGAATATGGGTTGAGAAATTTTGCCAGAAATGGATATGCTATAGTCGGGATTGACGACGAAATTGAAAAAATAGAAGCATCTTCGAACGGATCCGGGTACTTAGTTTACGACAAAAACATAGACAAGTGCGACAAATATATTTCTAAAATAATAAACGGGCAATCCGGAACAGGTGAAGAAAAAGCCTTTGTAGGATCTGCTGAAGTTTCCGAGAGAATCTTGTCAGACTTCATGAAAAGTCGCCTCAGAGAAACCGAAAATATTATAAACGAAAGACTGATACCATTTCTTATACAATGGGGATATCCACTTGATGGTGCAAGATTTCATTATCCGGCATTAGATCCACCAACTCCAGGAGAAAAGAACACCAACGATCCGGCCGCACAGAACAAATTTTCTGTATTAAAAAAAAAAGATAAAAACAGACACACCATGGCTGTAGATGCTAAAAAAAACGAAATTAAAGATATACTTAGTAGCTATAGCAAACAAATAAAAATGGGCACACAGGTAGATATAGCAAAAACAAGCTACAACAACCCGAGATTTAGTCTTTATAGTAACCTCCAGTCAGATGCGGCACGTTTTGCAACCTTCAGAAACAGTCAGAAACAACGCGATCTATTAAAGGCCACAGGAGTATCAGAGAAAAAAGATATAGAAAAACTCTATAAAGACTATTTAAAAACTGAGAACCAAACAATTTTTGGTAATAGCGCAGCAGCTGAAAGATGGACAGGATTTAAAGAGAATGCGGATATGTACCCAAATTTGCAATGGAGAACAGCAGGAGATAATGACGTAAGACCAGAACACGCAGCCCTTGAGGGGTTAACGCTTCCTATTGACGACCCTTTCTGGAACTCACATACGCCACCATTAGGATGGGGGTGTAGATGCGAACTTGTCCAGACAGATAAGGAAATAAAAAAACCGGAATATTATAAAGAAACTCCTGTGCCAAAAGGATTCGAATTTAATCCAGGAATAACGCAGACACTGTTTTCCGACACCGCAGGATATTACACCAGCCCATCCGCAGAAAAAACGAAATCGCTGACCAAAGAAGCAATAAATCTAGCAGGTCAGGTGAGTAAAGAGGAAGTAACAGCAGCACTTGCAGATAAAGAATTAACCATAAAAAGCCCTGGTATCGAAGAGGCAAAAATAACCACAGCTGATATTAAAAGAATAACCACAGGTGAACATAGCAATCCTGTTCTTAGGAATTATCTTTTATTTGATATCAAAAATGCAGCAAAAAACGCAACCCTTGTCAACACAACAACAACAAAAGGAATTGTTAACTACACCTACAAAATTAAAGGTATAAAAAACATGTATTTAAAATTCAACAAGACAGTTACAGGGAAAATCAAACTTCAGGCTATAACCGATAACATATAAAAAATGGCAGGCATAAGGTTCATATCAAAAATTCAGTCATTACAAAGACAAATCCCCGGCATAAGAAAAAAAATACCTGGCATAATAAAAATAGAAGGTCTCCAATTTATTGCCGACAACTTTAAACATGAAGGTTTTGAATATCGAAAAGGCAACTATATACGGTGGCCAAATAGAAAAAATAAAAAAAACAAAAAAAAATTAATTGGTGAAAAACATGGAGGATCTCTTAAAAGAAGCTGGCAGAGCACAACAACAAGCAAAACAGCCTCCTTTACTTCCGCCTTACCTTACTCTGCAGTACACAATCAGGGATTAATGGCAGGAAGACCACCGGGTTTTAAAATGAATAAATCAGAAATGATAGGAGACTCGCCGGCGTTAATACAAAGGATAGAGAACAAAGTGGGAGGAATAGCAGACGCGCTGCTAAAAAAATAAATATCTAATAAAAAAATAAATATCTAAAATTTAAAAACATGTTATATCCTATTTACACAGCAATTAAACAACAATTAAAGACAATAGACACAGAGAATAAATTCGCAGGCATAGAATGGTACAACGTACAATACGAGAGCACGATTGCTAAAACACCGCGCATTTTTGTAGAATTTCCCGAAGAACTCAAATTTGATCAGATAACCAAAGATTCAAAACGTGCGCCAATTAAAATACAATTACACATAGTTTCGCAGGCAATAGCAGGAGCAGACGGAGCAATAGCAGACTCAATTGTAGAAGAACACGAAAATGTAGCCAAGATTGCCAAGAAAGCCCTTTGTCAATTTACGCCCACTTATGATGGAGTAAAATTAACAAAACCTCTTCAATTGTACTCATGGAAACACTACCACAAGTACAAAGGATATATGATTACAATGCTTGTTTTCACCTGTAAAAAACATCTTATAGAATAAGACACAAAAAGAGCCGCTATTTCGATTAACGGCTCTTTTTATGACAACAAAATTGTTATGATTTTACATAATGGCAAACCGGTGGTCTAAAAGCAACTCTTCTGCCGAATGTTTTACAGACTCATACATAATAGAAATACACTCGTGTTCTGCCACTATAAATTCAATTATCGCACCATCACTCATATTCCATGAAGATAAAAGATAAATTACATCACATTTTCTAAGCATTTTTATACACACATCCATTTTGTCAAGCCACACAGCATCCGGTTTATCCTTAAAAATCCTTTTGCAAACTAAATACGGATTAACAACCGTGCAGTTAGGATCCGCTTTTCTCAACACCCTTTCCGCCCTCTTAAAGTTTTCTTCTGCTATCTCCGGAGGCAATCCTGATATTTTGCCTGATATATATATCCTTATTCTTTTATTCTGCGTCATTCCGTGGAGGTGTAGTTGTATTATCAATCATAGGCCTGTATACTCCGTCACCTTCTTTGATAACGTTCGTTTCCAGCATTGTCTTTTCTGCGAACCTGATCATCAAATCAGCTATATCCATTACCGTATAACGATAAAGCACAGTGTCAGTAACAGGATAAAAGGATTCATCCTTAGTAATAGCTACATTCTCTTTTAAAAAGTCTAATGCTTTTTTATTTTTTGTCAACAATTCTTTATACCATACAACGTCTTCCCGGCGTCGGGGAAATGATGTCTTCGCAATCCTTTTCTTTTTTAATAGTTTTTTACACATAGCTTATTTTACTTAATAATTAACTTTATTTTACACAATGGCTCATATTCCAGTACTTTTTTTTGCACACATAAATGGGGAGTATTTTCAATTTCCACCTTATCTATTTTAACACCCTCATTCTCAACTTTTATTTTTAAGTTCAAAAGGATTTTATTGATCTGTTCTTCGGCTGCAAACTGCAACCTTTTAATTTCGCTAATTTCGTTCATTTTTATTTATAATATTACACCTTGTTTTAGGCCAGTTTACATTACCAAGTAGATCGATATCAGGAATAACCTTCCATTTCTTTTTATTAGGAGTTTCACCCACTATCAATCCAAAAACAGAACCCTCATTTGAATAATACTCAACTCTTTTGTAATTCTCTCTTTTCATAATATTGTTTTTTTGATTCCCTGTTATTACCCCTCCATCTTCGTTGTCGAAGGTTAGTTTTTTTAATTTTATTAGGATATAAAAACTTATCCTTTCTACTATAGGTATGACCTACCTGTAGAATAATGGGAGTGTAGTCAACGCAATAAACGTCTGTAGAATATATCATTATAGTTTCCCTGTACATATTTATTTGTTCGTCAATTAAATAATTCTTTCTCTTTTCCCAAGCTCAAAACAAAAGACCCTCTCTTTACAAGGAGTTGCTCCTTTAAAGAAAAGACGATAACCGTAAGAAAGCCCCAGACAATCGACACGCAATGTTGGATCATCCTTCCCATAACCATTTTTCATTATTAGTACATCAAATTGTACAACTACAACAAGATCCGCCATGATGCTATTTTTTTTAATAGACTGTTCCCACCACTTTTGAGATCTCTTTTTACCGTCATATAATAAAAGCCTGCAACACCAGTATGGTTTAAACTCTCGATATTCTTTGTTTTTTTCAAACAATTCAATCAAATCAAACCATTTTTTCTCAAGAGTAAGATGTAATGTGTTACTCATATTAAACGATTAAAGATATCCGTGTATTTGTCGCTCATTAGTTTTACAGAGTTTGTAAAAACAACCTCAACCTTCTCTTTGTTTTTATAAACAGCAGAAGCCATTTTCCTTTTACCCACAACCAATTCAACAATAGCACCACTTCGTGTGCACTTCAGTATTTCCTTCTTAGCCTCAAATACAGACGGAGCATAATAGAGTGGGAACATTTGTGTCCAGCCTTCTTTCAAAAGAATCTGGCAGCGGCATAGTAGCCAACGGTCACCTCTTTCTAAACTATCAACAAAAGAGGTCTGTGATGAAACAAAATCAGACACAAGGGCACCATTTCCCTTCACTAAAACAGAAATACGGAATTTCTTCATTTTGTCTCTTTGTTTATTGGACACAGAAGAAAATTCTCGTACTTCCTTTTTATCATTAAGGGGATGAAAGTCTATTCCCACCCCCTTAATTTTTTTATGTTCAGATATCTCCATCATATCCTCATGCTTTTAGGAATATTTTTTCCGGGGATATTGCAACGAAAAAATATATCGTCAATACGACAACCTCTGTCAACCTTCCAGTTAGACAAATCACCAACAAATGCAGAACAGGAAAACATGCATGTCATGTTTTTAACTCTTGCAACATTCCATTTCGATACATCCCCATTAAAGTCGGAATGAAAAAAAACACAAGACATATCTTCAATTGCCGACACATCGATAAAATTAAGATCGCACTCATTACCGTTACACTTTATAGCTTCCCTGACAAGAAGCTTTAGTTCTTCCTTGTTATGTGCAACAAGTATCGTAACAGGTTTCTTGCTATGCTCAGAAACAACCTTCTCTACCTGTTTCTTATTAAAAATCTTTTTTGAAAAAATATTATTCATAATTACATTACTTATTAGATTCTTTAGAGTTCAATTTAGTCAGCATACCCCTTGCGTTAATTCCCAGGTAATTATAGAAACAGGCCGTCGAAATATGATAGACAGGCTTTATATAATTTTCATATACATATTTATCATTGGCCTCCCCGTCGAATTTTGCGGAATGAGCCTTGTATATATCCTGTATATCTTTAATTAAAAGAAGTTTATTTCTATGATTGTATGCCATACCGTATTATTATTTAAATATTTCAGGATTAAAAGAAAAATCAGATGGAAAATCAACAGATGAAATACTCAGAGGAACCTTTAATTTCTGACCTGTCGTCGACAAGGTGCTTGCTTCGATATACAGAACTGATTTTTTAGGCTTATAGCTTTTACGAATAATGTCGACGCCTCTCATTAACTGTTCGTCTTTTTCCTGTTCAGCCATATTTTGCAACTCAATAACCCTGTTAGGTTTTAAGTTGCCCTTAATATCTTTCTTAAGAAGTTGATTAATATAACCAACAAGCTGTGCACTTCTTTTGTCAACAGCCAGGCTGTCCATATATTTTCGAACAAGATCAATACCTGCATCCAGAGTATCGTCATAAAAATCCAATACCCGATACCCCAGGGTAATACAATTACCATCGTCATCAGAGAAAGAGTAAGACTGCTGACCTTCTTTTACGCCAAATAGTTTTTGCTTCATCCCTATCAGTGTAACAAATGTTTCAAATGTGTTTTTCTTAGCGAGACTCAATGTGTCACTAATAATTTGCAGGGCTTTTATCTGGTCAGCCACAGCTTCTTTAACCAACCCTTTGTAAGTGAGAACTTCGTTTTCGTGTTTCTCAATTTTTTCCTTTTCCTTAGCGGCAACCTGAAGTTTCAAACTTTCAAACTGCGCAGGACTCAAATCTTCGAGATTAATTCCATTCATTTTTTTATTATTTAGTTGTTATTAAAATTATCAATAGGGAAAGGAACACTGTACGTCTCTATGGCTTTCCCCATACCTTTTTTCCTAAGTCTCAATTGTTTTATTTGTATTTTTGCATTATTCCACCGACGAAAATGAACATCAAAATCAGGATCGTCAACCCTTGCCTTATCAATCCACAGACTTTCTTCATTTTCCTGTCTTTTAAACATCTCAATATTTGCATTAATATTTTCATTGCACAGCCGGATGATCTTCTTAGTTCTGTTTTTTCGTCCCATGTCTACATCTTGCTAATTACACATTTCGAGAAAACGTATATCGTCACCAGACATACAATTAACAGAATTCAGATCCTTCTGTTTATTTACAAATGCGGAATAAAGATTTATTAAACGTTGCCGTGGAATTTTATTAAAAGACCTGCAACCGGAGGCCCTGCATGCAACACTTTTAGCGGCATAAATATCAGAGTCTTTATGTAGTAGCTTTAAATAACCACTAACCGCTGCAATCAATCTTTTTCTCCACTTATCCATCTCAACAACATGTGGAGCAACCATTTTTTCAAGATTCCTGTTGAGTTCAATCAACTCATTTACCGAAAGTTTTAGACTACTGTCTACACCATAACGCTCCAGTAAAGTAAGTTTTATTTCACTGTCAAAACCCATCCTTGACAGCAGAATATGAAACCTGCGCACCAGATACTTTTTTTGTTCAATAACTTTTTCCATGATTATAATATTATTTATTCCTGTGACCCCCAATAATTTTCAATACCTTTTTTCCATATGTCAAACTTCCCTGTATCACCTATAAAACGGCCCTTGCTAAAGGCCCTGTACCCTTCTATCCATATTTTCAATGTAGCGTCGTACATAATATTAACAGCACTACGTCCTAAAGGTTTTCTACCCTCGGACTGAGAAATAAACACAAGGAGTTTTTTAGGATGCTTATTTTTAAGGGCTAAATATTTAACATAATTCAGTCTGGAATGCTGAATAGAGTCAATAATTACAAAATCAGCGCTTTTCCTTTTACTTAGCCGCGTCGACAAATCGGTTATCGATTCGCAATCAAGAAGAGAAAACTTTTTTTTCACCTCCTGCATATTAAAACGTCTTAACGTATCTTGCATTGTCAAGCAGACACCCTCTTCTAACGAATCGTACAACACATTGCCATACTTTGATAATTCCTTGCATAACTGCATAACAAAACTACTTTTCCCGTTACCACTGTTTCCCCATATAAACCACACGCCTGTTTTTTCGGGCTGTCTAAAAGCATCAGCCCAACGCCCTTCAAATGGTAATTTTTCTTTTTTCATGCTCAAAACCCTTGTTACCGATAAAGCCTGTTTCATTTCTCGGCCTGTTTCATTCTTTTTACCATGTGAATAGATCTCTTTGCACGTCGCAAATCAAAGTCGTAATGCTCAACGTCCTTCAATACCTCAGCAATTTGCGAACGCTCAATAACTCCATTTGTATTACATAGCGCATAAATATCATTGGCACAATTCGAAGAGATTTCAAAAAACTTACGGCCAATACGACTGTCCATTTCGGCATAACCTCTTTTATTATAACGCAACCCGAGATCCATTCTTCTCTGTATATAAGAAGTCGATAAAAAAACAATACCACACTCATCTTCCAGGTGGTTGTATAGGTTAATAAAATAAGCAAAGACAGGATCAGACAATTTATCAGCCTCGTCGAAAACCAGAAGAGGTGACGACATTTGCGTTAACCCACGAATAGTAGCAGAAAGAGAATCCCTTAGTCTCATATCGTCGGTACGCAGCCCTACAGAACGGGCAATTTCTCTAATAAAATCACTCTTACGCATGTCTTCACTACATAGAATAACAAAAACATTGCGATGCGAAGAAGCATAAAGTTGTGCTGTTTTACTTTTACCACAACCGGCAGAACCAACAACCCATGTAACATTTTGATAATTTTGAGCATCATCCAGTGCATAAGATATCTCTGTATAAGCAGTGGTCTCAGTATACTGCCAGTCAGAAGACCTTCCACCTGTTTGTATTTGGATTTTACGCCACATAGCATCACTAATGGCACTGTCTTTGCATGCAAGGATTTGACTTAGTGTACCTGCCGAAACCCCATTAAGACTTTCAGCCGCTCTGTTTTGTGAAGTAAAACGACCAACATAATCTTGTAGTTGTTTGCGAATTTCTTCTTTTTTCTCATCCGTAATAATAGCACTCATAATTTAGAATTTAAATTGTATTTGAATTATATTTGAACGTCATTTAAAAGCAATTAAAACTTACCTGCAATCTTTCTTAAATCGAATTTATCTTCTTTGGAATCGTCCACATCAAACGTAAGATTGCTTATCTTTTTTGTAACCTTCCCCAGTTCCACCTCTTCGGGATCTCTTCGATATCTGCGAACGCGTTGTTCTATTTCCCTCTCTGCCCAGGAAGGCATGTTTTTCATTTTTTGTCTATTCAGACCGTTTTGTTCTGGTGCAACGCCATGATCCTGTTCTATTATACGAGCAGCAACCTGTCGTTCTATTCTGTCAAGCTTATTGGCGACAACCTGTCTACGAATAAATGTTTGCTCTCCTTTTTCTTGTTCCTGTTGTGCTCTGTGGATAACCATGTAAGGCTCGGCGGTACATTCAAATCTCATTCCACCATCAGGCTCTTTCCTATATAGTCTAACCTGTGTCTGATCGTAAGGGTCGTACATAACAAAAAACCGCCTACCGATATTATTCCGTCTCCATTCGTGATCAGGAACACCAGGACGGCTAAAAACTTCGTATGCAAATTTTTTACCTTTGATAACAACCTCAATTCCGGATGCAGTAAATGTAGATGCCCTCTGGGTACGAACCCAAAACATGTCTATCATATCATAAGCAGTAACTACCTCCGTTTCTGCGTTAACAGAGGAATTATACATATCTATTCTACTTATGCCTGTAGCAGGATGTTTTAACTCATTCCATTCACGACGAGCCATCAAATAGGCTGCCTTTAATTCATTTAACGTGTAAAGGTTTTTTTTATTTGCGCTAATAAATTCAACATTGGGTTTAGAATTTTCCTTTTTTGTAGTAACATTTTGTCCGGTAAATCTCCAGTCTTTATGTAAAACTTGTGCTTGAAATCTTGAGAATACATTCTCGATAGTCTTAGACTGTCCGGAATAAGGAGCAGTAGGTCTGTGTATATTGCAAATTCGCGAAAACAAACCATCAGATTCATTCCTCTTATGTCCTCCCTGGTTGTCATACACAATTTCATATGGCTTGTGGCCAGATTTCTGTATTGCCATTCTGTAAGAATTACACTGCGCCTCATAATCTTCATGATCACTAATCCAGTAACCAAGAAGTACTTCAGAAAAAGCGTCCACAACTTCATATACCTGGGTTGTTTTAACTACTAACTTGCCAGCCTCTGTGTATTCTTTATAATATAAATTAAGCTTCGTGCCATCACCATACCATAATGCATCCCGCACGCCAGGTAGCTTTGTCCTGTTTTTACGACTATATTTTTGATGAGACTGCATTTCTCCATGAGCAGCGTCATACCATAAGGGTTCAATTTCGGGACGAAACAGAAATGAATGAAGGCTATTCTTCGATTTTAATTTTTTCCATCCATGAGACAAAGCGATCTGGTTAAATTCGGTCCATATTTGTTGCTCTGTATATACAGGAACAACGCTTCTTTTTTTCGCAATAATCCACCGGCCGGCATCAGCTGTAATTTTAAGAGTATTGGTATTCCCCATTCTGCCATTCACCAGAGTTTTATATCCGTTTTTCTTATATTCTTTAATTTTATCTTTCAGTCTGGCCAGATTAGACGGCAATGTATGTGCATATTCTTCTCTCAGTTTTTCAAGAGAGCCTTGTATTGTTGGCCAAAGATTACGTCTGCAATTGTTAAGCGCTTTTGTTAGAGCAACTCTGTTATTAAGCTGACGGTTTATCTCGTTAATAACAGAAGCATTTAGCACATATTCGTCAATTTTCTCAGGCCTTAGGTGGACCTTATTTCCCGCTATATTTTTATAGGTGTATTGTTCGTAAAAAGCCCTGGCTTCTTTATCCATTTTTAGGCTTTCTGTTTTATACTCATTAAGAAGTAATTTTTGAGGATCTCCATATTTGTCAATATATTTTTCGCGATAAGTACCGGGTAATGTTCTGAATGAAATAAGGGAAGGAGTGCCATAACATCCACGTCTAATTCGCGTTACACTGCCACGACGAATCAAAGAATTTAGGTGTTCTTTTTTTAGAACGGATCCTTCTCCTTTAGTTCCTGCAAGCTCTTCAAATGTTACACAAATAGTATTTCTAAAATACTCCATTTTTTTTTGTTTTGTTTGTTCCTGTGCTGATAATGAATTGGATAATACCGGCACATTCACGGGAATACATCTGTTTTTATAGCCCGGATGATTTTTTATAATCTTCTCCTTTTTTAAAATAGTATTTGATTGTTTTTAATTCTTTAACACTAAGCTCTACTAAACAGATACTACCTAAGAAGATAAGGGCAAAAATTACTATAGGAAACATAGAATAACCATTACAAAACAGGAATATTGTTTCCCCCAAAGACCACAGCATAAAAAGAACACTGCCAATAACTTGCAACCACGAACCAACCACCGCTATCCTGTTCATGATTCAACCTCCTCTAATATTTTTCCCCCACGTTCAATAGCTGCAACCCTTAAGGTTTCTGACAATGCAGAATGTGTTCTGTATCTCAATGCAGATCTAACTGTTACACAACTAACTTTAAAATCTCTGATTAAAGAGGTCCGAACTTTTGTGTCGACTTCAATCTTTCTTGTCTTTGGGTTTTTTATCGTCATTATTTTTTTTGATTAAAATTGTTTAACTTTATAACATCTTTCATTTTGAAAGGCATTACAAACATAAACAGTTTTGTTTATATAAACAAACACTTTTATTTATTTTTTTATTATAAAGGGAAGTGATGTTAAAAAAAGACTACAGTCTTTAAATTATAAACTGGTTGATATTGCCCAGACAATGGGTATAAAACCTCAAGCCTTTGAAAGTTTATTAAAGGCTAATGATATAAAGACGGGAGTTTTAGAAAATATAGCAAAAGCAATAAACAAAAGTGTTTATTTTTTCTTTTCTACTACACCAGAAACAAAAAATGCAATTGCTAAAGAGGTTGACGTACTTAAAGGTATTCCTCTTATTACAATAGAAGCAATGGCTGGATTTTCAAAGGGTGATTTCCAAATAATGAATAACGAATGTAAGCATTACGTTATTCCTGTTTTTAGAAACGCCCAGTTTCTTATCAGGATCGCGGGATCCTCTATGATACCCAAATATAGTTCAGGAGATATTGTTGCCTGTAAAAAATTATCGCTAAATGATATATTTTTCCAGTGGAACAAAGTATATGTATTAGATACAGACCAGGGAGCACTAATTAAAAGAATAAAACCGGGTTCTGACAAACAACATATAAAATGCGTGTCCGAAAATTCTAATTACGACCCCTTTGAATTATCATTAACACAAATACACTCACTTGCACTTGTTATTGGGGTTGTTCGCCTCGAATAATACCTTCACGCACATTTTTATACTCACTGTTTTCTTATATAGGACCATAAAATATTAATAATCAGTCTTTTTTATACAACTATTTGATTTTATAAATGTGTATTTTGCCCCCCTGAATGTATAAAAAAAGTGCTTTTTTTCTTAGTTTTTTAAACTTTACCCCCTTTAAAAACAATAAAAAAAACATTATTTTGACCATCCAACTGACCATCCAACTGACCATCCAACTATATTTATTGCGTTTTTTTGTCAAAATATACAATAAGCATGGTATTGTATATTATTGTAAATAATGATCCTTTGAACGGTATTTTGAACAGTAAATAAACAAGCTTTTATTCGTAGCAACAAATAAAACATACTGACACAAGTTAGTCTATAAAAAAACCGCTCAAATACGTTGTTAAGCGCATCAGGCGGCTGTTTTTAATACCTGCTAAGTAATAACACGGGTTAAAAAAACATTAAAAATTTTGGGTTAAAAATACTATCTTTGTCTTATTGTTTAATGTCAATATAACATATGTAACAAAACACTGTTCAATACTGTTTATAATTTAATCACAATTAAAGGAAATATACATTTGGTTTTGAATACTCATTGCTTACTATTATGGCTTATTCTTATAAAAATCAGTTATTTATATTAAATAATAATTCTATTCTATATTACATTTGGTTTATCCCCCCTTAGGTCACAGGTTGAAAATGTATATCAGCGTCGTGCCGATTTGATTCCTAATCTTGTAAGTACAGTTAAAGGATATGCTGCTCATGAAAAAGAAACATTGGAAGGTGTAGTAGAAGCTCGCGCTAAAGCGACTTCTGTGAATATTGATCCTTCAAAAATGAATGCAAATAATATTGCAGCTTATCAGAAGGCCCAGGATGGATTGAGTTCTGCATTGAGTCGATTGATGGTGGTGGTTGAAAAATATCCTGATTTAAAGGCTAATGAAAATTTTTTGGATCTCCAGGCTCAGCTTGAA
>Ga0172377_10001778_pt1 | contig 21993 bp, 17 predicted proteins | sample Pumphouse3metaG_FD_119749 | JGI IMG/M metagenome (GOLD analysis project Ga0172377, IMG submission 119749) | Leachate microbial communities from a municipal landfill in Southern Ontario, Canada - Pumphouse #3 metaG | ecosystem: Engineered > Solid waste > Landfill > Unclassified | place: Canada...
AGAAGAGGATACAATAATGATATCACAATACATAATAGTTCTACCTAATGTTATATCCCTATACTTATTAACTATAGCTGCAACAATATCAGTTCCTCCTGTACTCCCATCACTATTGAAAACCAGCCCCAATCCCATACCACAAATAGCAGCACCAATAATACAAGCCATAAACTCTTGTCCCTCACCTAAAACTTGTGGAAATGTTCCATCATCATTCATAATTAATGCTTGAAAAAACCAAAGGAAAAAAGTCATACTTAGAATACCATACGATGTTCTAATGGTAAAACGAGAACCTAATATTCTAAAAGCAAAAATCATTAAGGCTGCATTGATTGCAAGATTAGTGTACTGTATAGGAACACCTATAGCATAATAAACAATAGACGAGATACCAACTACACCTCCTGTTGTTATTTGATATGGAAGTAAAAAGGCAGACCAAGAAAAAGCATAACAAAGTACTCCTAACGTAATCGTCAAATAATCTTTTATTTCCCTAGTATAATCCACCTTTTTAACATCAGTCATAAATATAATCCTCCTTTAATAAAATTATTTTATTGAGACACAGCCATTTACAAAACTACATTCACTATTTTTTTAGGCACAACAATTACCTTACGAATGGTTTTCCCATCAATCCAGCGTGCTGATCGCTCATCGGATAAGACCTCAGCTTCGATATCTTTAGAATCTGCATCAGCAGGGAAATCCATTGTAAAACGAGTCTTACCATTAAATGATATAGAATAGCTAATAGTTGACTCTTTCAAATACTCCTCATTATAACATGGCCAATTTGCATCACAAATGGTTTGTTTTTCACCTATAGCCTCCCATAACTCCTCACAGATATGAGGTGCAAATGGAGCTAAGAGAACCAACAAATCCCTTAAAATTTCTTTTTTATTGCATTTTAATGCCATCAACTCATTGACACAAATCATAAAAGCACTAATAGAAGTATTAAATGAAAATTGTTCAATATCATAGGATACTTTTTTGATGGTTTTATGCAAAGCTTTTAACTCATCAGGTGATGCTTTATCATCAGTCACTATATAATTCCCTTGTCGATCATAGAACAACCCCCACAGTCTATGTAAGAACCGATAAACACCATCAATACCATTTGTATCCCAAGGCTTAGATTGCTCTAATGGGCCTAAGAACATTTCATACATACGGAGCGTATCAGCACCATAATTATCTATAATATCATCTGGGTTAACTACATTAAACATCGATTTACTCATTTTTTCAACAGCCCAACCACAATGATATTTACCCTCTTCTAGAATAAATTCAGCCGTTGAAAATTCTGGTCTCCAAGACTTAAACTTATCTAAATCTAGAATATCATTATGCACAATGTTTACATCAACATGTAGTGGAGTTACATCATATTTATCTTTCAAACCAAAAGAAACAAAAGTATTCGTGTCTTTAATACGATAAACAAAATTACTCCTTCCCTGAATCATCCCTTGATTAATTAACTTTTGAAATGGTTCTTCTGTTACTGATACTCCTATATCATATAAAAACTTATTCCAAAAGCGTGAGTATATCAAATGCCCTGTAGCATGTTCAGTTCCTCCCACATAAAGATCTACGTTCTTCCAATAATTCACCTTTAGTGGATCAGCTAATTTATCAGGATTATTAGGGTCCATATAATGCAAGTAATAGGCAGAAGAACCTGCAAATCCAGGCATTGTATTTAACTCTAATGGAAAAACTGTTTTATGATCAATCAACTCATTAGACACAACAGACTCTTTCTCAACATCCCAAGCCCATTTTTTAGCATGTCCCAAAGGAGGTTGCCCTGTTTCAGTAGGCAAAAACTTCTCAACCTCAGGAAGCTCTAAAGGTAAATTATGCTCTCCAATCATATAAGGCATTCCATCCTTGTAGTAAACAGGAAATGGTTCACCCCAATAACGCTGTCTAGAAAAAATAGCATCTCGTAAGCGATAATTTGTCTTAATGCGTCCTAAATTCTCTTCACTCACAAATTTCTTTGCCTTAGAAATCGCTTTATCTACAGTTAGTCCATTCAATACTAAACCAACTCCTTCTAGTCCTTCTTTAGGTGAATTTATCATTACTCCTTCAATAGCATCAAAACTCTCTTCCGTAACATCAACACCTTCAATTAAAGGACGAATATCTAAATTAAAATGTTTTGCAAAAGCATGATCACGACTATCATGAGCAGGAACGGCCATAATAGCACCCGTACCATAACCAGCTAACACATAATCACTCACCCACACGGGAACCTCTTCGTGAGTAATAGGATTAATAGCATAGCTACCAGTAAATACACCAGACACTTTTTTGTCCATCATACGCTCTCTTTCTGTACGCTTCTTGCTTTGCTCTACATAAGCAAAAACCTCCTCTTTGTTTTCTGGTTTCGTTAAAACATCTACAAGTTCACTCTCTGGTGCTAACACCATAAAAGTAACCCCAAAAATAGTATCGGGACGAGTAGTAAAGACAGTAAAAGATTCCGTACTATCTTTAACCTCAAAAACCATTTCAGCACCCGTAGACTTCCCTATCCAATTTCGCTGAGTTTCTTTTAATGAATCAGTCCAGTCAATTAAGCCTAAACCCAACAATAAACGCTCAGCATATGCAGAAACACGTAATGACCACTGCTTCATTTTCTTTTGGACTACAGGAAATCCCCCTCGTTCAGAAACACCATCAATCACTTCATCATTCGCAAGTACCGTTCCTAACTCTGGACACCAGTTCACCATGCTCTCACCAAGATAAGCCATTCTATAGTTCATAAGCAACTCTTGTTGCTCTTTCTCCGACATATTATTCCACTCAGTTGCGGTAAACTCAAGGTCTTCACTACATGCCACATTCAGCCCTATTGAACCGTTTTCCTTAAAATGATCAATTAGCTTGTTAATAGAACGAGCTGTTTTTTTATCATAATCATAAAAACTCTCGAACATTTTAATAAAAGCCCATTGTGTCCAATGGTAATAAGATGGCTCACAAGTACATATTTCACGATCCCAATCAAAAGAAAATCCAATTCGATCTAATTGCTCACGATAACGATCTATGTTTTCTCTCGTTGTTATTGAAGGGTGTTGTCCCGTTTGTATGGCGTATTGTTCAGCAGGAAGCCCATAAGCATCATATCCCATAGGATTAAGAACATTATATCCACGAAGTCGTTTAAATCGCGCATAAATATCAGATGCTATATAACCTAGTGGATGTCCCACATGTAGACCAGCACCAGATGGATATGGAAACATGTTTAACACATAAAATTTCTCCTTCTGATCATCTTCAGTTACTCTATAAACTTTATGCTTTTCCCATTCTTTTTGCCACTTCGCTTCAATTTTCTTAAAATTATACTCCATAATCTTTATGATTGATATTTTACTTTGTATTTACTCTATTTTAAATTATCTTTTTATTTCATCACTCATACTTGAACCTTTACTTATGGGTACTAGTTCTATTCTTGTGAGGATAAAATTAAGAGATAATGAACTCTATAGAAACTTGTGATTAATCCTTAATCATCAAATTTAAGTGTTATGCAAAGATAATCAAAAGAAAATTAGTCCAATTAGGAATATATCAAGAAGTTATAGTCTCTATAGAGAATTCCAGTAGGGAAATTTAAGATTTTCATTCGGATGATTATCTTTGTATTGAAACATAATAGCAGAATATTACAGCATGAAGAAAGTAGGAAATATAGATAAAAGCATTGCACGCACCCCAATGATGAAGCAATTTGTAAAACTAAAATCAAAGCATCCTGATGCTTTGATGCTATTCCGGTGCGGTGATTTTTATGAAACTTTCTCTAATGATGCAGTATTAGCTGCTAATATTTTAGGTATAACCTTAACCCGACGGGCTAACGGAAAAAATCAATTTGTAGAAATGGCTGGTTTTCCTCACCATGCCTTAGATACTTACCTGCCTAAACTAATTCGTGCTGGAAAACGAGTGGCTATTTGTGATCAACTGGAGGACCCTAAAACAACTACCAAACTTGTTAAGCGAGGAATTACTGAGCTGGTAACTCCAGGTGTATCAATTAATGATAACATATTAAACAATAAAGAAAACAACTTTTTAGCTGCAGTGCATTTATCGCGTTCTCAATGTGGTATCTCTTTTTTAGATATCTCTACAGGAGAATTTCTTACAGCTCAAGGTCCTTTTGATTACATCGATAAACTACTAACAAATTTTTCACCCAAAGAAATCCTAGTTGAAAGAGGAAAGAAAAAACTCTTTTGTGAACTATTTGGTGACTCATTTTTTATTTTTGAGTTAGACGACTGGATTTTCACTAGTACAACAGCTAATGAGCGACTCCTCAATCATTTTGAAACTAAAACATTAAAAGGTTTTGGGGTAGACCACTTAGAAGATGGTATTATTGCCTCTGGTGCTATTCTTGAGTATTTAGATATCACCCAACACAAACAAATTGGACACATCACTTCGCTCTCTCGCATTGAAGAAGAACGTTATGTAAGATTAGATAAGTTTACCATACGTAGTTTAGAGTTAATAAACAGTATGAATGAAGGAGGAAGTAGCTTATTACATGTAATCGACAAGACCTTAAGCCCTATGGGAGCACGTTTACTTAAACGATGGATCGTGTTCCCATTAAAAGATAAAGAACCGATAAACAATAGATTAGATATTGTGGAGTATTTCTTCAAACATCCTGAGTTTAAAGAAATCATAGAACAACAAATAAAGCCCATTGGCGATTTAGAGCGAATTATTTCAAAAGTAGCAACAGGTCGTGTTTCTCCAAGAGAAATAGTCCAATTACGTAGGGCTTTAGAAGCTATCGAGCCTATAAAGAAAGCGTGTGAAGAAGCTAAAGACCCTAATATCCAAAAGTTAGGAGAAAAATTAAATTTATGTCTTCACATAAGAAATCGGATAGCGAAAGAAATTGTTGAAGAGCCTCCTCTTTTAATAAACAAAGGGGGTGTAATTAAGAAAGGTGTAAATGAAGAACTAGATAACCTTCGAAATATAGCTTATTCAGGAAAAGATTTTTTACTCCAAATTCAAGAACGTGAAAGTGAAAAGACTAGCATACCTAGTCTAAAAATAGGGTTTAACAATGTCTTTGGTTATTATATTGAAGTCCGTAACACGCACAAAGACAAAGTGCCTAAAGAGTGGATTAGAAAACAGACATTAGTCAGTGCAGAACGATATATTACGCAAGAACTAAAAGAATATGAAGCTAAAATATTAGGAGCAGAAGAAAAGATTTTAATATTAGAAAATGAGCTTTTCGAAGAATTAGTCCTCGCCCTGAATGAATTTATACCTGCTATACAAACTAATGCCAATCAAATAGCACGTTTAGATTGTTTACACTCGTTTGCTCTTGTTGCAGAACAATATAATTATGTTCGTCCTGTTATTCATGAAGACATTTCATTAGATATCAGGCAAGGAAGGCATCCAGTAATTGAAAGACAAATGCCTATCGGAACAGAGTATATAGCCAATGATATCCTATTAGATGACTCTAATCAACAAATTATAATTGTAACAGGTCCAAACATGTCAGGTAAATCAGCCTTATTACGACAAACAGCTCTAATAACCTTATTAGCACAAATAGGATGTTTTGTTCCTGCTGAAAGTGCTCAAATTGGACTGGTAGATAAAATATTTACTCGTGTGGGTGCTAGTGACAATATATCGTTAGGAGAATCCACCTTTATGGTCGAAATGAATGAGGCATCAAACATCTTAAACAACCTTTCGCCTAGAAGCTTAGTCTTATTTGATGAACTTGGAAGAGGAACTTCTACTTACGATGGAATATCTATTGCATGGGCAATTGTTGAGTATATACACGAACATCCTGAAGCAAAAGCTAGAACACTTTTTGCAACCCATTATCACGAATTGAATGAAATGGAAAAATCCTTTTCACGCATAAAGAATTATAATGTAGCAGTTAAAGAGTTAGATAATAAAGTGTTATTTCTTCGCAAGTTAGAGCGAGGCGGTAGTGAGCACTCTTTTGGTATTCATGTAGCAAAAATGGCTGGAATGCCTCCAAGCATCGTACAAAGAGCTAATAATATTCTTCATGAATTAGAAGGAAGTACTCAAAGACAAGGTCTAGGAGAAAAACCTCTAGCTAAAGTCAGTGAAAACAGAGAAGGTATGCAATTGAGTTTCTTTCAATTAGATGACCCCGTACTGAGTCAAATTAGAGATGAAATAATAACTATTGATATCAACAACTTAACTCCAATGGAAGCACTAAATAAGCTCAATGAAATAAAGAGTATTATCACAGGTAAATAATGGGATTTTATCGTAACTGATTAAAATCTAGCTGTTTCGATAAACTTTTTGATTAAACCGTACGTTAATAGATTAAGATAACATTTTTATTAACTAAACAAATACTTAAATCTATGGCGTACGCAATTGAAAGCATCGAAGGTATTGGACCTTCATATGGGGAAAAATTAAAAGCTGCAGGTATAACTACTACAGAAAAACTATTAGCTAAGTGTGCTGCAAAAAAAGGTAGACAAGAACTAGCTGAAGAAACAGGTATATCTGAGGCTTTGATACTTACATGGACTAATCATGCAGATCTTTTTAGAATTAAAGGAGTTGCTGGTCAATTTGCTGAATTATTAGAAGCTGGTGGTGTAGATACCGTGAAAGAATTCAAACTACGAAATGCAGAAAACTTACATGCTAAACTTACAGAGGTAAATGAAGCTGGTGGTAAAAAAATTGCAGGAAGAGTGCCTTCTGTTAAGGAGCTACAGAAAATGATAGATCAAGCAAAAGAGTTACCTCCTATGATGACTTACTAAAATATTTAGATTAGCTGACTCTTGTTTCACAAGTTAATCAGAAAACTATAAATGACTATAAATAAGAGAAGAGGCTTACTATAATTATAGTAAGCCTCTTCTCTTATTTATATAGGTCTATATGAACTCTATTTTTAATGTTTTATTTCTTTGCTTTCACTTTTAGAGGGTCTAAGCATATAATATAGTCCAACCAAGGCTAGTGGTATACTTAACCACTGTCCCATATTGAGAGTCATCCCCGCTTCAAAATCCACTTGATCTTCTTTGATGAATTCAATGAAAAATCTAAATACAAAAATATAAGCTAAACATAATCCAAAATAAAATCCTTTTTTCAACTTCTTATCGTAGTTCTTGTATAAGAAAATCATAACAAAAAATAGTAATAAGTAAGCTAAGGCTTCATAAAGCTGAGCTGGATGTCGTGGTATTTCATCCACCCGATGGAAAATAAAAGCCCAAGGAGCAGAAGAAGGCATACCTATTATTTCGGAATTCATTAAATTAGCTGAACGAATAAAAAAGGCAGTCAATGGAGCTGCTACTGCAACCATATCTAATACATCTATGTATTTCATCTTTGTTTTTCGACAGTAAAGCCAAAAACCAATTAACATACCAAAGATACCTCCATGACTAGATAAGCCAGCATATCCAACAAACTTCCAGCCTCCACTGGGATAAAAACGGATAGGTAATATCATCTCAAGAAAGGATTGAAAACTCTTCAAATACACATCAGGTTCGTAGAACAAACAATGTCCTAAACGAGCCCCTATTAAAACACCTAAAAAACAGTAGAGAAATAAGGGATCAAAAATAACTTCTGGAATCTTCTTATCTCTGTATTGACGACGTACAATAAAATAACCTAACGCCAACCCCATAACCCATAACAAGCCATAATAACGAATGGATATACCAAAAAGATTAATTAACTCAGGATTTGGGTTCCAATTAATAACAAATAAAGTATTCATATTTTATTTACTTAAATTTCTCACTCAGTTTTTTATAGGTAGGCATCGAGACATTATATTGGTTTCCTAACGAAATCACATCAAATACTAAAGCCTTAATCTCTGACTCTTTACCACTAGCTATATCTTTTTGCATAGAGGATGTTGCCTCTTCTGCCGTATTGTGTAGAACCTGTAAGTTTGCCTCTACTAGACTTTTTGGTAACTTTAGATTCATTGCTATCGCTAAAGACTCACATTCACTAGAAAGTTTTATAAAAGCATCTCTAGAATCTCCTTCTCTTTGCAGCGCACCCATAGTTTGGTTAAAATAAGCACCAACCAATGCCGTTGCTGAAATAAAAGACCACTTCATAAATGTATCTAATTCTATATCATCAGATACATTTACTTTTATTCTACTTTCTTTTAAGTCAGATTCTATCTTTTTAATTATTTCCAATGAAGGTTTTGTTCCATTATTAGGAACTCCAAACACAATTCTAAAGATTGAGTTTTGTTGGCGAACTACTCCCGGTTGAAGAAGTGTACCTAAAATATAAATACACCCTTCCAATACCACTCCTCTATGAAGTCTTTCTTGAATTGAACGTCCAATATGAAAGCCATTCAATAAGGGAATAACCAAAGTATGTTCTGACACAACACGATTAAGAAAAGGAATTGTATCTTCAATACTATACCCTTTAGTACATAAAAAGATGACATCAGGTTTCTCGTAATAATCCGTTTCGGCTAATGCTACGATATTCTGTACCCTAACCTCTCCAAATAAATCTGATTGAAGTGTTAAACCGTCTTTTTGTAATACATCTAAATTTTTACCTCGTGCTATTAATGATACGTTTTTCTTTGATAACGTAAGAAAGGCAGCCAAATTACCACCAACTCCACCCGCTCCAATTACAAGATATTTTAAAACCGTACTCATTAAGTTTGATTCTATTTAATAGTAAAACAAACTAGACATTAAAACGGAAATGCATCACATCTCCATCTTGCACTACATATTCTTTACCTTCAATTCTTAGTTTACCGGCCTCACGCACAGCTGCTTCAGAACCATACTTTACGAAGTCTTCATATTTTATAACTTCTGCACGAATAAATCCTTTCTCAAAATCGGTATGTATAACTCCAGCGCATTGAGGAGCCTTCCACCCTTTCTCATAGGTCCATGCACGAACTTCTTTCACACCAGCTGTAAAATAAGTTTCTAAATTTAACAGCTCATAAGCCGATTTAATTAATCGAGCAACGCCCGACTCCTCTAGCCCAACTTCTTCTAAGAAAAGCTTTCTATCTTCATAGGTTTCAAGTTCAGCAATATCAGCTTCTGTACGAGCAGCGACAACCAAAATCTCTGCATTTTCACCTTTCACTGCTTCCCGTACTTGTTCTACATAATCATTTCCTTTAGAAGCACTCTCCTCATCAACATTGCAAACATACATTACTGGCTTAGAAGTAAGCAAAAACAACTCCTTAGCTATTTGTTGCTTGTCCTTTGAGTCAAAAGTAACCGTACGAGCAGCTTTACCCTGATCTAACGCCTCTTTGATGGTAGCTAAAACTTCATAGGTTAGTTCAGCCTCCTTATCCCCACTTTTTGCTTGTTTCTTTACTCTATCAATACGCGACTCAACTGTATCTAAGTCTTTCAATTGAAGCTCGTAATCTATTATCTCTTTATCCCTTACTGGGTTTATTGTATCATCAACATGCGTTACATTCTCATCATCAAAACAACGTAATACATGAATGATTGCATCTGTTTCTCTAATATTCGCTAAAAACTGATTGCCTAATCCTTCGCCCTTACTTGCTCCTTTTACTAATCCAGCAATGTCAACAATCTCTACGGTTGTAGGAAATATACGCTCTGGATTCACAAACTCAGCTAATTTATTAAGTCGTTCGTCAGGAACAGTAATTACACCTACATTCGGTTCTATTGTACAGAAAGGAAAGTTTGCCGCTTGAGCTTTTGCATTCGACAAACAATTAAAAAGTGTAGATTTTCCCACATTTGGTAAACCTACTATACCACATTGTAAAGCCATTGTATCTTAATCATCAATTAAAAAGTATCAATTCAGTTACCTCATAATTAATTGAGGTCTAATCAATACCGTTATTATTAGTAACTTATATTTTTCTTTTTTGCAAGGGACAAAGATAGTTATTCCTTTGTTACTACTCAACAACTTGTGCATTAATCCACTATAGCTCTTATTATTCTCTTCTTTTTTTGTAATTTTATTTTAAAATCAAATCTTTTAATCTGATATTAAACCCTATCTATCATCCTTTATAACAAAACAAGATAGATAAATCCCTTATACATAAGTAATAGGGATTAGAGCTTTTATTTTTCTATAATCAATCGAACATTATCTGTTTCTAAACGAGCTTTTAGCCATTTATTTATATTCACTTCATCCGTTCTACTGGGTTTGTTCTTGAACTTAAATATAGCCCACGTTACAGTATCAACTTTAGACGTCTCAATGTGTCTTTCTAAGCTTTTAGCTATAGATAAAGAGAGTATCGATGGATATAAAACTTTAACTTCATCGACCAACTTCTCACTCAAACCACTATACTGTTTATAATAGTTTAACTCCCCCTCTAACTTATCAATTTCCTCTAATCGTTCTTTCAGTTGCTTCTCACTTGTTTTATAAAAGTCCTCCATAACAAGAGCTCGTATAGAAGAAATATCCAACTCTTCATTTTGCATTCCTTGTAGAATAGTAAGTTTTGTATCTTCTAAGTGATAATCCTTCAATCTATTTTTAGCTAAAGTTAAAGAAGCCTCAGGAACCTCTTTACCCATTAAAATAACCCGAATTTCTTTATTATTTTTCTGATGTATAATCTTACGATCTATGACCTGTGTGTTATCAAAATCTAACTGCTCAGCTACAAATCGAGAAGCAGCGTTATGAAAAACAGTCTCTTTAATAATATTGACCGTAAGATATATGGCGGGAATCATAGTTGCTACTACAATAACAACAATATATTTTCTAACAGAGCGTTCTCGTTTTTTATCCACAAACTCTTTACGCTGAAACTTCATCCAACGCACCCCTATAAAAGTAGCTACACTTATAAATACAGTATTTATAAAGTAAAGATAAAAAGCGCCTAAAAAATAAATCAAATTACCTGTTGCCAAACCATAACCTGCCGTACATAAGGGAGGCATTAAAGCGGTAGCAATAGCGACCCCTGGAATAACAGTTCCTTTTTCTTTTGTAGATATAGCAACAACACCCGAAAGACCACCAAAAAGAGCAATAAAAACATCAAAGATAGTTGGTGATGTGCGAGCGAGTAACTCTGATTGTGCTTCAGTAGAAGGAGTTAGTAAAAAGAATAATGTAGAAGTAGCCACACAAAAAGCGGTAGTAATTAAATAACTTTTAAACGACTTTCGCATCAGCTCAATGTCATTAATACCTACCGAGAGACCTATTCCCATAATCGGTCCCATTAAAGGAGAAATTAACATCGCTCCAATAACAACAGCGGTTGAATTTATATGAAGCCCCAATGAAGCTATAAAAATTGCAAAAATCAAAATCCACAACGTAGTTCCTTTCAATTCTATGGTTCTACGCATAGCGTTTTCTGTCTCTCTTTCGTTCTCTTTATCTTTCTTTATATCGAGATATTCACTTAGGAAAGACTTCAGTGCAAAAACATTTCTTTTATCTGTTTTCATTAGCCTAGTTTATGAAACGATTAATGATTGGTATCTTCTTTAAAGGTAAGTCTTTTTTTATAAGATATATAACAAACAGTAGCAACAATAATGTTCTAAATGCTAAACGAGGTACTAAACTCTCTATTTCTACTAGTTGAGCAGCAAGGAATAAGATAGCCGCCAAAAAAATATACTTAGCTATACCTAATAAGTCGTATTGTATGGGGTACTTCTTTTGACCTACTACATATGATAAAATGGTGACTAATAGATACCCCACAAAACCAGCCCAAGCAGAAGCCATATAGCCAAACTTAGGAACAAAGAGGATATTGAGTGATATAATGGCTATGCATCCTAAAATAGAAAAATAAGCTCCCCATTTTGTCTCATCTATTAGTTTGTACCAAAAAGATAGATTGAAATAAACACCCATTAACAACTCTGCCCCCATAACTATGGGTACAACTTTCAATCCAGGCCAATAACCTGGAGTTAAGATGTATTTCAATAAATCAAGGTAAAACATCACAATAAGAAAGGCCAACAAAGCGAAAATAATGAAAAACTTCATTGCGGAAGCATACATTTTACGACTGTCTTTCTTCTTCTGCTCACCAAAAACAAAAGGTTCATAAGCATATCTAAAAGCTTGTGTAAACATAGCCATGATCATGGCTATTTTACTTGCTGCCCCATAAATCCCCAACTGTACACTAGCCTCTTTAGCATCAGGAAAAAGAAAGGGAAAGATAATTTTATCTACAGTTTGATTTAATATTCCTGCTACCCCTAAAACTAGTATAGGAAAAGAGTAGCGAAGTATTCGTTTCATTAAAGGAGCATCAAACCCATTACGCACTTCTCTTAACTCTGGTATAAAAAAGAATAACTGAACTGAACTAGTTATTAAATTGGCTAAAAAAACATACCCTGCTTGATACAAAGGATCGTACCATGTAAATAAAGAAGGATATAAAACAGATAGTTTAGGTGTCCAGACTAAAAAGAAGAAGTTCAAAAAGATATTTAAAGCAATAATCAACAATTTGATACTAGCGAACTTAATAGGACGTTTTTTATAACGCAGATAAGCAAAAGGAATGCATTGAAAAGCATCTAACCCAACAACAATAGCCATCATAGCTATGAAACTCGGTTGATCTACGTAACCTAATGCTTTTGAAATAGGTCCTATAAAAGTTAAACACCCCAGTATGAAAAGCAAAGAGGTGGTTCCTACTGATATCAAAATAGAAGAATAGACTTTACTGTTATCTTCTTCCTTGTTCATGAATCTAAAAAAACCCGTCTCCATTCCATAAGTCAACAAAACCAACAGAAGAGCAACAAAAGCATAAATATGAGTAACTACTCCGTAACCACCTGACTCAACAGACATAACGGAGACATAGATAGGAACAAGTAGGTAGTTTAGGAATCGACCTACAATACTACTCAATCCATAGATAACTGTTTCTTTAGCTAAACTTATTAATCGTGACATTTAGTGTTATTAATCGAATAAAGAAATCTGACTTCCACTCTCTCCTCTTATTCGCCCTAAGTGACGATAAGCCAAGTCAGTTACTTGTCGACCTCTTGGAGTGCGTTTTATAAAACCTTCTTTAATCAAAAATGGCTCATACACCTCTTCGATGGTCCCTGCATCTTCTCCTAAAGCAGTTGATATCGTTGTTATTCCCACAGGTCCCCCATTAAACTTATCAATGATGGTACAAAGAATTTTATTATCGATATCATCTAAACCATATCGATCAATATTCAAAGATTCTAACGCATACTTAGCTATATCAACATCTATTGAACCGGTGCCTTTCACTTGAGCAAAGTCACGCACACGCCTTAATAAAGAGTTAGCAACTCGCGGTGTGCCCCTACTTCTTGACCCTATTTCAACAGCGGCAGTATTAGAACACGCAACATTTAATATTTTAGATGATCGTAATATAATGCCATTAAGGACCTCATCATCATAATATTCCAAATGAAGATTAATACCAAAACGAGCACGTAAAGGAGAAGTTAATAGTCCACTTCTTGTGGTAGCTCCAACTAAAGTAAAAGGACTTAAATCAATTTGGATACTACGAGCTGAAGGCCCCTTATCAATCATAATATCAATGCGATAATCTTCCATAGCAGAATAAAGGTACTCCTCTACTAAGGGTGAAAGTCTATGTATCTCATCAATAAAAAGAACATCGTTTTCATCTAAACTTGTTAAAACTCCCGCTAAATCACCCGGTTTATCCAAAACGGGGCCTGAGGTAACTTTCATTCCCACCCCTAACTCATTGGCAATAATATTAGATAGTGTTGTTTTACCTAACCCTGGAGGACCATGTAATAAAACATGATCTAAAGCCTCACCTCGCATCTTAGCTGCTTGAACAAAAACCTTTAAGTTGTCAACCACCTTATCTTGGCCCTGAAAATCCATAAAACTCAAGGGACGCAACGCGTTTTCCAATTCACGTTCTTGAGGTGTTATCTGATGCTCTCTTATATTAAATTCTTCTTCCATAAATACCTATTTATTGTATACAAAGGTATAAAGATTCTACTACTTTTATGTTGTTTTGACCTCTACTTCTCCTTATTATAAAGCTACATTTACTAAGCTACAAAAGTTATTCAATTTTATCACAAAAAAACAGCCCTTAGGCACAATAACCATATGACTAGGACAAGTCAACCTCTTGGCCTAGTCATATGGTCCACTTGGCCTAGTCATCCTAAAGGTGTTCAAAGTAAACAACAAATAACTGAATAATATGATTATTCAACACGTGTTAAATAATCAGTTCTTTCTTCTTTAGACAAATGCTCTATACTATATCGGAGCATAGTTCTAGGCATTTGAAAAGCATATTTATCTAAAAATAAAAGCAACACAGAACGATCTTTTTTCCCTATCTCCCTTAACATCCACCCTGTAGCTTTATGAATTAAATCGTGCGTATGTTCTAAATAGATCTTTGCAAGAGTTATAGTATATTTCAACAACCCTGCTCTAATAAATGTAAGAGTGGAAACAATAGCTATTCGTTGCTCCCATAAATTAGTTCCTTTAGCTAATTGCAGAAGGATAGACTTATCCTTATCTAGTAAGTAAACACCAACAATAGCTGGAGCAGACAGGTCCACTAAATCCCAATTATTTACCCACTTTATGTGACTCATATAAAACTGAAAAAGCACCCTCCTCATGGATTCTGATGCTTTATTAAATTGATCGATTAAAATGCATAAAGCACAGAAACGAGACTCATGCCATATAGAGCTTAATAGCAAAGAAATAGAGTCTAACGGAATAGATGAGTATTTCTTTGCTACTCGTCTAATTTGAGGAACACGTAATCCAAGAAAATGATCCTCTTCTGCATACTCTCCTTTTCCTGTTTTAAAAAAACGAACGACCTTTTTCTTGTATTCAACGTTTTCTAATCTATTTAAATCAGCTAAAACCCTCCTATATATCTCTTGTATATCCTCATTTTCACACATAACACTACCCTATTACTGATTACAAAAATAAAAAAAGAGAAAGAATAAAGGAAGATATTTCTAAATTTGCGTATATTTAATAATAACACTAGAAAACTTTTCTTAAACGAGAAGGGTTATATACTTAAAACGACTTCTCTAGATAGAAAATAAACAAAAACATGGAAATAACTTTTCATACACAAGATGTAGAATTACCAAACATTAATCAAGATTTGCTTAATGAATGGTTACCCAAAGTTGCCTCATTTTATAACAAAGAAATAGGTGAAATAACTTATATTTTTTGTTCTGATCCTGTTATATTAGAAATAAATCAACAGTATCTAAATCATGATTACTATACAGACATCATCTCTTTTGACTATACTGAAGGGAATGTTGTTTCTGGAGATCTATTCATAGGCTTAGAAACCATTCAAAGTAACGCCTCTAAATATCAAACCTCTTTCATAGAGGAACTCCATAGGGTCTTAATTCATGGTGTTTTACACCTATGTGGAATTGACGACCAAACACCAGAGCAAAGAGTTACTATGGAGAAAGAGGAAAACAGAGCTCTTCTACTCATAAGAGATTACTTAACTGCTTAATATCAACTTTTTAACCCACTTAATATACACTAGTTTTATTGAACTTTTTAGTATCTTTGTAAGGTTTAAAAATAAGACGGAGATCGAATAATGAATTTCAAATACGATGTAATAGTAATTGGGGCTGGGCATGCAGGGTGTGAAGCCGCTGTAGCAGCTGCTAAAATGGGTTCTAAGACCTGTTTAATTACTATGGATATGAACAAAATAGCTCAATTGAGTTGCAATCCTGCTATTGGAGGAATAGCTAAAGGTCAAATAGTACGTGAAATTGATGCGCTAGGTGGAGAGATGGGTCTAGTTACCGATGAAACCACCATTCAATTTCGTATGCTTAATCAATCTAAAGGACCTGCTATGTGGAGTCCTCGTGCTCAGTGTGACCGCAATAAATTTATTTGGGCCTGGCGAAAGCGGGTGGAAAACACAGAGAATCTACACATTTGGGAGGATACCGTTACAGCTATAAAAGTAAAAAATGGGGAAATAACAGGAGTTGAAACACTTCTACAAGCACCCTTTGAAGCTAAATGCGTAATACTAACTGCTGGCACATTCCTTAACGGATGGATGCATGTTGGAAAAGTCCAATTTCCTGGAGGAAGAATGGCGGATGCAGCATCATACCATTTAACTGAGTCTATAGCACAGCATGGAATACGTTACGATCGTATGAAAACGGGTACTCCTGCAAGAATTGATGGTAGAAGTGTTCATTATGAATATATGGAAGAACAAGCAGGTGAAGTTGACTTCCACAAATTTTCCTTTCTAGACACTAATATTCGCCATCTAAAACAATTAAATTGCTGGACGTGCTACACCAATAGTGATGTTCACAAAGTGTTAGAAAAAGGACTAGAGGAATCTCCTCTTTACAATGGTCAAATTAAAAGTTTAGGCCCAAGATATTGTCCTAGTGTAGAGACTAAGATTGTTACCTTTCCAGACAAAGAAAGACATCAGATATTCTTAGAGCCTGAAGGAGTTAACACTAACGAGTTATACATTAATGGATTTTCATCGTCACTACCTATGCATATTCAAATTGAAGGGTTAAAAAAGATGCCTGCTTTTAAAGATGTAGTTATCTATAGACCAGGATATGCTATTGAGTATGATTTTTTTGATCCTACTCAATTAACCCACACCCTAGAATCAAAGAAGATTAAAAACTTCTTCTTAGCTGGACAAGTAAATGGAACTACAGGATATGAAGAGGCTGCAGGTCAAGGATTAATGGCTGGAGTAAATGCTCACATTAATTGCCATGGAGGAAAACCTTTCACTCTAAAAAGAGATGAAGCATACATAGGAGTCTTAATTGATGACCTAGTAACAAAGGGTGTCGACGAACCCTATCGAATGTTTACATCCAGAGCAGAGTATCGTATTTTACTAAGAATGGATGATGCTGATATTAGACTTACAAGAAAAGCGGGAGAATTAGGTCTTGCAACTAAAGAAAGAATGGATTTACTCAACAAGAAAGAGAATGAGATTCATCGTATTCTTAAATTCTCAGAAGAGTACTCTATTAAGCCAGACAAAATCAATGATGGACTAGAAAAACTGGGTACAACCCCACTCCGCCAAGGTTGCAAACTCATAAACTTAATTTCTCGCCCACAAGTTACACTTAAAACAATAGCACCCTTCATTCCTGCCCTCGACAAAGAGTTAAATAAAATAGAAGGTAGAAAAGAAGAAATAATAGAAGCTGCAGAAATTTTAATCAAATATCAAGGATACATAGAAAGAGAAAAAATGATTGCTGAAAAAGCATCAAGACTTGAGGGTATTCGCATTAAAGATAAATTCAATTATGATGAGTTGGATTCTATTTCCTATGAAGGAAGACAGAAACTAAAAAAAATAAATCCAGAAACAATAGCACAAGCTAGTCGAATCCCTGGAGTCTCACCAAGTGATATAAATGTACTATTGGTTTTAGCAAGCAAATAAAAAACATGTTCCACGTGAAACAATACAAATAAAAAAATGAATAAAGAAGATTTAGTTGAACGAATAAGAACCGTAGAAGACTTTCCAAAGAAAGGGATTGTATTTTACGACATAACCACACTATTCAAAGACCCTGTAGGCTTAAAAACACTTTCCGACAACTTATATGAGCTATACAAAGACAAAGGTATAACAAAAGTTATAGGCATTGAGTCTAGGGGTTTTATTATGGGTCCTGTTTTAGCCACACGGATTGATGCAGGATTCATAACAATAAGAAAACCAGGTAAACTACCAGCAGACACCATAGAGGAAAGCTACGACAAAGAATATGGTACAGACACCATTCAAATACATAGCGACGCAATCAGCGAGGATGACGTAGTATTGATACACGACGACCTTTTAGCGACTGGAGGAACTATTGAAGCTGCTTGTAAATTGGTAAAAAGACTTAAGCCAAAGAAAATATATGCAAACTTTATAATTGAGTTGAAAGACTTAAATGGCCGTTCTGTGTTCGAGGATGACATTGAAGTTGAATCAATACTTAAACTATAAGAGTGAATAAAAAGGAGCATAAACAAAACATAGAAGCCTACTTAAAAGGGATTGTTAGCACACTCCCTGATCGCCCTGGTATCTATCAATACCTAAACGAAAAAGGCAAAGTAATCTATGTGGGAAAAGCTAAGAACCTAAAAAAAAGAGTTAGCTCCTACTTTAACAAAAAACATGAACCAGGAAAAACAAGAGTCCTGGTTCACAACATAAGAGACATCAAGTACTTTGTTGTAAACACAGAAGAAGATGCTTTATTGCTGGAAAACAACTTAATAAAAAAGTATCAACCCCGATACAACGTTTTACTTAAGGATGACAAAACCTACCCTTCTATTTGTATAAAAAACGAATACTTTCCAAGAGTATTCAGTACTCGAAAAATAGTAAGAGATGGCTCTATATACTTTGGTCCATATAGCCATTTACCCACAATGAAAGCCCTTTTGAAGCTAATAAGAAAGCTATACCCTATACGCACATGCAACCTCAATCTATCACCTGAAAACATAGCTCAAAGCAAATACAAAGTGTGCCTACAATACCATATAGAAAATTGCTTAGGACCGTGTGTTGGAAATCAAAATCACAACAACTACATTGAAAATATAGATGAAATAAAAGAAATACTCAAAGGAAATACGCGAGAAATAAGCCAACTTCTAAAAGAAAAAATGGACTCACTAGCTAGCGAGTTAAATTTTGAAGAAGCTGAGAAAATCAAACAAAAATACCTATTAATTGAGAATTTTAGAGCTAAATCGGAAGTTGTGAGTCACACATTACACAATGTAGATGTGTTTAGCATAGCAGAAAATGGAGCTAAATCAGCATTTATCAATTATTTACATGTTGTAAAAGGAGCTATCATTAGAGCTTTCACCTTTGAATACAAAAAGGGATTAGATGAAACTCCTGAGGAACTATTAAGACTTGGAATTATTGAGGTAAGAAAAAGATACGAGAGTAAAACTAAAGAAATAATTGTTCCTTTTGAAATCGATTTAGAACTTGAAGGAGTATCCTTTTTTATACCCCAACGAGGAGACAAAAAAAAGCTATTAGACCTATCCCTTCTAAACGTACAGCAATACAAAGCTGATAGACTAAAGCAAGCTGAAAAACTCAATCCTGAACAACGATCGATTAGACAATTAAAAGAAATACAACAACAACTCCAGATGGATAAAATACCCCTACATATTGAATGTTTTGACAACTCAAATATACAGGGATCTGATCCAGTAGCTGCATGTGTTGTTTTCAAAAAGGGAAAACCATCTAAAAAAGACTACAGAAAATATCATATTAAAACCGTCGAAGGACCTGATGACTACGCCTCAATGCGCGAAGTAGTTGAAAGAAGATACTCAGCTCTCCTAGCCGATGAAAAAGAGTTACCAGACTTAATACTTACCGATGGAGGAAAAGGTCAAATGTCGGCGGTTAAAGAGGTGTTGGACAAACTGAAACTCTCAATCCCAATAGCAGGATTAGCCAAAGATGATAAGCACAGAACATCAGAAATGCTTTTTGGAAATCCACCTAAAGTTATAGGAATGAAACAAAATAGCCCCCTATTCCGTTTACTAGAAAACATACAAAATGAAGTCCATCGTTTTGCGATTCAATTTCATAGAGACTTGCGAAGTAAACGTCAAATAACATCTGAACTTGATAGCATAAAAGGTATCGGACCGATAACTAAAGATAAACTTCTTAAAAAATACAAGAGCGTAAAACGGATAAGAGAAGCTAACAAATCGGAACTAATAGAACTAATTGGAGCTGCTAAAGCAAATGCTTTAATTAATGGATTAACAAAAAGTAAAACCTCACACAAATAAGAGTATATTATTTATTTTATCATTATCTTAGTAAGTCAATAAAGAGTTATATCTATGCGAGTAGTAATACAAAGAGTTTCAGAAGCATCGGTTGCTATTGATAATAAGCAAAAAGCATCTATTGATTCTGGGTTTATGATCTTAGTTGGAATAGAAGATCAGGATGCAATTAACCCCGAAAAGGAGATGAATTGGCTAGCAAATAAAATAGTGAATCTGAGGGTATTTGATGATACTGACGGAGTAATGAATAAGTCAATCATTGACACACAAGGTGACATACTTTTAATCAGTCAATTTACACTCCACGCATCAACAAAAAAGGGAAATAGGCCCTCATATATTAAAGCAGCAAAACCTGAAATATCAGAAAAAATATACACTAAGTTCTGCTCTGTCCTCAGTGAAAAGTTAGGTAAACCGATCCATACAGGAGTCTTTGGTGCAGACATGAAAGTATCACTAACTAATGATGGCCCCGTTACAATTATAATAGATACACTAAATAAAGAGTGATGACTATAAAAGAGGCACAAACCACTGTAGATCAGTGGATTAAAGAAAATGGCGTACGCTATTTTAACGAATTAACGAATATGGCGATACTAACAGAAGAAGTAGGAGAGTTAGCTAGGGTTATATCTCGCGTATATGGGGAGCAATCCTTTAAAGAAGGTGAAGAGCCTAATCTTGCAGATGAATTAACAGATGTACTTTGGGTACTTCTTTGCATTGCAAATCAAACCGGTGTTGACCTCACAAAAGCTTTTGAAGAAAACCTAAAGAAAAAAACAATAAGAGATAATCAAAGACATATTAATAATCCTAAACTTAAAAACCATGAATAATAAAGTAGAACATACCAATGACGATAAATACTTATTGGCATTATCTAAATATAACACGGATATTAAAGATGAAGAGGTTAAAAAAGAGGTAGCCAAACTAATCAAAGAAAAGACAGCAGAAAACAACACTAAAGATGTAAAAGCTTTCCTTTTCAATTGTATAGATTTAACATCACTCACCCCTACTGATAATGATGAAAGCATTCTTAGCATGGTAGAAAAAGTAAATCAATTTAGTGACACCTATCCTGAACTGAAAAATGTTGCAGCGATGTGTGTTTATCCTAATTTTACCTCAATAGTAAAAAACTCTTTAGAAGTAGAAGATGTGAACATTGCATGTGTTTCTGCAGGTTTTCCATCATCACAGACCTTTATCGAAGTTAAAATAGCAGAAACTGCTATGGCGATAATGGAAGGTGCTGATGAAGTAGATGTTGTGATTTCGGTTGGAAAATTTCTAAACGGAGACTATGAAACCTTATGTGATGAACTTGAAGAAATAAAAGATCTAGCAGAAAATAAAGGTAGACACGTAAAAGTAATTCTAGAAACAGGTGCGTTACAAAGTGCAGAAAACATTAAAAAAGCATCAATATTAGCAATGTATTCTGGTGCTGACTTTATAAAAACTTCAACTGGTAAAGAAAAAATATCAGCTACTCCAGAAGCAGCTTATGTCATGTGTCAAGCCATAAAAGAATATTACGAAGAAACAGGAAACAAAGTAGGATTCAAACCTGCTGGTGGACTAAGTACCCCTGAAGATGCGATAATATATTATACAATAGTTAAAGAAATCTTAGGTACAGAGTGGTTAACAAATAAATTATTTAGACTTGGAACAAGTAGATTAGCTAACTTATTATTAAGCGATATAAAAGAAAAAGAAATCAATTTTTTCTAAGCTATTAAATATAAAATAAATAAGAGGGTGTGTCAAAAGCCCTTTTAGAGAACAAGACTGATAAAAAGAGTCCAGATAAACACTATATCTGGACTCTTTTTCTTATCTTAAGGTAGTTTATAACCCCTCTAAATCTGTCTTATG
>Ga0172377_10001779_pt1 | contig 21993 bp, 18 predicted proteins | sample Pumphouse3metaG_FD_119749 | JGI IMG/M metagenome (GOLD analysis project Ga0172377, IMG submission 119749) | Leachate microbial communities from a municipal landfill in Southern Ontario, Canada - Pumphouse #3 metaG | ecosystem: Engineered > Solid waste > Landfill > Unclassified | place: Canada...
CCCCTTTTGTAATAGAGATGGTCCCTAAGTAGATAACCATGTTACCGCTGGAGAAGGTTCCTGCCGGAGTATTGGGGGTAGAAACCTCATTCCCTTTTTTCAGAGTAATATAGGGGGCAGCAGAATAGGTGGCAGTAATTACACCAAAAACAGTTGAACCTAAAAACAGGGAAAGGAGTAACAGAAAGAGACGCTTATTTATTTTCCCTCTACCTTTCAAAATCGCTAATCTCCCTTCTGGGTTATCACCCACTCAAGGCTATCACTTTGCAAGATCAGCACGCTTGCTATAACAATATAAGAGTTTTTTGCTACACGGTAAAGAGATATTAATATTTACTTAATCTCATTATAACCAAACGTAGGCTCTTCAAGATTTAGTCGCTAATTTATCTGGGCTAGATTGTCCCCCCACCCTAAGTTATAATCGCTGAATAAAGGGAGAGAAAAATGCAAAATAGACAAATCGGTAAAATAATCGGTGTTAGCTATACTACCGTTACAACCCTACTGGAGAGTGGAAAAACAGAACAAATCTCAAAGACGCTCTTCAATTTTGAGGTAAATACAGGTGATGAGGTTTTTCTCTACTTTGATGATAAGGGGGAAATTGTCTTTACTGAGTTACGTCAAAAATCTTCCCCATCCAGCAGTAGCGACATTAGAGTGACCCACTCCTATTCTCCACAGAAGGGGTACGATGAGGGCTCCTTTTGGGGAGGTTTTTTCTTAACCCTAATTTTGCCCGTTGTTGGCTTAGTAATTGCCCTTGTGCTCGATAAATCGGAGACTCGTCGAGGAGCTTTAAGGGCGGTAATAGTCCAAGCTATCTTGGGGGTACTAATCTTTTTGCTTATCTTAATGGGCTTTTGCGTAGCGGTTTATTGAGTGATTATGTTAAACAAAACGGTCTATTTATACATGGACAATTTTTTAATCGACTTTTCCAGTGCCTTTGACAATATCTTCTCCTTAATGGGGCCTCCCGAAACTACTTTTCAAAGCGCTGTGACCTCTATATCTTAACCCACCATGATTTTTTAATTGGAGCGACATCTTAGTTGATGACCACACCAAAACGGAGCAGATCAATTTAAGGGGACTTTTACCAAATTTGGGGAAATATTCTCCACTTTGTGACTAAACTTCTAGCCAAGTAGGTGGTCACCTCGTTAGTTTAAGAGTACCCTTATTATATGGACCTATGAGTAGAATTAGAATAAATTTCAAAGTTATCCTCACTCTCCTTTTGGCTTTTTTAGTCTACCTACTCCTGTGTGGTCTCTTTATCTTCCTTGTCCACCGCCCCTCAAGTCCTAAAACTAACTCTGAGCGCTTCTTTAGTGATATGGTGGGACCTGACCGTGCCCTAATAATTGAAGAGCGTTCCAGTGCCGCTACTATAAGGATTGACCTGATAGAGGGGGCTAAATCTTCACTACGCATCGCCTATTACGCTGTCCACGACGGCTTATCTAGTGATATTTTCTACGCCTCCCTTATCGAGGCGGCTGAGAGGGGGGTTGAAGTTGAGCTCCTCTTTGATGGCATTTTCCACAACCTCAAGGGGAGAGAAAAAGAGACCTATTGGGCCTTAGTGAACCACCCCAACATTAGGGTTAAGTTTTATGAAATCCCCAACCTATTTAAACCTTGGACCATCAATAACCGCCTCCACGACAAATTTATCTTAGTTGATGACACCTATGTCTTACTGGGGGGGCGCAATATTGGGGATAAATACTTCTTGGAGAGTTACCCTGGGAGCTTCGTGGAAGATCGTGATGTCTTAGTTGTCAACACTGCAGAGAACTTAGAGGAGAGTGTTTTAGGACAATTCAAACTCTATTTTGAATACCTTTGGTCTCACCAATATACAGTTGAAAAGGATTCAACACCGCCTCAGCGCTATGTAGAGGTGGCTGTTAGCCGTCAAAAGGGGCTCTTGGAAAAACTTAACAACCTCAAAAGAGAATACCCCTCCAAGTTTAACCACCATTTTGATTGGGAGAGTCTGACACTCCCCACCAACAAAGTGACCCTTATCACCAACCCGGTGGAGCGCTTAAACAAGTCTGCTACAATTTTATCTGAGATTGCAGCATTAGCTGAGACCTCCCAAGAGTCCCTCCTTTTTCAAAGCCCTTATATCATCCCCGATCGCCACATTAGGGACTATCTCGGCGAAGAGTGGGAGGCTAACCTCTACCTCTTAACCAACTCCACCTACTCTTCACCCAACTACTTTGCGATGGCTGGTTACCTAAAGCATCGCCCCCAATTGGCTAAAAAGGCGACCACCCTCTACGAATATTATGGAGAGGGGACAATCCATGCCAAATCTTACATCTTTGACCAACGCATCTCTATGATAGGCTCCTTCAATCTAGACCCTCGCAGTGCCTTCTTAAGTACCGAGAGTATGGTTGTTATCGACAGTATTCCCATTGCCAAAGCTTTGAGTGACAATATTGTAGAGCTAATTGGGGAGAGTGTCCCCTACTCTACTGAAGCGGATACTCCCCAAAAAACTCCCTTTTTCAAGAGCTTTTTAATTGGAACGGTGAGACTCCTCCTCTACCCCTTCGACCCACTTCTGTAAGGGTCGCCTTTTTCCTATTTTAATGTTACATTGAGGTCTAACAGGTGAAATTAATAGGAGTCAAACTATGTCTAAAAACTATTCACCTGCTTTCATTGAAAAAGCCCATCGAGCAACTATCTACAACGAACCGGAAATCCTCAAGAGCACCCTCTGCACCTGTTTCTATTGTGGAGCCCAGTTTAACCCCCAAGGGGAGGAGTATCTCCCATGGACCGATGGTACTGGGGGTCGCCCTCACACCCTCTTGTGCCCCTATTGTGGAATCGATGCTGTTATTGGGGACAGTTCAGGCTTCCCTGTGGATGAGCTTGAGTTTATCTATGCTTGTAGCTCTCTTTGGTTTGGGTTTTGTAGCCGGATTGCTCATGGAACCCCGTTACACCGTCGTCCTCCAATACTTATTGAGGTCGATTAACCCTTTAATTATCATTTCGGTTGGCCTACAATAGCGTAAAGTTAGACAACCATGGAGGAGCTTTTTATGGTCAAACCCCAATGGATAGTGAGCGACCTCGATGAGACTCTCCTAAGAAATGATGGAGGGGTATCAAAATATACTCATGAGACTTTAACTAGGGTTAGGGCAAAGGGGGTCAAGTTTTGTATTGCCACCACCCGAGGAACCTTCCTAGTGCGTCCCCTAGTTGAGATTTTGAAACCCGATGCTATGGTAATTTGTGGGGGAGCGCTGGGGATAGTAGAGGGGGAGATTGTCTACAGTCGCACCCTTCAAGAACCTCTCATTGCAGAGTTACTAGAGGAGTTAAAACCGTTCCCTATCAAGCGCCCCACCGTTGTCGACTACTCCAAGGGTAGCGATGGCGGGGGCGAACTCCTCTTTAAGGGGGAAGCTCAAGGGGCACAACAGATTCTCGCTTGGCTGGAGGGGCCCCTCCCCCAAGAGTTCTTAACCCGTTGGAGAGGCGAAGTGACCATCACTGAGATGTGGCTCCCCCATCTCTACCGCTTCTCTAATCCCGAAGCGACAAAGAGAGATGCTGTCAGCTACCTCCTCAGGAAGTACCACCCCACTGAAGTTGTCGCCTTTGGAGATGACCCTCTCGATGCGGGGATGTTGGAGCTATTTCAAGGGGTGGCAGTGGCCAATGCGAGTCAAGAATCGCTCGCAGCCGCCAAATACCACGCCTTGAGTAATGAAGAGGATGGGGTTGCCCATTGGCTTGAGAGGCACCTCCTCTCAAGGAGTTAATTTTACTCCGCCCTAAAGACCTCGCGCCACTTCAGCCTAAATCCTTCGGTTGAGTCTCCCAACTGACTATTATCGTTGAGTCCAGCTGTTAAGATTCGCCCATCTTTGGTAAGGAGAACGGTGTGACTCCTCCCTGAGGCAACATCCTCAATGTTGTCAAGGAGGTAGATAAATCCCTCCTTAAGGCTCTGGTTCTGGTTAGATCCAAGGCCAAACTGCCCATACTGGTTAGAACCACTCCCATATAGACGCCCCTCAAGGTCGATATAGTAGGTGGTGTAGTTACCGGTAGCCACTTTAGAGACGTCGCTGGCAACTTTAGTAAGATTTTGACGGTTGGTTTGGTCCTTTGTCCCCAACTGTCCGTTAGAGTTGGCCCCTACCCCCCACAAAGTGTTGTCGGTTTTAAGCACCATCAGGTAGTTCATCCCAACAGCCACATCTTTAACGTTGTTGGTGATGAAAGTTGGTTTAGTGACACTATTGGTGTGTCCCAGTCCCAATTGACCATTTGAGTTCTCCCCAAAACCGTAAAGCTCTCCCCCTTTAGTGACTATATAGGAGGAGGAACCAAAGCCGGCATAGACCCCTGTGGCTCCTTCAAAGACTTTTATGGGCTTGAGACGCCGCTCAGTCGTCCCATCTCCCAATTGCCCCTGGTTATTGGCCCCTACTGCCCACACACTCTCGTCTTCTAAAATATAGAGGGTGTGACCATAACCGGCAGCCGCATCGATGACGTTGCTAGCCAGCATGTAGAAGCCTTTGCGAGGCTCTTGAGTACCATCTCCAATTTGATAATCTTCGTTACGTCCACTCACATAGAGTTTTCTTTCATATGTCAAATAGAGGGTGTGGCCAAAGCCACTATAAAGACGGGCTACGTCATTTCTTAATTGGGTGAAACTCCCAAGTTTTTTTTGTATACTATCGCCCAATTGTCCCTGGTCATTGAGTCCTGCACCAAAAAGGCGCCCCTCTTTGTCGAGGTAAAAAGAGGTGTAAGAGCCCGCAGTTACCCCCTCTATTGGGGTTAACTCGGGCCCCTTTCTCACCTTTGGTACCATCGCCTTCATCTGGAAACGCAAAGCAATGGTCTCATTAACCTCAATTAGGGGTGCAACCACCATCACATATTCGTCGCCAGCGACTAGGTTCACGAAGAGGGAGTCTACAAATTCAAAATCTACAAAGTTATCTGCCAGAGTCTCGTCAGATCCACTGGTTAGATTGAAGAGGAAGAAAATGGTTTCATACTGAGGATGGGTAAGGTGATTAATCTCGTAGTTGCCCGTCTCACCCACCGAGAAGGTGAGCCAGACAATCTCATTTGCGGTGAGGAGTTCAAACTCTGGGTCAACTTTATCAACCTTCACAAAACCCATCTCATCTGTCCTGTACTGGGGCACAGTAGAACTTATAGTGTGGAGTATTATTCTTCCTTCCTTATTGAGGTGGGCAAAATAGAGCTCTCCATCAGTTGCAAAGAGGGCACTTTTGTACTCTTGAACAGCGGGGTTGGGGCCATCGCCCAGCACCTCCAACTGCCACGTCTCGCCTAAGTCTAAACTGGTTAAGAGGTGGTAACTTTGGGTAGCAGGGTCTAAGTAGGTCACCACTAGTGTATTGTCATCCCCTATTACCAGATCGACTTGAAGGTTCTTCCCTCCCACCGGTTTAACACTCTCGTCAATGTAGAGGGGCCAGTAGGTTGGGTTGTTACTTGAGGGTCCATTGATCTTATAAAGAGAGAGTCCCTCCCCATTTAGAGCTGCCATATAGGCGAGATTCTCCTGATTGAGAGCTAAATCCAATCGCCCCCCAGGCGTTGAGGTGAGCCGCTTAATTTGCCATGTCTCACCCCCATCTTTAGAGAGACCCAATTTTATGGCAAACTTGTCGTTGTTATCTTGGTAGAGTGTATAGAGATTGCCACTGAGACCCACAAGCGCTGAAGAGTATCCGGTAGAGTTTGAATCACTCTGTCGGGTGAAGCCCAGTTTAGTTTTAAAGCTCCTCCCCCCGTCGCTTGAGCGGGAGTAGTTGTAATCCCAGTAGCGATTGTGGCGGTGGAAAACAACATGAATTACCCCCTCTCCATCGATTACAATATCTTGAATTGTCGCATCTTGCCCCGTCCCCGTTAAGGCAATGGGCCGCTCAAAGGAGAGTCCCCCGTCGTAGCTCACCACCACAAAGGGTTGTCTTGAACGCTCATAACCTATTACTACCAAATCCCCTTGAGCGACAATCTTGTTGAAGTTGCCCTGAGCTACCCGTTGGGCTTCCCCTTCTTGGCGAACAAGGTAGAAATAGTCGTCAACCCCTTGAAACGCTACAAGGAGGGTAGAGTCGCTCTTAGCTAACCCCAAGTTGTTGTTAGCCTCTATTGAGGCGTTGAACTTGAATTCTCTCACCTCTCCACTAAATATAACCCCCACTAGAAGGGTTAGAATTATAAAAAGAGAAATAGTGCGTCGCATTGTTGCCTCCTTTAATTGTCAGCAGCAGTAGCGGGGTTACGCAAGTTCCAAAGAGTCCAGTTGGGAGTTTGCCAATTCTTGGCTACCCTGAGGGCTTTTTCATCATTCTTATCGCCACTGATTTTCACTGTTGCGGGGTCCACTCGCCACCGATTGTCGGTTGTTCCTGTCAACCCGCCAACCCAGTCGTAGCTGATAAAATAGCGCCCAAAGGTTCTAACTTCACCTTTACCCAAGACAATCTCAACTGGCTTGTCGAGGGGGAACTCCTGTTTAATATGGTAGGAGTAGTTGGCAAAGGGGGCATAAGAGGCGATGACATTGTCAGGTAATTTAGAATAGTCGATATAGATATGTAAAAACCCTTTGAGGGTATATTTTCCACTATCAAGGTTTTCACTGTAGAAGAATGAGTCCAATCTAGACTCCCCATCAAACGTTTTAAAGGGGACAATTTCCCCTTTGGCGTCGACTACCCAGGGGGCCCAGCCACTAGCATTGGAGTTGAAGAGCACCCCCCCATCGAAGGTCCCCGCCTCAAGAATAAGGAGGGATGTTTCGCCACTATCTGGACTTTGAACATTAGGGAAGAGAGACCCAAATGATATACAAGAAGAAACCAAGAGAATCGCAAAAAGAGTTGAGAGCAATAGAGTCAGTTTTTTCATACATTTCCTCCAGTTATACAGTAGCTAGATAATAGAAGCACCTATAGTCAAAGTCAAACACTATTTAAGCGCTTAATGTGACCAAATTTATAACGATAGTCTATTATAGCTAAAACAGTTAGTAGAATTGCATCGAATAAAGAGAGGGAGGGTCTTATAAAGCTACCCGTCTCTATACACTTATTGGGGGTGTCTAATTTATCTTGGCTAAAATAGGGGTCTGCGAAGGGGCTACTACTACCTGGTCTTTCCCGTTAAGCTTAGCGGTATAGAGGGAGGCGTCAGCACGCTTAAAGAACTGCTCAAAGGGCTCATCTCTCATCACCTCGGTCACCCCAAAGCTTAAAGAGGCTTTTATACCTCCAACGCTACTCCCCATCTTCTGTGCCACCATTTTGCAACTGAAGAGCACCTCCTCAAGTGTCGCTCCATTGGAGATATAGGCACAAAACTCATCGCCTCCAAAGCGCCCTACAATCCCTTGATTAGCGAAGATAGCCCTTAAACTCTCCCCTAAATGGCCCAAGACCTGGTCCCCAAATAGGTGACCATAGGTGTCGTTAATCTCTTTAAAGTTATCGATGTCGAGGAGGATGAAGAAGTGTGGCCTCTCCCCTTCCCTCTCCTCAAGCACTTTAAAGATGGCCTCTTTTACCGCTGTGGCGTTGAGCACTCCCGAGAGACCATCTACTTGAGAGCGGACAAGGAGTACTTGCTTCTCAGCCTCCTCTTCACTCACATCGACCAACTTACCAATAATTGAGTTGGACCCGTCTAGGTAGAGGGTGGTTGTTTTAAAAGTCCCGAACTCCCCGCTCACAAGTGGTAAACGGATGGTAAAACTGGTTGTCGCCCCCTCTGAGACTTGAAGGGCATCGGTTAAGAGGAGCTTAGCCTCTACCATTTTCTCGCCACTACCAAAGAGGACTAAACACTGCTTACTCATGATTAGGTGTCGCTCTCTCACTTGATACTCGTAGAGACACTCGTTAGAGATCTGCGAGAGGGCTTCATAGCGCATATTTTGTAGTTTTATCCGTTGGTTAGCTTTGAAGATGGAGATGGTGTTAATTATTAAGACTATCACCACCAAGACAGAGAAGAGGACCAACCATTTTCCATAGGTGTTGAGAATCATATTGGGGGTCACTCGACGCTCAATATTGGAGGCTTCACTTACAATTAGGGTATTGAGACTATTATCATCGATTGAGTCGATCACCTTATTGAGGATTGAGAGGAGCACAGGGTCCTCTTTTAGAAGACCAATGGAGCAGTATCTAACGTCTTGCCCTTGCGGAACAGTGACAATATTTTTTAGGTTATCTTTGATAGTGTAGTAGGCAATTGAGAAGATGTTGGCAAAGCCGTAGTCGGCCCTGCCCTTATCGACAGCTTTGATGCTCTCAGAGCGTGATGGGAAATATTTGACATAATTGAGGTCTATACCATCAGGGAGGCTCACCCCTTCAACAGCAGACAACCACTTATGGGACAATTGGTCGGGGTTAACCCGCTTATTAAAAAAGAGGACCGTCTCAACCTTCATAAAAGGCTTCGACAAGATAATCTCTAGAGGGGCATATTCGGGGGACATCCCAACAACTAGGTCGTAATCACCATTAAGAACATCTTCGTCTTTGGTGTAGAGGTGGTACTCTCCACTTAACCCCGACCTCTCTAAAATAAGATCAACTACCCGCACAAAGATCCCCTGCGCCTCTTTGTGACTGTTGAGGTAGGTTAAGGGGGCAGCTTTATCAAAAAAGATAATCTTGAGGGGGGGGAGTATTAGCGATATATTCACTTTCAAGGGGGGTAAAATTGAGAGCATTTCCCAAAAGGGGTAAGCATATTAGGAGGGTTAACCAGAGTGATACTACCCTTTTACCCCTAAACCATTTCAACGCCTCTCACCTCCTATTATAGATTATTTAGACTAATTTGTATCTAATTCGTTATATAGTCAACCCTAACTTTGAGTTATGGTAGCCGGGGTAGCCGGTAAAAGATTATTCCCATCTTTTTCTTAAATGATTATTTCCACTTTGGAATAAATGTGTTCTACTGCTGAGGAGAGTTGGAAATAACATAGGGAGGAAAAGGAAGAGAGAACCCCCAACTACCACATTAAAGATCCCCTCATTCCAAACAAAAAGTATGGAAACATTACTATCATCAGTTATTAAATTCAAGAGAAAAGAAAACCACCCTTAACTAACACCCTAACTTTGAGTTATAAGTGTTAACATTTCATCCTCACTCAGAGGTTTACTGAACAGGAACCCTTGAACTTTATCACACCCGAACTCTCTTAATAGCTCTACCTGCTTAATGTGCTCCACCCCCTCAGCTATTACCTGGTGGCCTAACTTGTGGGCCATCGAGATGATATCACCACTAATAACTTCACTCTTATCGAAGGTGAGGAGACGGTCAATAAAGATACGGTCAATCTTAACAAAGTCGACATTCAACTCCCTCTCACGGGCTAAGGAGGAGTAGCCTGTTCCAAAGTCGTCGAGGGCAAGTGAGAATCCTAACGCCTTCAGCTCTTTCAAAATTTCGTTCATCTCACTGTGGTTGGCAGCAATCGCACTCTCGGTTATTTCGAGGATGATTGAGGTGGGTTTAATTGAACACTCCTCCATTATTAGTGAGAGGCGCTGAATAAAGTCCCTCTCCATAATCTGGATGAGTGAGATATTGATAGAAACTAACACTTGCTCATAACCGGCTTGATGAATCCTCTTCAAGAAGTGGCACGCTAGACTAAAGACCTCTTCCCCAATAGGGATGATAAGTTTAGTCTTTTCAGCTAGGGGGATAAATTCTGTGGGAGCTAAAGGGCCTAAAGTTGGACTATTGAGGCGTGCCAAAGCCTCTATGGCCCATATTTCCCCGCTATCTAAATCAACAATCGGTTGGTAGTTGAGGGTGAGAAGCCCCTCATCCAGCGAGCAGCGACTTAAATCTCCAATTAGGGTATTTTCGCGTGCCGTATCATCAACCAATTTTTGGTTAAAGCAGACTATCTCAAATTCGCTTGCATTGCTCAGCAGCGATTTGTCACCAGTTAAGATGAGATGGGTTAAGAGTTGTTCTAGATCAACTTCACTCTCCTCCTCAATCTCTACTATGCCAATGCCCCACACCAGGCGCTCAATCTGAAGATACTGCTCAACTAAAGCAGAGGCTCTTTGAGCCAGATCTTGGAGCTCTTGGTATTGGTCGTACCCCTTCACATAGAGGGCAAACCAGTTCTCATAAAGCCTAATTACGACCAAGTTGTCACTGGCAAAATCTTTGAGGGAACCCCCTATGTTTTTTAGCACGTTTTGGGTGTAGTAGAAACCGTAGCGCCGAGAAAGCTCGTGAATTGAGCTCAAGTTGATAGCCACTATTCCCCGCTTTTGGTGGGGAGAATCGCTTTGAAGAAGGTGTTCAAAGTATTGACGGTTGTAAAGGCCAGTTAGGGGGTCGTTTTGGTAGTAGTAGAGGAGGTTGAGCTCACTCTCTTTGCGCTTTGAAATATCTAAAATAATCCCCTCAATTGCCACTACATCACCGGTTGTAGGGTAGACTGCTTGGCCCCTCTCCATCACCCATTTGAGCCTCCCTTGGGCGTCAATAATCTGGTACTCAAGTTCAAAATCTCGCTTCGTTTCAATCGCCTCATTCCACTTATCCCACAATTTTTCACGAAACTCTGGGGCCACAATTGAGTTAAAAGAGAGGCGATTATTGTATAAGAGGTCGCCGGGAGGGTATCCGGTTAGGCTTTTACACCCCTCTGAGATATATTCCATTGTCCAATCACGATCAAATCTGCAACGGTAAGCCATCCCTGGGATGTGGCTTAAAAGGGAGGTTTTAGAGCGCTCACTCTCAGCTAAAGCAAACTCGTACTCTTTGGTTTTGGTTATATCTTGTACAATACAGACGTAACGGTAGGGATTGAGGTCAAAAACCGAGGTGATTAAACTAACCCACACGATTGAGCCGTCCGGTTTTATATAACGTTTCTCCATCGAGTAGCTATCAACCTCACCCGACTGGAGCCGCTTATACTTCTCCAGCTCCTCCTCTAAATCTTCGGGGTGGGTAAATTTGGGCCAGTCGAGGGTTAAAATCTCTTCTCTATCGCGTCCCACAATCTCCAAATATTTAGGGTTGATGTAATCAAACCTCTCAACCTCTTCATTAAAGTCGAGTTGGAGGAAACTGGAGACGGTAATTCCAATGGGGGCTGAGGCGAAAGCGGTATCAAATACTTCACCCAAGACGTGGGCTTTTATCTTTTCTGCGACCTTCTCCAACGCCCCTAAATGGGCTTCAACCCTGCGTCGCAAATGGGCCCCGTTAAGAGGTTTAAGGAGATAGTCATCGGCCTCTTCCACCTCTAAGGGGCGATTGCTGATTACTAGAGAGCGGACTAAGGTAGAGTTATCTTCTTTAAACTTCCTGAAGGGTCGCCTAAAGAGAACCCCCCTCTCCCCTATCACGATGAGGGGAAATTCCACTTTCGGCCCAAATTCTCTCAAAAATTGGTCTAAAGTGTTATAAAAAGCTACATTGAGATCTTCTAAACACCGCTTTGCAACCTCTTGGTGGGAGCCAGATCCAATCACCACAATTTTGTATCTCAAAAACCCTGTGTACACCCTTCTCCCCTTTAAAGATAAGCACGCTCTTCAATCTTAATTAGATGCTCAAACTATAGTCGTTAGAAAGTAGAGGGTCAACTTAAAGTTGGAGAGGAGAGATTCCCCTCTTACCCACCCTGTGGTACCATCTCTTTATGGAGGTGCTGGGTGAAAATTGAGATTTGTTTAGAATCGGTTGAGTCTGTTTTAATCGCTGAGAGGGGGGGTGCAGACCGCGTTGAGTTTTGTGCAGACCTCTTTGAAGGGGGAATCACCCCCTCTTTGGGAGCATTCAAGGTGGCTCGTGCCAACTCTAAAATCGCTATGAGTGTGATTATTAGACCCAGAGGAGGCGATTTCTGCTACTCTGACTTGGAATTTGCCTCAATGGAAGAGGACATTAAACTCTTCAAAGAGGCGGGAGCCGATTGTGTCGTGCTGGGGATTTTAACCCCTGATGGAGAGATTGATATAAAGCGGACTAAAAAACTAGTTAACCTAGCGCGCCCAATGGAAGTCACCTTCCACCGCGCTTTTGATGTGACTAAAGACCCCTTTAGGTCGCTCGATACTTTGATTGATATGGGCATTGATAGGGTCTTAACGAGTGGATTGGAACCCACTGTCACTGAAGGCCTTGATACCCTGATTGAGCTGGTAAAGCGCGCCGGTGATAATATCATCGTAATGCCGGGGTGTGGTCTAACTGAGCGCAACTTCGCTAATCTCCACGCAAAAATTGGGGCTAAAGAGTACCACCTCTTGCTACCGGGGAGTGTTGAATCGAAGATGATCTTTCGTCACCCCGATATCTACATGGGGGGGATGCTACGCCAGGGCGAGTACTCAATAACCCACACCGACCAAGAGAGAGTTGAGGCAGTAACAGCTCTAAGAGCTAAACTTTAAGGGAAATGGTGAGTATATTTTGGCTATGGAATACCAACCGATAGAGAAACAACTGTTACGCTCCCTCACTAAAGCAGAGGCCCATGTTCTACTCCACCAAGGGACAGAGCCCCCTTTTAGTGGAGAACTTAACAACAACACAACTGAGGGGAGTTACTACTGTAGGCAGTGTGGCTCGCCCCTCTTCTACAGCGATTCAAAATTTGACTCGGGTAGTGGCTGGCCCTCCTTTGATGACCCCCTCCCTAATAGTGTAGTTGAGCGCCCTGATAATGACGGGGTACGCCTTGAGGTGGTTTGCTCCACCTGCTCAGGTCACCTAGGGCACCTCTTTAGGGGAGAGAGGTTCACCCCTAAAAATAAGCGCTACTGTCTCAACTCAATCGCTTTAGAGTTTAGAGAAGGGGCCCCTCAAGCTGAGGCAATCTATGCTGGGGGGTGCTTTTGGGGGGTTGAGTACTATTTTAGTAAGCTAAAAGGGGTACTCAGTGTCACCAGTGGCTACACCGGAGGGGAGATGGAAAATCCCACCTACCAAGATGTGCTGAGCCAAACAACAGGGCATTACGAAGCGGTTAGAGTGTTCTACGACCCAAGAATAATCGCCTATGAGGAGTTGACCAAATACTTCTTTGAGATTCACGACCCAACTCAAGCTAATGGACAGGGCCCCGATATTGGCCCCCAATACCGCTCAGCCCTCTTCTATCGTAATGAGAGTGAATGGGAGACAGCCCTCTACCTCATCGAACTCCTTAAGAAGAGGGGGTTGAAGGTGGTTACTGAGGTGAAAAGTGCTAAGCGTTTTTGGCCTGCCGAGGATTACCACCAAAATTACTATGCAATTAAAGGGAGCCTCCCCTACTGCCACTCTTGGCAAAAGAGGTTTTAAGGGGGTATTTATGTGTGATACTCTAGTTGCTAAAGATAGCGCTACCGGAGTGTGGTTCTTGGCTAAAAACTCAGATCGTGACATTGGAGAGCCCCAGGTTATCCAATATTGTGACCCCGAAGAGGGGTTAACTAGCCCCACCCATCTGGAGCAAAGGGAGTACTACAACAATAACCAATACCAAACACTCCTTAAGGCGAGTAAAGAGCTCTCCCTCACCTACCCCGCTCTCATTTCTCGCCCAGCCTGGATCTGGGGGGCAGAGATGGGGATTAACAGTGAGGGGGTAGCTATTGGCAATGAGGCTGTTTTTGCGAAGAGGGGCTCCTCTAAAGGGGGACTCTTGGGGATGGATATCTTAAGGCTAACCCTCCATGCTGCCTCAACTGCTCGTGGAGCTTTAGAGACGATTGTTACCCTCCTCGAGAGGTGGGGACAGGGGGGCAACGGGAGTTATTCGGGGCGACTTCAATACCACAACTCTTTCCTCATTGCCGATGGCACTGAAGCCTACCTCCTAGAGAGTGTCAACCAACGATGGGTAGCTAAGCAAGTTGATGAAGTCGCTTCAATTAGTAACGCCTACACTCTTGAAGAAGAGTACACCCTAGGCGACAGCGTCACCCTTAAAGAGCGACCCAATTTCAAACGCACCTACGCCAGCCGCCTCCACCTCCCCTTTACCCAAGGAACCCATCGCCAAAACTCCACCTACACCCTCGCTCTAGAGAGGGGAGCCAGTTGGGATTCAATGGTCTCAATTTTACGCCATAATGAAGGAGGCGTTACCAACTTTGACCACTCGATGCGTTCAGTCTGTATGGATGCCAAAGGGTTGGTTAAAAGCAGAACAACCGCTTCAATGGTAGTAAAGTGGGCCCCTAAAGGTATTAAAGTGGCCTTAACTACCTCTCCCATCCCCCTCTACGCCCCCTTTATCCCCTTTGAGTTGAGTGATGAGGCTTTTACGAGCTCCCCCTTTAGAGAGATAGAGTACAGCTACAACTTTGCCAAAGAGCGGATGGAGCAAACAGAGCGCCTCTTAAAGGCCCCTTTAGAGAAGCGCTTAGCAGTTAATAAATTGGTCTTAAAGTTTGAAGAAGAACTCGCTGGTGAGCCTCTTGAAAAAGAGAGAGAGTTTAGAGAAGAGGTTGCTAAAATCCTAGAGAGCTGAAGCAAAACTGAGCTATTCCCCCTCCTTCAATTGACCACCAAAGGTGGCTAAGGAGGAGACGGATGAATAAGAGAAGATTAGTAAAAGGGGTAGCTATTTTAATGCTACTTCTGTTAGCGATGGTGGGGTGTCAAGATAACTCCCTAGAGGGGGAAGCGACCCTCCACCTCTCACTAGAGAGAGCGAGTCGCTTCAATACCCGCAATATTGTCCCCGAAGGAACAGACCCCTTGACGATTGTAAGTTACAAAATTGAGGGGTCAGGTCCCAATGAGGTCTATATTGTAAAAGAGGGGATTGAAGATGAAGAGGTGACTATTAAATCCCTAAATGTGGGGTATTGGACCTTCACTGCTACCGGCTATAATGCCCAAGGGAGAGCAATTGCTAGCGGCGAGACAACCTTGTACCTCTCAGCGACAAGCACCTCAGCGAGTATCACATTGAATCAAGAGGTAGGAACTGGATCAATTGATCTCACCTACCAGTGGGATGCCCAACAAACCAACGGAGAGTCAATCCTTAACTTTAAACTACTCGACATCGATAACAAGGAAGTAACCGGGATTACTCCAGATATCAACATTGAAGATGGCGAGGTTAATTTTAGTGGCACGGTAGCATCTGGCTTCTACACCGTAATCGTGAACATAGAGAGTTACGGTGAGATTGTGGGAGGATTAGTTGAGTCACTTAGGGTAATTGATCAAACGGTTTCAAAAACGACCCGTATCTTAGAGATTGGCAAACTTATCGATGCGGGGTTAATTACCATAATCGATGGCTCAATTCCCCCCTTTGATGGTGAAATAGCACTCTCTTCAACTAGTTATGCGGCTGGAGAAGAACTAACCCTCACCCTAACAGCTGGCCAAGAACTCTCCGCCTACAATTTCCAGTGGTACTGTGAGGGGGTCTTAATTGAAGGTGAAACTAGTCACATATTGCTAATTGAAGCAGTTCAAGGGGGCTCAGAGCGTTACGATGTGGTTATTAGTCACCCCACCCACGGAGCAATTGGGTCGTGTGGAGTCTTGGTGAAGGTCCCAGTGACCCCCACCATTGTCACCTAGAGTCTCTCGGCAGCTTCGAGAATCCACCCTGCTATTGGTTCTATCTTCGCTGTCTCAACGTTGATAGAACCAACTTTTACCCTTAGGGTTGCAATCTCTTCACCATTCCGTAACACCCGCTGCAAGAAGGTGAGCGAGAAGCGCTTAGCCTGCTCCACGGTGGTGTGGATTTCCAGCAAGTCGTCTAAGAAGGCGCTCTGGTTATAGTCGACCGAGAGCGACTTCACCACAAAGGCGAGCTTTAAGAGGGAGAGGTCTTCTTTGTCCTCAGAGATTGAGCGTAATAGCTCGGTTCGAGCATGCTCAGCAAAATCGAGGTAGCGGGCGTGGTAGACAATCCCACCAGCATCGGTGTCGCTATAGTAGACTCTAACTCTAAAAATATGGGCCATACTCCTCCTTAAAACTTAAGAGTGGCAAAGTAGTCGTCAACCGTCTCTGCCCGTCTAATCATCGCGGTCGAACCATCCTCCTTAAGGAGGTATTCAGCCGAGCGCAACTTTCCGTTGTAGTTGAACCCCATAGCGTAGCCATGAGCTCCGGTGTCGTGAATCACCACCACATCCCCCTTCTCAATTAGGGGAAGCTGTCGGTCAATCGCAAACTTATCGTTGTTTTCACACAGAGAACCAGTCACGTCGTAGAGATGGTCTTTAGGTAAATCTTCTTTGCCAACGACGGTAATATGGTGGTAAGCTCCGTAGAGGGCGGGGCGCATTAAATTAGCCATGCTAGCATCGAGGCCAACATACATCTTATATTTTTCACTAATGTGGCGCACTTTGGAGACTAGATAGCCAAAGGGACCTGTCACCATCCGCCCACACTCAAAGACCACCCTTAATGGAGCTAAGGGGGTGGAGGCAATCATCTCATCGTAGAGCCTCTTAATCTCTCTACTTACAACCTCAAGATCAATTGCCTTGTCTTCAGGGCGGTAGGGGATACCAATCCCTCCCCCCATGTTTATAAACTCAATCTTGATTTGGGTCTCTTCCCAAATCCGCAAAGCTTGGGTAAATAGCATCCTAGCCGTCTCAACGATATAGGAGCCCTCTAACTCATTGGAGGCGACCATCGTGTGGAGGGCGAACCTTTTGGCCCCCAACTCTTTAGCCTTGAGGTAAGCGGGGATTAGTTGCTCGGTTGTCACCCCATATTTAGCCTCAACCGGGTTTCCAATAATAGCATTCCCGGTACGATCGGGGCCGGGGTTGTAGCGGAAAGAGATCAGCTCAGGCATTGCCGCGACCTCCATCAAAGCATCGATGTGAGTTATATCGTCAAGGTTGAGGACCGCCCCCATGTCGGAGGCTGCTTTAAACTCTTCAGGGGGAGTGTCGTTACTGGTGAACATAATCTCCTCCCCTCTAAAACCAGCCTGTTGAGCCATAATTAGTTCGGGTAGGCTACTACAGTCGGCTCCAAAACCCTCTTCTCTAACAATCTTTAAAATTGAAGGGTTGGGACATGCCTTGACGGCAAAGTAGTTTTTAAACCCGTCGACCCATCCAAAAGCTCGCTTGAAAGCTTGGGCATTCTCCCTGATTCCCCTCTCATCGTAGAGGTGAAACGGTGTTGGATAGTCCATCGCTAGTTGTATCATCTTCTCATCACTGAGTGGTAAACGCTTGCTACTCATCAAAAACCCTCCAATTTCAAATTTGTTTTAATGCTCTCCACCGCAGCGATCACATTTTCACGGTGTCCAAAAGCGCTGAGGCGGATGTAGTTGTCCCCGGTTGGACCGAAACCGGCTCCGGGGGTCACTATAACCTGGCACTCGTTGAGCAGTTTATCGAAGAACTCCCACGAACCAATCCCATCGGGTGTCTTAACCCACAGATAGGGGGCGTTATCCCCCCCATACACCTTTAAGTTGAGACTTAGGAGCCCCTCCCTAATGATTCTTGCATTCTCCATGTAGTAGGCAACTACCTTACGTGACTGTTTGAGTCCTTCACTTGAAAGGACCGCTACCCCTCCCGCTTGGGCAATGTTGCTCGCCCCATTAAAGAAGGTGCACTGCCGGCGGTACCACATGTTGCGAATCTCTCCCACCGCACTATCTTCACCCACCAAAGCGTGGGGGACAATGGTCCACCCCAGTCTTACTCCGGTAAAGCCCGCGAACTTAGAGAAGCTGTTAATCTCTATGGCACACTCTTGGGCCCCCTCAATCTCATAAATTGAGCGGGGAAGGGAGGGGTCACTAATATATTCGCTATAAGCGGCATCAAAGATTATGATGGCCCTCTCCCTTCGAGCATAATCGACAAACTCCTTGAGTTGAGCATGATTTGCTACCGCCCCGGTGGGGTTATTGGGGCTGCAAAGATAGATTAGATCAACCTTCTCACTGGGGACATTGGGAATAAATCCTCGCTCCTCCACCCCCGGCAGATAGACAAAACGGTCGTAATACCCCCGTTCGTGGTCAAAATTTGGGCTCCTTCCCGCTATTACGTTAGAGTCGACATAGACCGGATAGGCGGGGTCTTGAATTGCAACAATTGATTCAGCGACAAAGAGCGATTGGATATTGGCAGCATCGGCCTTCGCTCCGTCAGAGATGAAAAACTCGTCACTTTGGAGGGTTACCCCCAGTGTCTTGTAGTACTCAACCAAAGCTTGACGTAAGTTTTTATTCCCCTGCTCATCCCCATAGCCACTATAGGTGTCGTTGACAGCTAAGTTGCTCACTTCACGCTGGAGAGCCTCGATTATAGCGGGGGGGAGCGCTTCGGTTGTATTGCCAATCCCTAAGCGGTGCAATTTCACCGCAGGATTAGCCTCACTATAGGCGTTAGCCCGACGAGCTATCTCTGGGAACAGGTATCCTGCTGCCAATTTTCGGTAGTTTTTGTTAATCTGTGCCATTCAATCCTCTTATCTCAATTTTTTGTTATCTCTAAATTTTTTATGCTCTTGAAGAGTAGTGCCCGATGCTCCTCACTCTCGAGGCTACACATCGGCAACCTAAACACCTCTTCACACCAGCCGTAATGGGCCATCACCGTCTTAATAGGAATCGGGTTGGTTTCAATAAAACAAGTACTAAAGAAGTGGGCCAATTGCCCCTCTATTTGGCGCGCTTGGTTAAAGTTCCCCTCAAGGGCACGGCCAATCATCCGACTCATATAGTTGGGGATGATGTTGCTGGCAACCGAGATTACCCCATCGCCCCCTGCCTCAATTAAGTCGAGCGAGATGTTGTCATCTCCACTTAAAACGGTGAAGTTAGCTGGGGCTTGTTTGATGACAGCTTTCATCTGCTCAAGGTCGCCCGAAGCCTCTTTGACAGCCACTATATTGTCACACTCATTGGCCAATTTAACTAAGGTTGCTGTTTCGATGTTGACCCCGGTACGCCCCTTAATATTGTACAAAATACATGGAATGTCTACCGAGTCGGCAATTTTCTTAAAGTGGAGATAGAGCCCCTTTTGGGTCGGTTTGTTGTAGTAGGGGTTGACCAACAGGAGGGCATCAGCCCCATGGGCAGCCCCACTTTTAGAGAGGCGCACCGCCTCTTCGGTCGAATTAGAGCCGGTGCCGGCAATCACAGCGACCCTCCCATTGGAGACCTCTACCGCTGTCGCAATGAGGCGTCCCATCTCTTTAGTGCTGAGGGTGGGTGACTCCCCGGTAGTCCCACAGGGGACAACACCATCGACCCCGCCTTTTATTTGAAACTCAACAATTTGACGAAAGGCATAGTAATCGACAAGCCCTTCGCGGGTGAACGGTGTTACTAATGCAGTGTGTAATCCTCTAAACTTCTTCATCTCCCCTCCCTTCTAAGCCAACATCTGGCTCAACATGTTATCGATACTATAAAGTCCAGCTGGTTGTTCAACTATCCACTCGGCGGCTTTAAGGGCCCCGGTGGCATACCCCTCACGACTTCTGGAGCGGTGGGTAATTTCAAGAGAATCAGCTGGAGAGTCAAAAATGAGGGTGTGTGTTCCAGGGTGGAACCCCCCTCTGGCACTCGAGAGGTGAATCTCATCGCCACCACGGGGGCGATCCAAGCGCCCACTCTCTGTTCTCTTCTTTCCATCCAACTCCTCAAGGAGAATCTTCCCCAACATCTCACTGGTCCCTGAGGGGCTATCCCCTTTGGCGCTATGAAAGAGCTCTTGGACAACTGGGTCGTAGAGGCCAATTTGGTTCACCAACTTGGCACAATAGCGAGACACCATAAAAAAGAGGTGGACTCCAATGGCAAAATTGCCCGACCAAATGATTGACCCTCCCCCCTCTTCAACTACTTTACGTCCCGTTTCAAGCTGAGAGTACCAACCGGTTGTAGCTACCACGGCCGGTACTTTTGCCCTATTGTAGAGGGAGAGGCGTTCTAATACCGCTTCAGGGGTAGAAAATTCGATAACAACATCGCTCCCTTTAAGACTCTCTAAACTACACTCTTTGGAACTCACCAAAGGGGAGTTGTCGTGGGGGTCTACCACAGCCGTAACCGTATGGCCGTCTGCGATGCTCTTCTCATAGACCACTTTTCCCATCTTACCAAAGCCAACAATTGCAATATTCATCTCTTCCCTCTCGTAATGGAAGAGAGTTTAACAAAAATACAAAGATGTGTCTATTAGGAACAGAATGTTTTCTTAGTAACACAAATTGGGCTATAAAAAGGTTTGTATTAACTTTCTGTTATTATTGAACATTTTCTACATATATTGTAACGTTGTCTTTATCTTATTAACAAGGAGCTGCCATGCTGAGGGTGATACTCAATGGGTGTAGTGGAAGGATGGGGAAAGTTCTCACTACCCAAATTAAAACAATCGAGGGGATGGAGATTGTCGCCGGCATCGATTTAAATGAGAGTCCCAGAGATTATCCAATCTATAAATCGCTCCAAGAGTCTCCCGTTAAAGGGGAAGTGATGATCGATTTCTCGAGTAGCACCTCCCTAAAGAGTTACCTTCCCGTTGCCATAGAGCGGGGTCTTGCCCTAGTTGTGGCCACTACCGGTCTGGACGCAGAAGATGAGAAGCTCCTCAAAGAGGCCTCCAACTCAATTCCCATCTTTAGGTCTCAAAATATGTCACTTGGGATTAACTTGGTTCAAGAGCTCTTGCAGAGTGCCACTAAAGTCTTAGGGGAACGCTACGATGTTGAGATAATTGAGAAACACCACCGCTATAAAAAAGACTCCCCCAGTGGAACAGCGCTGATGTTGGCTGAATCGATTAATGCGGTGAGAACCCATCCCCTCACCTATGTTTATGGACGGGTGGGCAACGAAACTTTGAGAAAAAAAGAAGAGTTGGGAATCCACTCCCTAAGGGGGGGGACCTATGCTGGGGAACACGAAATCTCTTTCTCGGGAGAGGATGAGGTGATAGCTATAACCCACCAATCTTATTCACGACAAGTCTTTGCCAACGGAGCAATTGCCGCAGCTCACTACATTGTGCGTCAAAAGAGGGGACTCTACTCGATGCACGACATGATATTAGAGAGCAGTGCCGTCACCACCATCTACACCGAACACAGCGAGGTCTTAATCTCCCTCGATAATATGAGTCGTGAGATGGAGAAAATAAGTGACCTCTACGGCTTTTTGGCGGCTAACGATATCTTCATCGATATGATTAGCCATACCGGAGCAACTAATGGGAATATAGCCCTTTCGTTTACCATCAAAGAGAGGGATCGCCTCAAGGCAGAAGCCCTTTTAGGGAAGTTCCTTGAACCGCTCCCTGGAGCTATCTTAGTGATTGAGAAAGGTGTTTCGAAAATCACCGTTGAGGGGCCTGGAATGGAATACCAATCGGGAGTTGCCTCGCGCCTCTTTGCCGCCATGGCGAAAGCTAAAATACCTATCTTAGCAGTCACCACCAGTGAGCGTAAAATTGCCTATATAACCCCTGAGGCGGTTGTTGAACGGGCTGTTGCCATTATTAAAGAGGAGTTTAATATCTAAGAGATTACCTCTTCTTTTTTCTATCGCGCTCACGGTTGCGTCGCTCACTTGCAGCGAGAAGTTCTCCTAGGGTTGTCCCTCCCGAGTCTGTGGGGGCCTCTTTCCGTTTAGGCTCCTCTCTTTGGGGTATGTAGCGTGATGGGCTCACCACCTTAATTTTAGTGGTACTAACCTCCTTAGGGAGAGAGACCTTTTCACTCTCCCTCTTTTTAACAACCACTACCCTCTTCCCCCCTGCAGAATAAGAAGCTGGTGTGGCTTGGAGTGTCTTGGTGGCTTTCACCACCTCTTTGACTAAAACCTCTTCATAGCCACATGAGAGGCGCTGACAGATGAAGTGGACCTCATCAAACTCATCAACGACCCGCTGCATTCCAGCA
>Ga0172377_10001780_pt1 | contig 21989 bp, 10 predicted proteins | sample Pumphouse3metaG_FD_119749 | JGI IMG/M metagenome (GOLD analysis project Ga0172377, IMG submission 119749) | Leachate microbial communities from a municipal landfill in Southern Ontario, Canada - Pumphouse #3 metaG | ecosystem: Engineered > Solid waste > Landfill > Unclassified | place: Canada...
CAAGAGATTTAAAATATGTAGCAAATAACTACCATAACCGTGCATACAATAATCCAGAACTTTTAATTTCAAATCTTAAAAATCCACTTCATAAATTAACTGCAACTATTCAATATGAAGGTGGAGCTAGAATAGAAGGTGTGGCACTTATAAAACCTGAACAATTATTTGGCACTAAACTAGATACTATTATAAATACCCAAAAAGGTATTATCTTTACAAAAGAAAAAGGTGGTAAAGAGGGAGAAGTTTTAATATCACTTGAAACCTATAACGAGCTAGAAAATTATCTATCACAAAATCCAAAATTCAAAATCAATCGTCAAGCTTACTATGAAGATATTAAACAATCTGCATTTATTTCAAATGAAACACCAGAAGCAAGTCATGGTCTTAGATGGAATTTTGCAAAAAGAAGAATGTTTGAATATGCTAAAGCTGGATACTCTTATGCCCAATCACTTCAAGAAGTAAGCTATGAGATGAAGCATAATCGTGCAAGTATTACAGAGCATTATTTAGGTGGTTAAATCTTGACAAAAAGCCATATTTTTCTAAAATATATTCAAAAAAAGGAAACAAAAATGCTTATAATGAAAGAATATTTAACAGCTGTAAAACTAGATAAAGATAACAAACTACTATTTGCATATGACATTAAAGATAACCTCATAGATGAACAAAGTGAAGGAATTTTAAGTGAAGTCAATGAGGTGATGTATCAAAAAATAGCATCACACTTTCATATCAAGCCAGAAGATTTTGGAGTGCAAATTGGTTGAAATTTGAGCTAAATTTTGGTAAAATCTATCTTGAATATCAAGCCCTAAGATGGGAGCGACTCCGCTAGTTCTTGAGGGCTGAAAAATAAAATATGCTACTAACTTTTCTTTATTGAAATCTATATAATTTGCTGTTACTTGTGAACTTTTTCCTTACTCAAAAACGGCTAAGTTTTTTCTATTTAGCTATTTTTTTCTATTCTATTTTATGCTCAAATATACCATAAAATAATAGTTTTTAGTCCTTATCAACTAATAGTTTAGAAATAAAAACGGATAAAAAAAGAGCTAAGTATTTTTTTATTTCTAATCTTTAGCCATTTTCTTCATCTAAAACATGAGGTAATTTATTTAAAATTAATCATTACTTTCACTTGAAACTTTACCCCAATATTTCACTTATTTTTCCATAAGAAGTAACCAATAAACTTTTTTTAGCCCTAGTTGCAGCAACAAAAACCAAAGATTTTTCTTTTTGCAAGTTTTCTTGATTAATCAGATCTTCATCTGATTTTTCTATTGTTTCGAGTGGCACGATACCTTTATTCATACTTGCAATTATCACATGATCAAAATCTAATCCTTTGACTCTATGCATTGTTGCAATTCTTACATCAGTATTTGATAAATCATCTTTACTATTTCTAGAAATTTTTATAGTTTTCATATTGCTTCTTGAGAAATATTCGCCATAAGTATCTGCTAATTTTTGTGTTCTTACTACAAGACAAATTTTTGATTCGTTATCTATTTTTTTAATATTTTCTATGTGCTGATATATATAAGTTGTTTCCTCCTCAAAGGTTTCAAAGTTTATTACTTCAGGTTTAGGTCCATTGTATAAAGATTTATAATCACGATTTGAATCAGTTCCATCATCTAAATCATCAATATTTTCCCCATTAAATAATGCCACAGCCCATTTTCTTATCTCATCGGTAGTTCTATAGTTAAGTTTTAATTTTTTACTTCTTCCTCTAACATTAATTCCACATTGTCCCAACACTACTTTATGACCATAGATTCTTTGGTGTGCATCTCCCACAATAAACAAATCATTTTTATCTTCTTCTACTAATGTTCTTAAAAGTTTAAATGCTCTCATTCCAAAATCTTGAGCTTCATCAACTACAATAGCACTGTATTTTAAAGTATCAGATGAACCATTAATGATATTTATAGCATCGTTTATAGCATCATCTACTTCTTTGTAGTTTCTACTGCTCAATAGATATCTATACTCTTCAAAAACTTCCCATATAAGTTTTCTTTGACTTCTGTTTAATCTTGTTCCTCTTCCAAGCCTTGAAGCTTTTATATATTCTTCTAATGTATTAATTCCAAGTGGTTGAATTACCCTTTGCCACTCCTCTTTAAAAAAAGAATCTGGCAAATCTAAAGAGTTACTCTTAAGTACTAATGCTTTTTCCCATAATTCTTTTGTTTTATCATCATAAACAATTTCATTTTTATATCCATGTTTTGATAAAAAATTGTGTACCCATGAATCCAAATTTATCACTTCAATGTTTTGCATTGTTTTTTCATCACAAATCTTTTTAAGATTTTCAAGTATGTCTAAACTCAAATTTTTTGTAAAAGTAGTAAATAATACTTTTTTATTTTCGAAAAAGGATAATTGTTTAGCTAAATATTTTGCTCTATGCATTGCAGCAACAGTTTTACCAGTTCCCGCTCCTCCTAAAACTTTAACAGCTCCATTGTAGTCTTTTTCTACAAGTTTTCTTTGACTTGGATGCAAAAATACTCTCCATTTTTCTAGCGGTGCATTAAGCATTTGCATAAGCTCTTCATCATTCTCTACAATATAAAATCTTCTTTTTGAACTCTCATTTTCTAAAGCTTTTGTAAAATCATTCGTATCTACAATGTTTGGTTTTTGAGAATAGACATAATTATATGCATCTTCAACACTATCGCCTGCTAGAAGATAAAAAAGTGCTTCATAAACCTCTTCTGGTAAATATTTTCTAAAATTATCTAGTTCTACTTCATTATCAATTTGTCTAATATACTCTAAAAGATTTTCATCAACACCCAAGCTTTTTAGATCTTTATCACTAAATTTTGCAAAAAATGCCTGTTCATCTTTTTCTTTTTTAGTTGACAATAAATTATTGGATTCCTCTATACTAGTTTGGCTTTCGATTATTTGCAAGCTTCCAGTTTCATTATTGATACTACAAGTGTGCTTTTTAGCCCAATTGTATGCATCATCATGGTTATCAACCCATAGTAGAATATAAACATCTCCACTATCAGGACTAAGAACTATACACCTATAATTTTGGTCAACTCTAATTGAATGCATATTAGATGCAAAATGTAGTTTTTCATAGTTAAGTCCAGGAGATTTTGGATCATTTTTGAATTTCTCAACCATCTTGATTGTTTTATTCAACCCAGCTTTAGGTAATTTTGATAAAGCTGTAAAGAAATCTGAAGATATTGCAACTTTCATTATACTATCCTTGTCTGTAATTCATTTTTTAATTCGTCTATTGTGTTAAGTGTAAATATTTTTATGCCATCAATTTGTAAATCACTCTCATCCAAAACCAATGCAATCTTATAATCATCCCAAAGTAGTTCAGCTTCTGCGATAGTAACTCCATCACTATTCGCAAGTTCTTCTCCAACACTTGGAATTGAGATTTCAAAACTTAAGCTAAGCTCTTTTACAAACTCTTTGACAGTATTGTCAATTACATTATCATACACAGTTTCCCACTCCTTACTGATGCTTTTTGAAATATTTGGTAATAAATCTATCTCATCATAAAGATCATTTATAAGACCTTTTGAAGTCACAAAAAGTGAGTTTTTGTTAAATTGTACTAAATTATAAACTCTTAAAACTCCAGCCCATAAAGCAAAATCAAACTCTTCATTATCATCTATACTTACGATAAATACACTATTACTCAAATTATTTTGTTCCAAATCATCAAAATTTGCAAAAGAGATTAACTTCGCTTGATACTTTGTAATTTTTTGACCAAAATATTTTGTTGTAAGATCAAAATCATCTTTTATACAATTTGGAATCAAATCGATAAAATTATTCGCTTCCAATGGAGCTTTTAAATATCCAGCAATAATACCTAGCGAGAAGTTCTCAAACTCTTTATAATCATTAACTTTAAGAACTTCAAGTAGCAATTCAAAATTTGTTTTGTCTATGTACTTTTTATATTCTGCAACATATTTTTCTGTTACTTTTAGATTTAATTCTTGTTGTGTTAAAAAATTCTCAAAAACATAATTAGGTTTAGATTTACCAAATTCATTCACATCTTCCCATGTCAAAGACCAAACTATAAAATTACCACTTTTAGCAATTGCCATTCTCTGAGCACTATCGGTATCTACTCTTTTTTCATGATATGCAAATCCATCTGTAAAGATTACAATTGGTTTGAGCTTGTTATTTTTTGGATAAAAAATAAAATCAGCTTTTGAATATACTGATACATTATCATCCTCTGTTAAACTTACTTGTTGCAGTAAATCGTATCTGTATTTATTATCAAACTCTACGATATATCCACTTCTTCCTCTAACCATCTCTTTTTTAAATGTTGTAGCAACACTTTTTATCTTACTTAAAAACAACTCTTCAAGCATACTTTCACTAAGCCCATCTTGACTTATATCACTAACACTCTTAATTTTTTCAATATTATCTTTATCTTTTAAGATACTATCAATGATATATTTTGCTTTATTTTTGGAGATTAAAGGTCTATCAAAATTATTTTTATATGCAAAAAGACACTTATAGCAACCATCTTCACAATCGCAATTTTTAATTTTTCCATTTGCTAATTCTAAAACTTCAAATAGAGGATTTTTATCAATAATGAGTTGTTTTAAATACCCTGTTCCTCCAGGAACTGTATCATAAAGAACTAAATATCTTTTTGAGTTTTCATTTACATTATCTACTTCATCATATATTCCAACTCTTAAATGTTCTACTGAGCCTTTAAAATAAAGTTTTAATCCCATATGAATAGAAGCTATCAGTGAATGGAGCTTTTCGTCATCAATTTCAAGATTTGTTATTGGTAGAAGTAATCTTATTGCTTCAGAATCAAACTCTCTAAATAGATACAATGATTCAAAATAATTTTTAGCTTCAGTTTTATCTTCTATTTCACAAGTAAATGCATGGTTTTCACCTTTAAATCCATCGTCTGTTGGTTTGCCAAACTGTACTTTTCCGCAACTTTTACATATGACAAACCCAGACCTTGGAACTGATTTACCTGCAATTGATATATCATTTCCAACTAATGTAGTTTCTCCAAAGTTAATCTCTTTAAAATTAACTTTTTTTATAAATTCAAATCCAAAAGCACTATCATCACTTTTTATCGCATAAGCATCTTCAATATGTTTTTTATCAAAATTGATTAGTAATTGCTTGTTGTAAAATTTTATCTCCCTAGAATCACTATCATCTTTGATTCTACTGCTTTTATCATCACTTGTAGCCATAACAGAAGTAAGTCTTAATATCTCTTTTTTTTGTCCTTCATCAGCAAATTGTTCACTTCCACATTTTGGACAAACAGTAGTTTCCTCTAAACCTACTTTTTGAGTGTGTGAACATTTGTCACAAAATCTCCAAGTTTCAACTTCTAAAATAGTATTTGGATCAATCTGATCAATACTTACTTTTCGTCCACCAGCATAAAAACTATTATTTGGAGCGAATTCACTTATAGCACTATTTCCTGCTCTTTCATATTCATAGGTAAAAATATCATATTTCTTACCACTATCATCAGCAACACTATCTTTTTTTCTATAGATTACAGACTTAAGCACCACACCACTTTGGGGAAAAGCATAATTAGGAAGCAATCCCTCATCTGCAAAAAATTCAAATGTCTGTTTTCGTTTAATATTTAAAGCTATTCTTCTTAACCCCTCATACTCACTTTTCATACGAGCCAACTCTTCATCATGGTCTTGATTTTTTGCTTCTGCATTCTCAAATTTTTTAATCTTTTTCTTTAAAGCACTTAATTGATTAGATAGATTGATTTGTTCTTGATTTATCTGTTCTAGTTTTTCTAAAACATTCATCACTAATCCACTTTGCTCATCATTGCTTTTTACAAATGCTATAAGCTTTTCTTTTGAGCTTTGATGCAATTTAGGATCAAAAAGTTTAAAAAAACTTTCCAATAATTGCTCAACATTCTTATCAATAAAAGCAAATAGTGTGTATGGAAATTTATCAGTCTTAGCATTTTTTATATTTGATAAAACATGATGTAATTTATGGGGAAAATCACTTTGTTCGATTTGCTCATCACTTACCCAATTATCGATACTAAAAGCAAAAAACTGTCTTTGCAATATTGCTGAAGCATCTATATATACTCCAGGAGCTTCAATGCTCCCTTGCATCATCTCATTTGGATCGCTATAAAAGTATAAATCATGGCTAGAGGCAGTTGCAATTGTGGCATTGAAAGCATTTCCATCAGTTCTTCCAGCTCGACCTATTCTTTGTAAATAGTTAGCTCCATTTGGTGGAACAGAACAAAGTACGACAGAGCTTAAATCACCAATATCTATCCCCATCTCTAAAGTTGGTGTAGCACTTAGAAGGTTTGTTTTCCATGGTTCATTTTTAGCTCGTTTGATGAAATTTGTTTCTACCTTTTCTCTATCAGCTCTAGCTAATAATCCTGTATGTTCTTTTGGTACTATCCTTTGAAGGTCTCCAAATTTATAGAGTTGTTTATAGTAACTCTCACTTTTTGGCTGTTTTATGTATGTTCCATTACACTCTTTTCGTAAACATTGCATCTGCTGTGCAATTTGGGCTTGATTTTTTGCAACAGTTAATTTATGTTTACATACACTACATTCAAACTCACTTGTATTACTAGTAATAAATAGATTATCTGGATTCAATACCCATACATTTGAACCCTTTACATCAATCTCAAATAAAATCTTTGCACGAACGAGTTCATTTAGTATGATTCTAAATACCTCTTTTGTATCTGGTACCAAAGTAAGATTATTGACAAAATTTGAAGCTATCCATCTATCACACCAAGTGTTTTTTGATTTATTTGAAACTTTATCAAACTCTTTTATATTGCCATCTGTTAATGGATTTGGGTTTCTTGAACTTGGACTAAATTTAGCCATATAAAGTCTTCTAGGTCTTAATTGATTTATATCGTATGTATTCCCACCTTTTTGTATATATGAATCTATATGAAAACTTTTTATGGCACCACTGTTTTTAAGATAGATTAAAAAACCTAAAACAAATTGTTCTAAATGGTTTTTATCTAATCCTTTTAAAAGTTCTATTTCATTTTCTAATTTGATTAAAAGCGAATCTAAAATAGTTTTATAATTATCCACATACATAACAGAAGCACCACTTCTTTCAAGTGTTCTTCCGATGTGTGATTTGTATCCATATTCACTATGAATCATCCAATCAATTCTTTTATCAATTAAATCAATCAATTCTTTTGCATCATTAAGCTCATCAGTTTTGGCCAAATTATCATATTCTCTTAGCCACTCCATATCTGGGGCGATTAAAGAAGCTATATAGACTTTATCATCGTTAAATTTGTTTTTCCAATAGTTACTTACAATTTTGCTAAAATCATTTAAAGAGACTGTTTCTTTAGTATCTAGTGCTTGTTGTATGGCACTTCTTATCGTAAATTGATAACTTCTAGCACCAAAAAATCCAGCTCTTTGAGCTGCATCTTGAACACTATCTGAAAATGCAATAAGTTTCTTATCATCATTATAAAAGCTTGCAAAATTTTGCCCTATCATTACACTTGTAAGACTAGCAGCCCTTGAACCTAAGATTGTTAAAGAGTTTTTAGCATTACAAAATGGACAATGGTGATGTGATTTTCCTTTAGTATCTATATTATTTGATTCAAAAACTTTGATACCACTTCTCTCTTCATCATCTGTTTCAAAACCATTTTGATTGATATAATAGATTCTGCCAGTAATATTTTGCGGTATTTGCTCTATTGGAAAAATAAACTTAACTCTTGGATCATTACCAAAGAAAGCTTGATAAAATAGATCTAGATCATTGATAAGTTCCCCTGTACCGCCACTTTTTTTAACTCCACCCCAACCCATAGCATGACAATCTCTACAATGAAGCACAGGATAGTGTTTTATCTCTTCTTTCGATTTTAAATCATGGTCATAGCCTAGCTTAGGTTTAGCTTCCAAAGTTGAAACCATACGAGCAAGCTCTCTAAGCCATAGCTGTACTTTTACAAATAAAAATGGAGGATAACTAGAGCCTAATTTCTCATTTTTAGCCCAAGAAGTAAGAGCTAAAAGTGAGTTTATCATAAGAGCAAAAAATCTATCTCCTGCTTTAATTGGCATAGTTCTTATAAATGCATCGATGAGTTCTTCTCTGGATTTTATTTTTCCATCAAGAGTTTTTAATAGTAGTTTGAATACATAAAGATTTTTTATTTTCTTACCAAGTTCTACTTTAAATTTTATATCATCCACATCTATTTTTGTATCTTCTTTGTTAAACCACAGCTTATATTGAGCCTCAATATAATCACTCATATTTGTATAGTTTGAGTATTCTAGCTTTTCTATATCATTTGGTGTAGGATAAAAGATAATATCATCTTTGTTGTTTGCAAAAAATTCATTTGCATCGATTCTATACTCTTTTACTATAGAATCCTCATCAAACTCTTCATCAAATATATCACTTGCAAAGTTACGAATAGGTTCAGTTGTATCTCCACCAAGAGTTGCAGATGTTCCTATACAAGCTATAGAGCCTTTTTTTACTTTTAGTTTGGCTCTTACTCGTCTTAAAAGTGAAGCTAAATCTGTCCCTTGAGCCCCATCAAAAGTATGTATCTCATCAACTGCTATAAATCTTAATATATCACTATCAATATTGTGTTTCCAAATTTTTTGATCTCTTGGACGCATCAGCATAAAATCAAGCATTTTATAGTTTGTAAGAAGAATATCAGGTGGATTATCACAAAGTGTTTGTTTATCGGTAATAACATACTCTTCGCTCATACTTTTTTGAGCATTATCATCACTACTTCCAATATACAATCCAACTCTTACACCACTTAGATTTGGAGTTCTTGAAATAGTTTTTGCAAATCTTTTTGCTTGGTCAGTTGCAAGAGCATTCATAGGATAAATAATAATCGCTTTGATACCTTTAGTATCTTTAGTTTTAAAACAATGATTTAGTATAGGAAACATAAATGATTCTGTTTTACCTGACCCTGTACCTGTAGCTACTAGTGTTGATTTTGGGTTTTCATTTCCTAATCTTTGAAAAGCCAACTCTTGATGATAGTATGGCTTAAAACCGTCATCTAAAATATCTGGAAATAGATTTGTTTCCGCAACACCTTTTTTAAAAGGGAGTGCCACAGATACATATGGACCTTTAAAAAGTTTCCCTTTTTCATCTACAAAATCTTTCATCATATCAAAGAATGCTGGAGTTGAACTAGGAAATGTTGTAGTTAAAAAATCTTTAACTCCCGTAATAAGTTGATCTGTTAATACTGATGGTATCATCTATCTATCCCTTTTAAATTTTTGCTAGGTTGCACCATTAGCTTTTTGGGTTGCACCTTTATATTTGTAAATAAATTTTTCTTTTCTTTCTGCATTCTTTCTGCAAATTAGCTATTTTCTTTCTGCATTCTTTCTGCAAGTTTCCATTCAGGAGCTGTACGAGATCCATTATTAAAAATTATTTCTGATCGTCTCATTTTTGTCAAAAGATTTCCAATTTTTTTTACTTTTTGTCCATCATCAAGGGCATCACTTAACTTTCCACTCAAAAGTTTATCTATATCCTCCCTTGTTGCTTTACCAAATTTTTTTATTAAATCAGTGACAAGTTTGATATAGTATTCATCATCTTGAGCTCTCATTTTTATATATTCTGCTTTACTTGCAGTTGCTTTTGCAACTTTTGCAGAAACATGAAAATTAGGTTTTCTACCTTCTATAAGTCCTTTTCTTTTTAGATGTTTTATAGCATCATCTGACAAAGATAATTTTTTCTGTACTCTATCCAATAACAATATATCTTCCCATGATAAATCAGTTTTTTGAATTAATAAACGACTATATGCAGGATCAACTACACTTCCATAAATAGTCATCTTCACAGAACTATTATCACTTAAATCATAATCAGGTAGAGGGAAATATCGTCTCGCCTGCCCCAGATGCATCTCATAGATTCCATATCCCATTGTGTCAATCATATTAAGCTCAGTCATTGCTTGTACTAAAAAAGGATTTCGATATTTTCGTGGTGTTTTATTTCCAGCTATATAATCATTTGGCTGACCTTCAAAAAAAGAACCTTCATTTTCAAAAATTAATCTATCTAACATCTCAACAACAATGATACGACCATTTCTAGTATAATCTTGATGTGCAATACAATTATGTAATGCTTCTAAAACCACTTTTTGATCATACTTTGAAACTTCTATCGCAAGTAATGCATCATCTGGCAAAATTCGTAATTGAATATTTCGTATTTTTTGGTAAAGACTTGAAGTAGTTAATAAAAAAGGTGGTCCAAAATGCTCATAAGCTCGTTCAGCTCCTTCAAGCTTCCATGTCATTTGAACAGGATGTGGAGAAAGCAAATGATTGGACTCTCGTTTACCTAGAAGTATTATCGCTGCATTTGTTATTTTTCCATTTATTGTTAATTTTGCTCTATCCAAAAATACATTTATAGGCCATTTTTCAACCTCTGAAGCATCAAAACGATTTGCATATTTACGAGCAAAAGATTCTCTTGCTTTTGTTACTGCTTGCTCATCCAAATCATCAAAAGTAGCATTTGAAACAATTTTTGCTGTCCAGTCTGTAGAAATGGTTTGTTGTCTAATTTCATCTAATTTATCAAGACCTAAACTTGTTAGACTTTCTCCCGCACGAGCATAATAATGACCTTTCCAAGCTATTGGCATTCCTTTTGGAGCTACTGGAATTTCAAATAAAACAACTCTCTGATTAGGATTATTATCATTAAGAACATGAATTTCACGGAATGTAATACTAGGTTCTGTGTTTTCAGCTATTTGCATTTTTAAACTTTGCAACCTTTCATAATCTTCTCGATAATCAGTTCCAACTACACCTCTAGTTTTATTATTAATACCAAAAACCAACCATCCTTTTGGCAACTCTCGAAGATTTGCTTCATTGGCTAATGCTGAAAAATATTTTCCTATATCATCAGTAGAATAATCTTTTTTAGCTTGTTTGAATTCAGTAACTTCATCTTCCCAATTTGCTATTAAATTATTTAAAATAGTATTTAGCTCTTCTTGATTCATCTTTTATCCTTAACTTTCTTCAACTGTTAAAATAGTATCTATTATTTTATAATGATGATGTTCTTTATAATGATATTTTTCTTCAAATAAAACTATATTTGTACCATTGGTATTTACACTACTATCAAATAAAAATCCATCATAACTTTTTGACCAAATATATTCAGATATAATTTGTGTAGGTATATATTCTAACAATTGATTATCTTCACTTATAGGTCTTGAAATATCTGTTAAAAATTCTCGTATAAAATGATCTATACAATAAAACTTTCCATTAAAACTACCAGAAAAATAGTTTAAAAACTTTTTTGTCATAGTATCTTGTCTAAAATCAATTATTTTTAAACCATCATTTAATTGAAATTTTCCAATGGCTACTTCATCATTAAGATTACATCTAGTTTCTTTTAATACAGTTTGATTATCAAACGAAAAATATCCATAAGAGATACCTACTGGACTAAACCTATTATTTTTTGCATATTCAACTGGAACTTTTCCTAATTCTTTTGAAGGATTAGTATTTATATTTGTTTTATCTTGATTGGAAAATATTTTTCTTGCTCTAAATATATCTTTTTCTAAATCACTAATAACTATTTGTTCAAAAAACTCATTAAAATTTTCTAATGTTTTAGTAACACTAAATTGTTCATGATCAAAATATCTAGCTTTATGTTTAACATTTTTACAAAATATTTCCCAATTACTCAATCCATATTCATCTTCATCATCTCTTTCAAAAAAGCATCTATGTTGCCAAACTCTATAATAAGCAGATTCAAAAAGGTCTTCTTCTCCACCTGGAATGTCTACATAAGGTTTATTGTCGATTATAAAATCTGCTAAAGAGCTATCATCAAATAAACTTTCGCAAACATCATATAAATCACTTAAACCAGCAAATTCAAAAGAATCTTCACCCTCTTCAACATAACTTCTTGCACTATAACCCATTCCATGAGTATTTTCATGTACATACAGCTCATTGATAATATCTATCAATTTTTTTGCTAAATCTTCTTTGCTTAAGGTATATAAATATTTTTCTACAAAATAATTACTATCTTCACCACAATTAGCACACACATAACCATCTTGAGCTTTTGTGCCATTATTTACTATGTATTCTTCTATTTTTTTATTTGTAAAACAATTATCACAAACCATTTAAGAGTACCTCAAATACTTATATAAATCAGAAGAAGCAAAAAACTTTTTATATTCTTCAGGATCTTTCATCATCTTTTCCCAATTCACCATACCACTCAAATACCTTTCAGAGAGTGCTTTTAATAAAATTGCATATGAGGCTAATTCTTCTATTAGTTTGCCTAATCTATCATGATAAGTTCTCAAGGGAAACTTTTCATGAATTTTGTATTCATACTCTAAAAGCAAAACAAAGTTCTCATTTGCAAATTCTCCAATATAGAATAAAATATCATTTTTATATTGCTGTGACTTTTGACCACTTATTGCAAGTCCCATTTCTTTAAATATTAACTCTGTAAATTTTTCAAGGTCTTTAACAACTCCTCTATTGTGCACAATAATATGTCTTAATTTAGATATGAGAATTATTTTGAAAACAAAATCAACACCAAGTGCATTTGTTTTATCTAAGAGGTTTAAAGTTTTTATTTTCAATCTTATTTGTTTGAATATTGATTCTGGTTTACCTTTTTTCTCCTCAACTTTTTGTTCAAACCACTTTAATTCTTTATCTTTTAGTTCATCAATAGATACATTTCCAAAATCTTTTGCAGGCCAAAATGTATGATCTTTAAATCCAATAAATGCAAATAAATCATCAATATAATCTTCAAAAAGTTCATATGCTTCTACAAGTAGCCATTGATATTGTTTGTTGTTATGTAGTTGAACAGTTCTCATTAAATCTTCTAGTGAGTTTTCATTGTAACCTAAATGTATATGTTCACCAGTTTCAATATTCCTACACATAAAACTATTAAAGTCGCCCAATCCATCTATATTAAATGCTTTTTGTTTCTCTAACTGATCATGATAAAACTCCAAAGATCTTTTAGTAGAATTTTTAATAAAACTTTGATAATTATTAATATCAACCAGTTTATCAGTGAAATTTTTTAAAATAGTATTTAGTTCTTCAGAGTTATTCATGAGTTCACCCTCTCAAAATACTCCCAAGCGATTTCGTAGTCTTTTTCTCTATTGCATTTTTCAAATGGGGCTTTATAGATTATAGTTCTTTCCATTGGTCCATCTGGTGTTGTGTCGTCTATGATAGTTCGATGGATTTCTCCTTCTTCCATATCAATAATATCTTCCCAACCAAGTGGTTTTTCTTCTACTATTTCGCCATTTATGATTATCTTACATGGAGTGTCGTTTTTATTTGCTTTTCGTGGTAATCCAACTCCTACTAAACCTTTACTAACTGTAAATACAATTCGTCCATTCATATCATAAAATGTTTCATTTTCATTTTGTTTTAGTACTGGAAATTGAATACGATAGATGGTTTTTAACTCTTCTAAAGTCAGTCCAAGTTCTTGAGCTACTAAAACATCTATCTCAACTAATGCTTGTCTTCTTTCATAATCAGTTCTTAAAGCTACATTTCGGTTCCATAGTGGAGTGAGATTTTGAAAGAAGTTTTGATTGAGTCGTGGATCATTTGGTTTACTCCAACTATCATATTTAAACTCTTCGTTGAATTGTTCTTCCCACAGTTTCGAATAGTGGATTGTAAGGCAAGAGAGAGATAATATTCTATCTATCATTAAATTATTTAAATCAATCAAAGGAAATGTTTCCCAAGTGTAATGTAAATTCGTTCTACCTGTACTTTTCATAAAAAAGTCTGATATAACACAATTTGAAAACAATGTTAAATTAACTAAATTACTATTATTTTTAAATATTATTGATCGCACACCATTAATATGAGCAGATTCTTTTGTTGATAATGCTCCTATTAATGTTCTCTCACCTGCACTTCCAATCATAGCTCTAAAAACTAATTTATAAAACTCCGTAACCTTTTTACTTCCTTCTCCAAAATCAACAGTTGGGATTCTCTCTTCGTAATCATTTGCTAAGGGTGTGTAGTTAGTTCGTGGTAAATAATCATCACTTATATGTGTCAAATCCAAAACATCATAATGACTTTTTTCTACACATTTAGCTCGTGGGGTTTTATAAAGTGGATTTCCAACAATAAAGTGAGGTCCTGATAAAATCAAATCTTTTGGGTTATCAACAAAAGTTGTATTTCGTTTAATAATTCCATCAGCTTGTGCATAAGTTTCATCAAACATAACCGTTGAATAATATTCCCCTTTTATATCAGATAACTTTTTAGGATAATTTGCAAATTTTTCAAGTACTTTGGTAAGCTCTACAGCATGAAGTGCTGGAAGTCTAGCCTCAAGATAGTGAGTTCCCTCTTCATCATACAGCTTTGCAAAAAGTTTTAAAATCTCTTTATCAATTTTTACTATTCTATTTTTATGCCCTTTTATGTTCCAATTATCTTCATCATCTTTGATTCCATCAACTATGCCTTCCCCGACATGAGCGAAACTTGTTTCAATTGTTTGTGGTAAAAATATATTTGACATATTGATAAAATTAATCTCTTTATTTCCATTATTAAAAACATTTGTACTATATTTTGCACGATGTGCAATTTCAAATAGATTTTTTGCATTTTGAAACTGAAAATGATATTTCAATCTTTTATAAATTTCTCTTCTTAAAATTCCACCTTTTGGGTCATCATACACACCTTCAGGATGTAAATATCCAGCGACTCCCTTGCTGTTATTAATTTTCCAACCAAGAGGTAAAAAACATTTATAAAGGTTGGTTTGTTGCCCTTTTAAAAGTGGGTAGTTAGCAATAGCATTTAAAAAGTTTTGAGTTCCATTGCTTCCTTCAAATTCGGCAATATATTCATTTAAAAGTTTTGGATAACTTTCAAATGTTTCACTTCTTAGACTATTTAGTTTACTTGCACTAAATTTTCGTATATCAAAAAGTGGATTTGCTTCACCCATGATTCCACCCTCATTCCATTCTACCTTTAGCCATGGTGGATTTCCAAGCACCAGATCAAATCCGCCATTTTTAGCAAAAATATCTGAAAACTCCAGCTCCCAGTGAAGAAATTTCTGAACATTGCTCACTCTATCTACTATTTGAAGTCTAGGATTGTTGGCTATAAACTCCTCTACATCTAGCACACCAAGCTCACTTAATTGAGTAGCTCTTATATCATCATCTATAGTATCACTAAATAGTTCTTTGTCAAGATTCATCACCATGCCATCTTGTTTTTGCACTAACACAGCAATATCAGTTAAAAACTCAGCTCTTGAAGGCAGAGATTCAGCTTCATCTATTGGCCAAAACCATAAACTACACCAGTAGTTCATCACTGTTTTTAGTCTCATATATGGGCTTGAGCTTTTGATATTTTGAGTTAGTTTTTCTTGCTCAAAAACTCTATCTTTGTAGCTTATGTCAGATTGCTTTAATTGGTCAGCTTTTGGTTGCCCCCATACTTTTAGTGGGTCTGTTGTTTTTTTCTTCATATCATTGATATGACGAGTGTGTTCTTGCCAAAGTTTATCAATAGATAGTGATAAATCAAGTAAGAGCTTTATCTCTTCTTTGTTGTATGGTTTGATAAACTCTTTTCGCCATTTGTTTATAGTTTCTATTTCATCTTTTTTTAGCTCTTTTACTACTTTATCAGTGTAGTTTGCCATACCTTCATCACCAAGTAAAAAGTGATAAACTTCTCTTGATTTTTCTCTTCCTGCACTTTTTGTTTCTTCTTTTTCCTCAACTGTTACCAGTGGAAGTTTTGTGGGGTCATCCTTGTGCTTTGCACTCTCTTCGAGAAATAATGAACCTGTACTTTGAGCTAGAGTTATTTCTCTAGTTTGGGTTTTCCATAGAGTTTTTGGACTTAGTCTTTTGGGTGCATCTGCATACCAAAGAAGATCTTTTGTTGTAGCATTTAGTGTACTTATATCATACACTTCTCTTCTAGCACCTATAAGTGAGTTTCCATTTTCAAGTTGGAAACCAAACCATGGGATAAATGTTTTTCGCTTTTTATCTTCTTCCCAAGTAAACATAGCATTGAGCCAAAGAGAGATTTCTGCAAGTTCTACTGCTGTTGGGTTTAAATCTATCCCATAAACATTGTTATCTGCTATATACATCTTCACTCTTTGAAGTTCTTCTGTATATTTATCATGAGCTATTTTATTGCCAGATTCTATTTGTTTTTGGTGCAGATAGGCTTCACTTAACTGATTTATTGCTTCATTTAAGAAGGCTGCACTTCCCATTGCTGGTTCGCAAACTGTTAAGTTTAATATCTCATCTGCTTTTTTGCCTATTTTACCTTGATCATCGATTTCAAGTAACTCTTTTAGAGCATATTTTACAAGTGATTTTGTAAGAACTTCAGGTGTATAGTATGATGCTGATTTTTCTCTATCACGACCTGCTAATCTATATATAAAAGCTCCCTTGGGGTATCTTCGTATAGTACCATCACTGTTAAATACTCTCTCATTTTCATGGTATTCGCTAAGTTGTGTTTCATTTACGAAATAGGCATTTTCTAGCTCTGTTGGATTTGTATCAGCTTTTTTTACCTCGTAAAGATCCTCTTTTGCTATAAATCCTTTATAGCTAAGTAGTGCTTCATATACAGCTCCTAGTTGGTTGATACCAAGGTTTGCATAAGAGATTCGGCCTCTAGCACGATTTCCTTTTTGCTCACGACTTAGTGATAAACTTTGGATAATCTCTTGCCAAATATGATTTCTAAGTTTAACACCATTTAAAAGTGGCGTTTTGGCTGGGTCAAAAAGATGTGATTTAAGCGGAGCTATTGTAAATAGTTCTTTCCCAGTTAGGTTTACTCTGTGACTTTCTCGTCCATTATAAATCATATCAAAGTAGAGTCTTATGCTTTCATCAAAAAAGTAGCCATTTTTATCACTATCTGTTAAAAGTGGCATAAGCTCTAAATCTCTTAATGTTTCTAGAGAATATCCTTTTATAAAAGCTTGTGATTTACTAGGGATAAATCCTAATTCTGGTCGTGATTCGATATAAAACAAAAACAAAAGTCTATACATATATCTTAAAGATTCTCTTGTAAGATCGCTTTCTAGGTTTATAGTATTTAAAAACTCAGGATTATTTTTTTGATGATAATAAATAGCTTCATTTCCAAGAAGTTCAACTGCACTTCTAAGAGAATATTTTAAATCTTCAGTTACTCCAAAAGCATGTTTATGAGAGTTTTCATCCAAAGTATCAAGCAGACTTAACCCATCAGTTGGGGCAATAGTACTTTTGTGAAGTAAAATACTAAGAGCCTTTAGAGTGTTGTCCTCTTTTCTCTCTATGATATCTTTGATATCAAATCGTAAGTATCTTTTTTGAGCCCATTTTGCTCTCTCTATCAATACTATTTGATAAGCATTAATCACCATCACCCATCTTGGTGGAAAATTTTGTGTGAAGATATGTGAAGTGATGATAGAGTCAAAGTTTAGTTCACTATTAAAGGTATCTAGCTCTTTGAGTTGCTCTTTTTGAAGTGTAGTGGTGAGGATGTCACACTCCTCATCACAAAAACTCTCTACTATGTAAAGATATGGTAATCCATCGCTTTTAGTTACTTTTGAGAGAAGTGAGACTGAAAATTCATCTATCTCAATGCTCTCTTGTTTGTACTCATAATCAAAAATATCTAAAAAAGCTCTCATAAACTCTCTTTGAGCTTTGATTTTATCTTCTGTTTTTGAGCTTTTTTTGTTGAGTTCTTTGAGAAGCTCTAAATAAGATGGACCAATACCACGAAGTCTTTTAAATGGTGTTTTGTAATTTTCATCTTGATTTTCTTTATCTTGCCATGATGAGATTTGATCGCTTGTATCTTTTTCAAATATTTCACTAAGATAATGGTTTGTATAAAATTCGTTTTCGTTTGTAATACCGACTAAATTCATTTGTTACCTCTTAGTGTTGCGATTATTTGTATAAATGGTTCTCTTTCTATCTCCATGGTATCTTTTATCCAGTTGTGATAATCTTCAAAGATTTTGTTTATCTCTGCTTCTTTTTCTCTCTTTTTAGACTCTTGCCCAAGATTAAATTCAAGTTGTCTCACAACTCCCAAGTGTCTTTGCTTTAAGATATCTAGCTCTTCAAGCTTTTCTAAAATCTTAGTACTCATGGTATCATCATAAATATCTCTTTTTGAAACAATATGTTCTTTTGCTTTCTCAATTGCTATAGGGAGATTATTTTTGATATATGTTGTGTCAAAGTCAGTGGCACTATTTGGAAATTTTTTAGTGCTTAGGTTTGTAGTTTGTAAAACCTCTTCAAAGCTTAGAATAGAATCAAACTTATCATCTATAAATCTTACTCCTATCCACTCATCGATAACTGATTGAGCTTTTTTATTTGGAATAACTCCACTAACTATATAAATAAGTTCATTTTGAGATAGTGTATTTAGAGTTAAAATTGGTGCTTCAAGAGTATTGAAATTTGATAATAATTTATCTTTTAGCCACTCTAGAAGTGGATGTTGTTCCCAAAGATAGTGAATATTTGGCCATGCTGATTCATTTTTTCTTGAATCTTTAATCTCTTTGTTTATGGTTGATAAATCATTTGTAAGTATGAAGTGCCATTTATCAGGAACTACTTCATTTGGAAGCATTTTAAATCTGTATTTTAGATCATCAAGTTCACTTGCTAATAGCTCTATTCTATCCTCTTCAAATCTCACTTCAAGTTTTTGAGATGTTTGTAAAAATTTTAATGCATCTGTTGTGTATTTTAGGTCATTTTCAAAGAGTGAAAGGGATGAGGCGAACTCTACTTTTTTACTCTCTTCTAGTTTTGATTCTTGCTCATTTACTTCATTTAAAAAAGATAAGAAATCAAACTCAGCATTTGAGGCATTGGCATCTAATTCTTTACTAAATTCTTCTGCATCTTTTTGATTTTCTATTGCTTCGGCTACGATTGCCTCTTCTGCTTTTTCATCATACACATTCATAAAGGCACTTGGATCACCTATATTTAAAGCTGCTTGTTCATCTTTTTGGATAAGAATTTCTAAGATTCTATTATCACCTTTAAATTTTTCATCATTTGATAAGGTTTGCATATAGTAAATCTCTGGATATTTTTCTTGCCCATATCTATCTACCCTTCCATTTCTTTGTTGAAATACCATAAGCGACCATGGAATATCGAAGTGAATCAATCTATGAGATAAATAGTGTAAGTTTATACCCTCACTTGCTACATCTGTTGCTATTAATAGTCTGATTTTAGAGTTCTCTTGTCCAAAATCTTCTACTATTTTATTTATTTCTATATCACTCATTGTTGAACCAGTCATAGAAACAATTTCTTCATCTTTGAGATTTAAATCATCTTGAAGATGTTCTTTTAAGAACTCTAGTGTTTTAATTCTCTCTGTAAAGATAACTATCCTATCATCAGTAGCTTTTTTCCACTTCATTTTGTTTTTAATAAGATTTACTAACTCTTGATATTTTGAAAAACTATTTACATCAACCGCTTCAAGCTTTTCTAAAAGTAACTCTAGAGTATCAATATCTTCACTATAGTCATCACCTAAATCTGATATTTTTTTGATTCGATTTTTTATTGATTCAATACAAGCTATTGGAGAAGATAGAAGTGATTTTATAAGTGTTGTCTTAAATAGTTCACTTCCTTTTCTTTTGTTAGAATCTATTGTTTTAAAACTAATATTTGAAATAAATGCAAATACATCTTCTTCATAAATAGATGCATTTGATTTAATAGTGAAGATTTGTCTTGTTTTGAACTCATCTTTTACTTGGTCTGCAATATCTTTTTTAAATCTTCGGATCACTAAACCTTTATCTTTGAAATCATTTGATGAATATTCATTTGGATTTGCAATTGCCGTTGGGTCAAGCATGTTTAAAAGAGATGCAAAACTTTTTGCACTACCGTCATGGGGAGTTGCAGAAAGCATTATTAAAGTATCACATCTACTTGAGATTAATTTTGCTAATTTTGATTTTTGAGAACCACTATTTCTATCTGCAACATTATGTGCTTCATCAATAATGATAATATCCCAATAAGCTTCTTCGATATAAGATCTATAAAGTGCTTCTTGTTTAAGTGTATCAATTGAGATGATAGATTTGTCATAGTAAAAAAATGGATTCATATTTGCTGGAATTTTATTTCTAACTCTTTGAATACCCTGAGAATCAAGTCTTGTAAGAGGTATTGAGAATCTATTCCAAAACTCTTTTTGAAACTGTGTAAGCATACTTTTTACAGCAAGAACAAGTATTCTTTTACCCTTACCTCTTTTGATAAGTTCACTAACTAAAATACCTGCTTCTAAAGTTTTTCCAAGTCCAACTGCATCAGCCATAAGGATTCTTTGTCTTGGTTGATTAAGTGCTTGTAGTGCTGGTTCAAACTGATAATTTACACTATCCATGGCTGCTTTGTTTGCTCTATGAATTTTAGTGTCTGTTGGAACAACATCTTTTAAAAGTGATTCTATATAAAGTAGTGATTTTGAATAGTTTGGCGATTTATCGATTATAAACTCTGTATTTAAAGGGTCGATAACTGTTATATTTTTTTCATAGGTAGTTAAAAATATAGCTTCTTTACCTTTGATAAAATTTGAAACTCCATCACATGTAAGCTCATACTCATCATCTGCAAGTATATCAACTCTTCTTATTTTCCATTGTGCATCTCTTATTATTACTCTTTGACCAGGTGTGTATTTCATATTTGTACCACTTTAGTTCTCATCTGCAGCTTTACCGCTTTTTACCCATGCATCAACTTCATCTTTTCTAAAAAGCCATTTTCTACCCACTTTATTTGCAGGCATTTGCTTTTGTTCGATCCATTTATAAACCGTATCTCTTGTAGTGTGTAAGTATTCGCATATTTCGTTGACAGTAAGCCATTTGTCTTCCATGATCAGCACCTTGAATAAAATATCATTTATTTTACTCAAAGTTGGCTAAGTGTAAGTTTTATAGATGAATAGTAATGAATAATTTTGCTATCTATATCCAAAAATAAACATTTACACCAATTATAATCAGCATTAGCACTACATCAACTTTCCAGCTCCAGTAGTTAGCAATATTATTGAAACCACTGCCACTTGATTCACTTGCTCCATCATCAAAACTATTTGAGCTGCTTCCATAAGGTGTTCCACCTGCATCAATTCCTCCACTTGACATCGGTAAGCCTGTAGTTGGGTTTATATCGTTCATTGTTTTCTTCCTTTTATAAATATCTTTATAGGTATTCATATTTTTAATGCAAAAAATATAAAAGATAAGTCAGATAACCAAGATAACTCTATTTTTTAGGAACTACAAATAATGTGATAAAAAAGATAGCCAAAGATAGCTCTAAAAAGATATGTAAAATTTGAGTGTCAAAAATTGGATTTGATGTGTCATTTCTTGTGACAAAAAGATTTTCTTAAAGGGTAAATTTTGAAGAGTAATAAGAATTTAAAACCCTTTATTTATGGGCTTTATAGGGGTTTTTAATAAAAGTTTCCTTTCTCATAATAGATTCTGATCTTCATTGCATCCTCATCCGAACAAATTGAAAAAAAGTGTATCATAAATAGCTGTTATAAAGATAACACTGAGGAGATATCATGCAGGTATCGATCTATGATAGA
>Ga0172377_10001781_pt1 | contig 21980 bp, 16 predicted proteins | sample Pumphouse3metaG_FD_119749 | JGI IMG/M metagenome (GOLD analysis project Ga0172377, IMG submission 119749) | Leachate microbial communities from a municipal landfill in Southern Ontario, Canada - Pumphouse #3 metaG | ecosystem: Engineered > Solid waste > Landfill > Unclassified | place: Canada...
AGCCATATACGCCCACCACTTCTGGACAATCGGGTTTGTCCCAAGATCCTGGGAGCCGCTGGTACCCCGAACTTTCTGGAAGGCAAACAGTCTCCCACTCTCCCGATCCAGGAAAATCGAGTAGTCGTACACCCCGCTCTCGCTGAGCAGTGCCTTGAGCTCCGGCCAAATGGCATCATGCCGCTTCTGATACTCTTCCTCAAACCCTTTTTTCAATTGCATCACAAACGCCTGTCGCATCATTCACTCCTATCGTTGTGCCTGAAGCCGAAGCTTTCGGTTTGCCTTGTAGAGATCCAGCAGCCTCGGCAGCAATACTGCACTGATCAGAAGGCTTCCGATGACAATGGTCATCAGCGTCCCGCTGAACTTGAGCAGGCCCATGCCGAACTTCAGATAGCCGACCAAGAGAGAGCCGAGGAAGACACCGAAGACCGTACCCCGTCCACCGGTGATGGCCACACCACCGAGGACGACCAGGGTGATGATCTCCAGATCCCAGCCGGTGGCGATGTTCGAGCGGACAGAAAGAATGCGGCTTGCCAAGAGAACGGCGGTCAAACCACAGAAGAACCCGGTGACGGTGAAATTGATGACCCTGGTAAGCTTGACATTCACCCCGCTGAACCGTGCAGCCTCTGCACTGTTTCCGATGGCATACAGCCTTCGGCCGTAGGTCGTCTTGTGCAGGATGAAGGCAAACACCAGCATCAGTACCAAGTAGAGGACAAATTCAAAGGGAATGATGGTTCCCTTGATGAACTCCTGGCCGAAGAACCCGAACCCTTCGGGAAAGGTTGTGCGGGCCTGGTCACCCAGCAGTCCGATGGAGATGCCACGAAAGATGGATTGGGTGGCCAAGGTCACGGCAATTGCAGGCATATCCAGACTCGTGATCATCAGACCGTTGAAGAGGCCTGCAAGGGTTCCTACCAAGAGCGAAAGAAAGATAAGGGAAGGAATCGATGCCCCACCCTGGGCTGCAGAACCCACCACATACGCACAGAGTGCGATGATGGACGCGATGGAGATGTCGATATCCCCACACATGATGATGAAGATCATCGGCAGGGCCATGATCGCCTTCTCAGAGAACTGGAAGGAAGCGTTCATCAGATTGAACCAATCCAGGAAGTAGGGGGTCCTGAGGGTAAAGAATACGAATACGCCGATGAAGATGATGACCAGCAGCACTTCCCACTTGGTGAAGAACTCGATCAGCCGGTTCTTCAGCGACATTTCATTGATGAGGCGGCCTTTGGCCACCAGGTCTCGCTGTCCTTCCATCTGCTAACCTCTCCTCTGTGCAAGTAGCTTCTTGTTCTTGTGCTGGTCAGATAAGGTATTGAGGGCCAAGGCCAGCAGGATGATCAGGCCCTGGACGAATGTCTGCCAGAATACCGAAAGATAGATGACCGGCAGGGCGTTGGTGACAACCCCCAGAAAGAGGGTCCCCAGCACCACACCGATGATGCCGCCGGCCCCGCCGGAGAAGTTCACACCCCCCAGGACACAGGCAGCGACTGCCTGCATCTCAAAACCGGTTGCCATCTCATTGACCGCCGATGCATAGCGTGCGGTCCACAGCGCCCCTGCAAGACCACAGAGGGCCCCACTGACCAGAAAGACCACCACACGTACACGGTTCTCGTTGACACCGACAAACTTGGCAGCGGTCGGGTTGCCCCCGATGGCATAGATCTCACGCCCGGTGCGGGTGAACCTGCTGAAGTAGTAGCAGAGTGCAATGACAAAGAAGGCTATCCAAAGCAGGATGGAGATACCGATGAAGGTGGTCCGAGGCAGGGCGATGTACGAAGGGCTCATCTCATGGGCGGTGACCCAAGTGCCCTTGCTGAGGAGAAAGGTCATGCCACGGTAGATGTTCACCGTCCCCAAGGTGGTGATGATCGGGGGAATCTTGCCATAGGCAACCAGAAGGCCATTCACCAGACCCATGGCAACACCGATGGCGATTCCCAGCAAAAGCAGCAAGGCAGGACTCAACTCTGGATGCGACTCATTGACCATTCCGCAGGCCATGCCGGAGAAGGCGATGATGGAGCCTACCGAAAGATCGATACCCCCGGAGAGAATGACATAGAACTCACCAATGGCAACGATGGACAGGATGGCCATATCATTGAGGATGGTAGAGATGTTCTTCATCGACAGAAACTGAGGACTCCGCACCGAGATGGGCACCAACAGGACAAAGAGCAGAAGAATCAGGGTCGACTCCCTTCGTGCAAAGGCTTTCTTGACAAAGGAGGCTAATGATCTATCGTCAGGCATGGGTATCCTCCATCACAGTTGTGGCAATAGCGGCCTTCATGACCGACTCGGCGGTGGCTTTCCGTGCATCAAGAATTGCCGTCTGGCACCCTTCGTGCATGACCAGGATGCGATCGGCCATACCCAGGACCTCGGGAAGCTCACTGCTGATAAGAATCACCGCAACCCCTTTCTGGGCCATATCACAGACAAACTGGTGCACCGCAGCCTTGGTGGCCACATCGATGCCTTTGGTCGGCTCGTCAAGGATAAGGATCTTCGGACTGGTTCCGATCCATTTGGCAAGCACCACCTTCTGCTGGTTTCCGCCCGAAAGCGTCTCTGCATCGACATGATACCCGGCTGCCTTGATCTCCATCTGACTGCCGTGGTCCTGCACGTAGGCCTGCTCCTTCCCTGCTCTGGTCACCAAGCCCTTGTAGGAGAGCTGTTTCAGCACGGGAAGGGAGATATTCTTGGTCAGACTCATCTTGAGCACCAGACCTTGTTTCTGGCGGTCCTCGGGAACCAGGGCGATGCCCCGCTTCATGCTCTCTTTCGCTCCCTTGGGACTGAACGGCTCGCCGAGCAAACTCATGGTGCCCCCGCTCGCCTTGTCGATGCCGAAGATGGTCCGCACCACTTCGCTGCGGCCGGCCCCCACCAGACCAAACAACCCCAGGACCTCGCCCTCGTGGAGCGTGAAGCTGATGTCCTTGAAGGCCCCAAGCTGGCAAAGCTTCTCAACGCGGAGCACTTCCTTGCCTTTCTGCATCTGGTGTTCGGGATACAGCTGGTCGATCGAGCGGCCGATCATCATGTTGATGATGGTATCCTCGTTGCTGTCGGCAACCTTGCCTTCCCCAATATACTGTCCATCACGGAATACCGTGTAATAGTCGCAAATCGTAAAAATCTCATCAAACTTGTGGCTGATGAAGAGGATTGCCTTGCCTTGCTCCTTGAGCGAGCGGACAATCCTGAAGAGGTCTTCGACCTCCCGCCCGGTGAGGGCGCTGGTGGGTTCGTCCATGATGACCAGTTTGGCATCGAGACTGAGCGCCTTGGTGATCTCCACCATGTGACGCTTTGCAACACTCAGGTTCTTGACCAGGGTATCCGGGTCGATATCAAGCTGCATGCGGCCCAACAGTTGCCTGGTCTGCTCGGTCATTGCCTTCCAGTCGAGTGTTTTGGTACGTGGATTGCGCAGATGGTGCCCCATGAAGATGTTCTCGGTAACCGTAAGCTCGGGAAACATCGAGGCTTCCTGATGAATTGCAACGATTCCTGCCGCTTGGGCATCGATGGCGTTTCGGAATGAGATGTCCTTTCCTTCAAAGGTCAATGTACCGCTGGTGGGAATGTACACACCGGTGAGCACCTTCACCAAGGTTGACTTCCCTGCCCCGTTCTCACCGATCAGTGCATGCACTTCCCCGCTTCTGAGCGTAAGATGCACATCGTCAAGGGCTCTGATGCCGGGGAAAATTTTCGTGAGGTTGTGAACCTCCAACAATGCGTCTGGCATTGTTCCTCCTTGGTTTGCACCGAAAATCGAAGGCTCCCGCCCGAAGGCAGGAGCCAATGGTAGCAGAATCCTAGAAAATTGCTGCGAACTGCTCGATGTTGCCCTTGTTGAAGACATAGGGGGTGCTCATGTAGATGAGTCCGTCCTTCTCAACCTTGACAGAGTTCATGCGTCCTGCGGGAATGACATCGCCGACAGCACCATTGTTGGTTCCATCGATGAGTGCATTGAGGATGTAGGTGGAGGTGTAGCCGAGATCGATCGGATTCCACAGAGCCATCTGGCGGCAGGTGTCGTCGAGGATGTAGCCTTTCATCTCGGAGGGAAGGCCGAGACCGGTCACTTCCACAACGCCGATTTTGTTGGCGTCCTTCACAGCCTGTGCGGTAGCCAAAAGTCCGACAGTGGTCGGGCAGATGATAGCCTTCAGGTTGGGGTACTTGTTCATCAAGGAGACAGCTTCACGATAGCTCTTGTCCGGGGCATCGTCACCATAGACGACTTCCACGAGCTTCATCTTCGAATACTTTGCATCCTTGATCTCTTCCTTCATCCAGTCAATCCAGAGGTTCTGGTTGGTGGCCTGGGCGGAAGCGGACAGGACGGCGACATCACCGGTGTAGTCGGTCAGCTCTGCAGCGAGTTGGATCTGCTGGCGGCCAATGAGCTCTGCATTGCTGGGCAGCAGGTCGACGATGCGTCCGCCAACGTTGATGCCGCTGTCAAAGCTGATGACCTTGATGCCTGCAGCCATGGCCTTCTTGGTCACGGGAATCAGTGCATCGCTGTCATTGGCGCTGATGGCAATACCATCAACACGCTGGGCGATGAGGGTCTCGATGATCTCAATCTGACCCTCGGCAGTTGCCTGCGGGGGACCCATGTAGGTGGTCTTGATCCCACCGATTTCTCCGGCGGCTTCCTGACTTCCCTTGAAGACTGCATCAAAGAATCCGTTTCCCATGCTCTTTACGAGAATGACGATCTCTTTGTCACCCTTCACAGCTTCTTCCTTGGTTCCCTGGGCAAACAAGCCCGTGAAGACCAAGCTGGCGATGAGTACAAACAACAACGCTCTTTTCATGATAACACTCCTTTTGCTGAATCATCCCGGAAATACCGGAATCTATTTGTACCTGGACTGGCCAGGGCAAACAGCGAATCACAGCATGTGTCACACCTCCCAGACTCCGATGTTGCCACCGAAGGACACCTACTGTTACCTATAAGTGTGACAGCTTTTTGAGATTCTGCAATGACTGAATAGTCATTTTTTAGCACGATTTGCTCACACTTATGAAACAAAGCCCAAACGAAAGCCAAACAACGGGGAAAACAAACGAAAACCATGGAAATAGTGATTTGATTTTATTTCGATTGCTTTGCAGAAAAGAGCACTGAACCCAAGAATCCAACGAAGGTCTGCTGCAGCAGTATGCCCAGAATCACGGGAAGCGAAACGCGTGGAGGGAAGAACTGTGTTGCAAGGATCAAGGCGGCGCTGATGTTGCGCATCCCCCCGGTATAGGTCATGGAGACCACCGATGCACGGTCTGCTTTCAAGAGATGGGTAGCCAAAAACCAGATTACGACGAAGCTGAGGGCGATCACCAGCACATTGACCAGAGCCAACGGGATGTAGAGCCAGGAAAACGCCAGTTTTCCGGAAAGCTGGCCGATGTGTATCACCACCACGGCAACCAGCAGGAGCTTGATGAACGGGTTGAGATACGGAACCGCCACTTTCGATGCCTTCGGGAAATACTGGCTGAAGAGCATCCCAAGCAGCGAGGGAATGACAATCATGATCATCAGGCTGGTGATGATACCCTTGCTGTCGAAGACTACCGAGGCATCGGTGAGCAAGCGTATCGTCAGCGGGGTGATGAGCGGAGACAGGAGGGTGTCCAGCAGGATGAGGGAGAGAGCCAACGGACCGTCCCCATCAAAGATGGTGCACCAGATGAACGAGGATACGGCAATCGGGATGGACGAGAGGAGAATGAAGCCGGTGACCAGGTCAGGATCGCTGAATACCAGGGAGGCAACCACCTTGGTCAGCAAAGGAAGCAGGACGTGGGCACTGACAAGCACAAAAAGAATGTCCTTGAGCCGACGCAGGGCAAGAGCAAATTGCCGGTAGCTGATACCCAAGGCTCCCACAAACGTGATGATGGCGAAAAAGAGCGTACTCAGCTCCTTGAATGGGGCAAGACGCGAACCCAAGAGCAAGCCCAGAGCCACCCCGATGGGAGTGACAAAGGGCATTGCCTTGTTGCACTGTACGTTCAGACGCTCAAGTGTCATCCGGCAGACCTGCCTCAGGAGGTGGAAACCTGGGAGCGATACTTTTCCACTTCCCAGTTTCTGATGAAGTTGATCATCGCCTCGTCCATGAACCGCGGCCCGCCGAAGCTCTCACTGTACACGCTGATGGCCACCGTATCGAAAAAGAGGGGAAGCGGCTTCTCCCCCAGGGAGAACACACCCAGGTTCTGGACACAGACGATCTTCGGTGAACTCCCATGCTCCCGCTCAAACTGTACGAACGCCTTCTTCACCTCAGCACCCTCATCGACCCACAGCGGCTTGAACCCCGCATAGACAATGTGGTCCGGGGTGAACGATGAGGAGACCTTGGCAAAGGAGGAGCGGTCGGCGAGAATCCTTTTGAACTCCACCGTGTTTCTGAAGAGAACCTTTTCCTTGCCAAAAGCCTGCAGCACATCCATCACCTGGCCAACCTTTACCTCATCCGCCCCAAGGTCGGTGAAGTCGGGTTTGCGTACCAGCTGGGCCTCGATGGTTCCCAGAACATTTGCATAGACCTGCTCGATTTCCCCAAGGCTTTGGCCACCAACGAAGATCCCATGGTTTTGCAGGAAAATCAGCGAATATACCTTGCCCGTCTTTGCCTGGTGTTCGACAAGACGTTCGCGCACGATGTTTGCAAGGATGAAGCCCGGTTTGACCAACTCCACCCAAAGCGCATCGCCAAAGAGCCTATGGACGGAAGCTTCCCCCTCCTGGGCACAGGTCAGGCCGTTGACCAGGGCAGGATGCAGGTGCACCACGTAGGGGAACGGGAGCAGTGCGTGCAGCAACGCCTCAACCGACGGACGTGCAGTCTCCCCTTCCAGGCGGCAGAACATCATGTCCTTGAGCACCTCGTCCTCACGCTCCTCGTCATCCTGGCTGTACTGCTTGTGCCAGATCTGGTCCAAGAGATCGAGGTCCATGCGCACAAACCCTTCCTTTCCGATGGTTCCCAGTGCATGGCCGCTTGCCTTGACAAAAAGGGTTCTCCCCTCCTTGTAGGAGGTGTTCCCCCCACCCAACAGCACAAAGGCAGGATCGCTTCCGTACCGGCGGGAGTGTTCCAACAGCTCTTGCAAACTCATGAACGCTCCTTGAGAACCGAGTTCTCGTACTCTCCGATGATTTTGATCAGGTCATCCTCCAGCGGCACGTTGTGCCTGCTGCAGAACTCATCCCAGACCAGACCGAACGGAAGCACATTCTGCAGTTCAAGCAAGGACATGGTTCCATAGCCGTTGCCACCCTCTTCATATTCTATCAGAAGATCGATCGGCTGCAGCAGGGCAAACAGCAAGGCCTTGCGCATTGCCCGCACCCCGGTAACCCACGCTCCGATGCGATTGATCGAGGCATCGAAGAAATCCAGGCCGATATGGGAATTGTCAAGCTTTCCGCTGCGGACCAGCTCCTCGGCTACCATCTTGATCTTGTCGTTGAACAATACCACATGGTCGCTGTCCCAGTGCATGGGACGACTTACGTGCAAGAGAATCTCATCATCGAACAACAGGATTGAGGAGAGTTTGTCAGAGATGTCCTCCTCCGTGTGGAAGTGGCCCATGTCGATGCACAGCATCTTGTTGTTGCGTGCAGCATAGTTCATGTAGAACTCATGCGAGCCGACGACAAACGCCTCGCTCCCGATACCGAACAACTTCGTCTCCAGCGCATCACGCATGAAGGCCGGGTCATACTCGGTCTCAAAGATCTCGTCCAGGCTCTCCTTGAGGATTGCACGGTAGCCGAACTTGTCCACCGTATAGTTCTTTGCACCATCGGGTACCCAGGTATCCAGGATGCAGGGAGAGAGTTGCTGCTCACCGATCCAAGCTGCTATCTTGCGACAGCGCTTGGCATGCTCGATCCAGAAACGGCGGATGCGCTCGTCCTTGCTGGCAAGGGTGTATCCGTCGTCGGCAAGAGGATGGCTGAAAAAGGTTCCGTTGAAATCAAGCGGAAGACCAACCTTCTTGCTCCAATCCACCCAGCCCTGGTAGTGCTTCTCCTCAATCTGGTCCCTATCGACAAAGACCGGGCCGAATTCGCCGTACGAGGCGTGGAGGTTCAGACGGTGCGAACCCGGCACCAAGGTCAGCACTTTCTCGATGTCAGAACGCAGCTGGGCAATGGTCTTTGCCTTGCCGGGATAATTTCCTGTGGTTTGGATGCCTCCTCCCGCAAGTTGGGAGTCGGGGCGTTCGAACCCTCCGACATCATCTCCCTGCCAACAGTGGATCGAGATGGGAATCTTCGCCAGCTGTTCCAAAACCGAATCGGTATCGACTCCATATCGCGCATATCGTGACTTGGCTGTTTCATACGGTGACATGACAAACCTCCTGTGCATTCTGCTCTACACCCATAAGTGTGGCATCTTTTCATCTTTTTACCTTGACAGAATAGTCAAATTCTAGCACGATTTTACCATGTCTAGCTACATACTGCATTCTGCGATGTTTTTCCGGGAAAACCGCTTGCCTCTGAAGGTTCTTCATCGGGATCCCGAGATTCCTTTTTCCTTGCATAGCCACGAGTTCTACGAACTGGTGGTGGTTGCTTCGGGAAAAGGGACACATCTCTTGCAAGCAGAGAGCCGCCCCTTGCAGGAAGGAATGGTCTTCTTTATCAAGCCGGGCACAGTACATGGGTATGCCGACATCGAAGGGTTGGTCCTCTATGACGTCCTCATCGGGGAGAAGGCCTTCTCAGGCCATCTGCCCGACTTGCGGGAAGTGAGCGGGTTTCGGGAAGTCTTTCTCCAGGAAGATAGCAATCTCCCCCTGGTCCGCCTCAGCGGACACCAACTCTCAGAAATCCTCTCACTGGTCGGTGCAATAAAAAAAGAGTCTGAAGGTCAGGACTATGGAAACGGGGCCGCTGCATTGGCGTATGCAAAGCTCTTGCAGCTGATGATTCTCATCTGCCGCTTCTACACCTCGCGCAAGGGAACCGTCTACCAGGAAGACCCAAGGCTGCAGGACATCATTGCATATATGGAGAAACACCTCGACCGAAGCATCTCTCTCGAGGAGCTTGTCGGTGTCTCAAACATGAGCGCAAGCACCCTCAATCGCCAGTTCAAGCTCTCCACAGGCTGGTCCCCGGTGGACTTTCACATCCACCGCAGGATTGCCTATGCCTCGACACTGTTGCTCACCACGAACCTGAGCATTGAGCGTATCAGTGAGAAAACCGGATTTTCCGATGCCAACTACTTCGCAAGGCAGTTCAGAAGCCACATGCAGATGAGTCCTCGCCAGTACAAGACGCTCTGGACAACCCCCACTGCCGACTAGACTACCACCCCTTTTTTCAGGATGACATTGGCATAGAGTGCAGATTCGCTGGTTGCAATGATGGCGTAGGCTTTCTTGCTGCGCTCGTAGAAAGCATACCGCTCAAGATTGCCGAAGCCCTTGAAGTTTGGATCGCCTTCCTTGGCAATCTGCTCAAAGGAGGCCCAGATCGGGGTTTCCACCGCATCCCCTTTGACTTTCTCCATCAAAAAGGCATTGGGGGCATAGCTGTCCAGGGGATAGACGGAAAGCACAGCCCGCAACACCGCTTCCGCCCCATTGCCATCGAGGCGAACCACCCGCTCATTCATGCTTGCAGCGGGAAAATTCCCATCAGCTATGACCAGTTCATCACCATGGCCCATTTCCATGAGAATTTTCAGCAAATCCGGCCCCAGGATTGGGGAAAGCATTTTCAACATAGGTCTCTCCTGCGTAAAATGGATTGCATTTGTACACATCGTGTGCGATACTGCACCTGATGTAAACGATTACATTTCGTATCATATACCAAGGAGGATGGGATGGCAAATAAATCTGAAATGAAATGCATAGGGCCTGAGAGACGCTATGCATCCTCGCTTCCGAAGATCGGCATCAGGCCGGTTATTGATGGAAGACAAAGAGGGGTGCGCGAGTCGCTGGAAGACCAGACCATGAACATGGCCAAGGCTGCAGCAAAGCTGATCAGCGATCATGTATTCCATACTACCGGAGAACCGGTTGAGTGCATCATCGCCGACACCACCATTGGTGGAGTCAGGCAGAGTGCCGATTGTGCTGAGAAATTTGCCAGGGAAGGGGTGGCTGTCACCCTTACGGTAACCCCCTGCTGGTGCTACGGGACCGAGACCTTCGATATGGACCCCCTTACCGTAAAGGCTGTATGGGGTTTCAATGGAACCGAACGACCGGGTGCTGTGTATCTGGCGGCAGTCCTGGCAGCCCACACCCAGAAGGGCCTTCCTGCCTTCGGCATCTACGGGCGCGATGTGCAGGACAACAGTGACACCTCCATTCCCGACGATGTGGCCGATAAGATCCTCCGCTTTGCCCGTACAGCCCTGGCTGTGGCAACCATGCGGGGCAAGAGCTACCTTTCCATCGGCGGCATGTCGATGGGTATCGCGGGCTCCTTGGTCGACCAGGACCTGCTGCAGGACTACCTGGGAATGAGAACCGAGGTGGTGGACATGTGCGAGATCGAACGCCGCATCGCAGAGGATATTCTCGATCCCGCCGAGTACAAGAAGGCCATCGCATGGGTGCGTGAGAACTGCATCCAGGCAGAAGATACCGCAAACGCTCCGGAGAACAGAAGAAGCGATGAGCAGCTCGCCAAGGATTGGGAGTACTGCACCAAGATGACGATGATCTGCCGCGACATGATGGTCGGCAACAAGCAGCTCGAATCCCTTGGCTTCCGCGAGGAAGCGTTGGGACACAACGCCCTCTTCGCAGGCTTCCAGGGCCAGCGGCAGTGGACCGACCATTGGCCGAACGGCGACTTCATGGAGACCATGCTCACCACCAGTTTCGACTGGAACGGCATCCGTGAGCCCTATGTCATGGCTACCGAGAACGACCACCTCAATGGCATCAGCATGCTCTTCTGCAAACTGCTGACCAACCGTGCGGCCATCTTCAGTGATGTACGCACCTACTGGAGCCCTGAGTCGGTCGAGCGGGTTACCGGCTGGAAGCCCACCGGTCTTGCCAAGGAAGGCTTCATCCACCTGATCAACAGCGGAGCAACCACCCTCGATGCTGCTGGGCAGATGAAGAACAAGGCAGGCAAAAGCGAGATGAAACGCTACTGGGAGATCACTGCAGAGGACGTGCAGAAGACGCTCGAGAACACCCGCTTCAGTGTCGCCAACTGCGGCTACTTCCGCGGCGGCGGCTTCTCCTCCACCTTCCTCAGCGAGGGCGGCATGCCGCTGACCATGGTTCGCGTCAACCTGGTCAAGGGCGTAGGCCCGGTACTCCAGCTTGCCGAAGGATGGACCTGCGATGTTCCTGATGAGGTCTTCGACACCATCAACAAGCGGACAGACCAGACTTGGCCGACCACGTGGTTCGTGCCCCGCACCAATGGCAAGGAAGGCCCCTTCAAGGACGTCTACTCCGTCATGGCGAACTGGGGAGCCAACCACGGCGCACTCAGCTATGGACACTTCGGTGCCGACCTGATCACGCTCTGCTCGATGCTGCGCATCCCGGTATGCATGCACAACGTCGACGAGAAGGACATTTTCCGCCCAAGCGCTTGGTCGATGCTCGGCATGGACAAGGAAGGAGCGGATTTCAGGGCTTGCTCAACGTTCGGACCGCTGTACGGTCGCTACTAGATCCCCAAGGATCATTCACCAGGGAGGTTGGCAGATACACTGCCAACCTCTTCTTTTTCTGTATCCTCACCCTTGGCAACTTGTTTCTCTCATGGCAAGCTACACATTGGAGAAACTGTATGAAAACTCTGGTAGGGCAATGGCAAGAGGGCAAAAGTGCCACACAACTGCAGGAACAACAGACTATGCAGGCAGAACTGGAAACACTGCTGCCCCGCGAGGAAGCCGCCTTGGTGTCGCTGCACCGCCAGGGAGCCGTGTTCAGACTTGTCGAACAAGCGATGCAAGCCTATACCGCAAAAAAGCTGCTGATCCTGCTCGCCATCCAGATAGTAGTCTCCCAGCTTCCCTCCCTCTTCGGGTTTCCCCCAAGCGATGCAAACCTTCCCTACTATGCCCTCTACCTGAGCTTTCTGGTGTTTCCTCCGCTGGCGGTCCTGCTTGCAAGCGGCCAGCGTGCTTATCTCTACCGCTTTGTCCTTGCACTCGCCCTGCTCGCGCTCTCCCTCACCTTCACCGTCACCCTGCGCGTCAATCCGACAAGCCAAAGCTTTGCACTCAGTGCCCTGCACCTGCCGCTCTTGTGCCTGCTGCTCCTCTCCACCGTCAAACAGAAAAACACCTGGCCGGAGCATATGGCAAAGCATCTGCAAAACCTCTGTGAGGCAGCCCTGCTGACTTTCCTGCTCTTCTGCTCTGTCATGGTGCTGATGATGCTGAGCTTGTTCCTGTTCGAGGCCATCGGCATGGATGTGGAAAGCTTTGTCTCCAGCTTTGTGCTGACTGCTGTCTTTCCAGCCCTGCCTTTGCTTGCATTCTATCTTTTGGGAACCAGAAACGTGGGTATGGGGACACTCTTGCGCCTTCTGGCCAAGCTCTTTCTTCCCCTCTTCACTCTTATGATGGCGGCCTTCCTGATAGCCCTGCTTGCCGGAAAGGGAAGCTTCACAGAAGACCGCAGCCTGCTTTTGGGCATCGATCTTCTGCTTGCCTTGGTGTTGCTGATGATCTTGCTTGCGGCAAACCTCTGGGAACAGGAGCAACTCAGTTCCTGGTACAAACCCCTGATCATCACCGCTTCGCTGCTGGCACTGGCCATCGATCTGGCAGCCCTGCTTGCCATCACCCAGCGCTTTCTCAGCTATGGGATCACCCCAAACAGGCTTGCCGTTCTCTCGGAGAACCTGCTGTTGGGGGCGAATCTCGGCGCTCTTGCACTGACCATGCTCAGGGGAAAGTCTATGGCAAGGATGCAAAGCATCTTTTTCGCCCTGTATGGCTCTTGGTTCCTGGTCGTCGTCGTTCTCTTCCCGCTGATGTTCGGATCAGTCTAGAGCGAACAGATCTCGTCCCAGATACGCTCGTCCACCGGGATGCCCAATTCCAGATTCTCCTGACGCAGGGCGAGCCGTTTCTCACCGGGGAAGCGAATGGGAACCGAAGGATCTTCCCGCTTGGAGTCCTTGATCTGGGCAAGGCTGGCGGCAATCTCTTCCTCTATCTGTTTCCGGTCGGGAAAAGCCGAGATGTCGATGGCGAAGAACACCTGGGAGGCTTCCAGTTCCCCTTCTTCCAGTCCGATGCGGCGTGTGGTCGCCCCTCCGCTGAGGGCTGCTGCGATGAGGTCAAGGGCGAGTGCCAGGCTGGTGCCCTTCCAGAACCCAACCGGCAAGGGCCTCCTGATCTCCATGATCTTCTTGGCATCGGTGGTGAGATTACCCTGCTCATCATAGCCTCCGGGAACCGGCAGCTCCCGCTCTTCCCGTGCATAGGTCTCAAGTTTTCCGTAGCTGAACAGCGACATGGCCATATCCACCAACACCGGCTCATCCTTGTTCGGGATGGCAAGCACCAGTGGGTTGTTTCCCACCGTCGCATTGGTAGCGCCCCAAGCCGGCATCAGAGGCATGGTGTTGGTCCACAGGATTCCGATGCACCCCGCCTCTGCCGCCATCAGGCCGTAGGTGCCCGGGCGCATCCAGTGGGTGGTGTTTTTCAGGGCAACACAGCCGATGGTGTGCTCCTTGGCCAAGGCAATGGCGCGTTGCATACAGGTATGGGCGTTCAGGTTTCCCACCCCACCCATCCCATCCCAACGTTCCAGCACGCCGAACGAACCAACCTTTTGGGCATGCTTGTCCACCAACATATTCCCGGCATCAATCTTTCGGATCATCCAGGGGAAGCGGTTCAGCCCATGGGTGTATACCCCTTCCAAGCTGGTCTGTGCAATGAGGCGACTGCAAAGAAGGGCATCCTCTTCACTCATGTTCCGACTTTCCAGCACACGCCTGCACATCTGCTGCACCTGATCAAAGGGTATCCGTATCATCATGCTCTCCTTCCCATACGTCTATGGCATCAACATCCCTGAGGTATACGATACATCCTTTGGCCGGCCTTTGGTAGATTCTTCTGACTGCCATCATGTACGTCTCCACCTGGAACCGATGCACCTCGGCATCCCTTGCCCGGTCGGTCTTGAAGTCGATGACCAGGTAGTGATCCCCGCGATCAACCAACAGGTCGATCGATCCCTCAACCACCACTTCCTCACCCTCATGCTGCAAGGTGCTGAAAAATCCGACTTCAGAAGAGACTGCATAGGGCTCGACCTCACGGTGGTACCATTCACTGTGGAAGAAGGCTGAGGCGAGGGCGAGGCCGTCCTCGGCCACAACTGCCTGCTCCCGTTCCCCCAACGCACTTGAGAGTTCTGCCGGCATGAACGTGCGTACATCGTCCAGCGCATGGTTGAGAACCATCTGCTCACACAGCGCATGCACAAACGTCCCGAAGGCGGCACTCAGATCCCCCTCAGGACTCTTGAGCAGCGCATCACTGGGAAACTGGGGAAGATTGGGAGGAAGCGTTTGCTCCTCATGGGCTGCCAATGCAGTGACTGCATAGCGGTTGGGCCGGAGATCGAAGGCGGGCAACGGTGTCTCATACCAGCCTCGGACCGAGTCCAGTCGCTGGAGAAAGGCTTGCTCCGACTCCCCACTCCCCTGATACAGCGAGCCTTCACTGATGGATTCTATCCTTTGGACGGAGAGCACTCCTTCCTCGTGCTCGGGATTGCTGATGTCCAAGCCCAGGCTGCGTGTCATCAGAAGCATCAGGGTATCGGCCGGCTTTCCTTCCCCAAGGGCGCGGTTGTTCTTGCCGAAGGCACCGCTCACCACCAGGTGGGTTTCCGCACGGGTGAGGGCAACATACAAAAGACGTTTGAGCTCGGCCAGCTGGAGACGCTGTTCCTCCCCCTCGTCAAAGAGGGTGCCTGCATGTCTGGCCGTCTCGGTCTTGGTCGCCGAGATGTGAAACCTCTGGTTGAGATAGTGTGGCAGAGCCACGTCAGCACAGGTGCTCAATTTCTCTTTTTGGTTTCTTCCCTTGGAGGAGGCATTCGCCACGATGACGATGGGAAACTCCAAGCCCTTCGACTTGTGGATCGACATGATCTGCACCCCTTCCTCCACCTCGTTGATCACCTCAAGGTCATCAAGCTTCTCATTCTGTGCCAGATTCTGCCGCAGGTAGTCTACAAACTGGCTGACACGGTGCCCGGCCGCTTCCTGTTTCTGGGCAAGCCGGTGAAAGAAGGTGTAGTGCTCACGGTAGGCCTGGTATTCTGGGTGGGCACACAGGCTCAGATAGTAGCCACTCTCATACCAGAGACGGTAGACCAGCTGGCTGAGGCTCTCGCTTGCCATTGCCTCAAGCAACGTGCAATAGAAAGCTTGCACCGCCTGCAGTCTCACCAGATCCTCGCTTCCAAGTCCCGGTGGGGTGGAGAAAAGCTGGGACTCTTCGAGCACCAGCACAAGACTTGCATCGCTGAGCTTGCAGAAGGGACTGCGAAGCACGGTGGCATACGCATGACGATCCTCCGGGTACAGGGCGAGCTGAAGCATGGCGTAGAAGTCACTGGCAAGGGCCTCAAGCATCAGCGAGCGTGCAGACTGCACCGTATAGGGTATCGACTGGTGACGGAACGCCCGTTCAAAGCTCAGTTGGTTGCTTGTCGAACGCAAAAGCAGGGCGATATCGCTCGCCTTGGGCTTTCTCGGTCCCTCTGAAGAGGGTATGAGAAAGCGCTCCCCGCCCAACATCTCCTTGATCAGAACTGCAACGCGATAAGCTTCCGCATCGCTGTCCTTTGCCTCTTCCTCCTCGTCATCGCGCTCACTCTCCTCATAGGGTTTGATCAGAATGGTGGCAGTGCTTCGAATGCCTTCACTGGCCGCTCTGGTCTTCAGGCTGGAAAAACTTGCCTCATACTCCTCACCATCGTTGGCCATGATGGAAGGAAAGAGGGTGTTGAACCACTCGATCAGGGCAGGCTCGCTGCGGTAGTTGGTGGCAAGTTCAAGCGACTTGCCCCCGATTGCCTTCAGTTCCCCGGCCAAGCGCTTGAACACCCGTACATCGGAACCTCGGAACCGGTAGATGGACTGCTTCTCATCACCGACGAAAAAGAGTTTGTCCTGCTCAAGGTCGCTTGCCTTGGGAACGCCCTCCCCTTCCCGGTCAAGCCGCTCGGCAAGCAAGTAGAGCAACTCCTTCTGCTGCTCGTTGTTGTCCTGGAACTCATCGATCATGATATAGCGGAATTGCTGCTTGAAATACCTGCGCAGTGCCTTGTTCTCCTTGAGGATCTCAACAGCAAGGGAAGAAACATCGGAGAAAGTGAGAATACCGCTCTTGCGTTTCTCCATCTGGTAGGCTGCCACCAGCTCCTTCACAAACGCAATGATGTCCGCAAGCTGCTGCTTTCCGGTAAGCACCGCCAAGGCAAGACAGAGCAGGCGGCGCATCCCAAGATACGAATCATAGGTATCCTTGATATAGAGCAGGTCCTCGCTCTTGCCCGCGCTCTTCCTGCGAAAGCCCATCGGAGAGGCCAGCACGGAGAACACATCCTCATCAGTGGCGGCAGATGCAAGGCCATCCAGCAGCACGGCCGCATCCTCTTTCACCCCCTGCACGGTCTTTGCCGAGTCGGTGAGCGAGCTGTAGCGAAGCAACAGCGTTTGGAATGGCCCCATCAGCTGGTCATAGCGGGCTCTCACCGCCTCAAGGATTCTCTGCTGGGCATCATCGGCCACCTGTTGGGGAAGATAGTAGTGCTGGGTCAGCAGAGGGACCAGAACCGAGTCGACAAGATCCTCAGGGGAATAGAGGGTGCTGATCAGTTTTGCACCCTCCGAACGGTTCGGGTCATCCAGCAACCGAACAGCGCACTGGCGCGCATTGGCAAGGTTCTGCTCATCATCGATGGCAAAATCCTGGGCAATACCGTAGGAGACCGAGCTGCTGCGGACAATCGAGGAACAGAAACTGTCCAGTGTGGAGATGGGGGCTTGGTCGAACTTGGCAAGCTGGGCGGCGATGCGCGGGTCATCCTTGGCACAGAGCAAAAGCCGATGGATGCGTTGATGCATCTCCCGTGCTGCCTTGCGCGTGAAGGTCAGGGTAAGAATCTCATTGGCGGTCGCCTTCCCCTCCAGAACCAGCCTCAGGAACCGATAGCTGAGCACTGTGGTCTTTCCCGAGCCTGCTCCGGCACTGACGATGCAGTTCTCGTCTGCATACACGGCTGCCTTCTGGTCTGCATCCAAGCGGGTGCCCTGCTGGGCGAGCAATTCCTCAAATCGTGTCATGCTGTTGCAAATCTCCTTCTGCAGAGCGAGCGATACGCACACCCTTCACAGCTCTTCTTGGAAGGAGTTGCCATGAGAAGCCCCCGGGCAACCGCATCCTTGATCCTCTCAAGCCGTTCGGCCAGAGCATCGTCACAGAAGAGGGCTTTCTCATCGTCCTCATGCTCCCAAAGGCTGTAGTACTTGCCTTCTGCAATGCTGTAATACGAAGCATTGGCGGTCTTCCCTCCCATCACCCGCTCGACCAGATGGCGGTAGAGCGGCAACTGATAGGAAGCAAGATCCTCGGTCACCCGTTTTGCCTTGACCGTGGACTTCTTGTAATCGATGACGGCATAGCGTTTCTCATCCTCATCTCCGAGGCTGATGATCCTGTCAATCCGGCCGTACAACTCAAGCCCATCCTCCTTGAGTGTGAGTGCCTGCTCAAAACCTATCGAGCGGGTATCGGCAAAGAGACGCGCTTCCTCTGCAAGAATTGCCAGAATCTGCTCCCGGTAGGTCGCAACCAGATAACTGCGTAGTGAGGGGGTGGGCCCGTTGAGGGAGTAATGGTCCACCAAGCATTGGTCGAAGTGGAAGAGCAACCGACTCTCGTACTCCTCCTTCTTCCCAGGATCGAAAAACACGATCTCGGAAAAGAAACGCTGGTAGACTTCATGCAACAGCGTGCCGATCTGCCGGTGGTCAACCACCTGCACGTCGTAGTTCTTCTCCTCAATGCCCAAAAGGTGCCGACACTGGAAGGCATAGGGACAGCGGAGAAAGAGATCAAGCTTGGTGGGAGAGAGGGAGAGATACCTCCCATCCTCCTCTTCCTTGTAGAGTCTGCCGACCAACGCCGATTGCACAGGATGGCGTGCAGTATCGTCACTGCGCAGCGCAAGTGAGGTCGAAAGGGCCTGTGCAAACCACTGTTGCTGGCTTCTGGTCACCTTCACCGAAGCAGTCGGCTTGCCGGCATGCAGCAACAGCTCCTCCTGATAGGGATCCAGCGAGAGGTCCACATTTCCCGCTTGCAAGGCATCATGCTCAAAGAAGTAGGCAGGAGGAAGGGCCTCCCCCTCATAGCTTTTCGTATGGCAGGAGAGGTGCACCGACGCAGGTCCCAGGCAGGCTGTCTTGAGATTGGCAAGCGTCGTGTCGACACCCTGGATCAGAGCCGGATCCACATACTCGGGAAGGAAGGAGAGCGGTGCATCCTGGCAGACCGAGGACTCCTGGTCCAGGCCGAGAATGAAGAGATGCTCGCCTATCAGGGGAGCAACCTGCGGCCAGGCATAGACGGGGATGCCTGTTTCATGCTGCTGTCTCACATAGGTTCTGGTCTCAAGGTAGGAGAGCAAGAGCGAGAAGATGTTGGGGTAGGAATCAAGACCGCAACTCTCCATGGCAGACTTCACTTGCTGCATGGTGTCGAGACAGAAGGAGTAAACTTCCTCGTCAGCACTCCCATGCCACTGTTCTGCCACGAAGTATGTATCCTGGAAGTGGTTGAGCTTGCGCCTGAGCTCCTCAATGCCACGTGCAGTGACCAAGGAGGTGATGCTGCGCTTGAAATCCTTGTACCAAGACACCAACTCCCGCTGTCCCAGCATCTCGGTGTACTGGTCACGCAGCTCATACGAACCCTTCACGATGGACTTGTCCACCGCACGGGCGAGGAAGCGGTGCAACGTATCCCGATCGCCAAAGGGTATGCTCGGATCAAGCAACAGGGACTTGAGGCTTTCCAGGCTGAATTGCTGGTCATAGACCTCCTGCAGAAGCGAGAGGAACCTCCCGCTGGGATAGGAAAGCGCTGATTTGCCCTCCCGAACCGAGAGGGGGACATCATAGCGGCGGGCCTCCTCTGAGAGAGTACCCAAGAGGGTATCCATGCTGGCGCAACCGATGATGATCGAGTGGGCGCGCACTCCCTGTTCCAGCAGTGCATGGACCGACCGGATGACCGAGCGGATCTCCTGGATGTGATTTGCATGGACGGTAAGCGTAGCTGGATCGGATGGTTCCGGGCTTGGGGAGAGGGTGAGATACGAGGGTCTTCCCAACTGCTCGTAGAGTGTTGTGGCTTCGCTGATGGTATCGCAAAAGAGGATGCAGTACTGTTTCCCCACTTCAGAGGCAGGCAATTCATGCACCGCCTCGTAGCGAGGCTCAAAGAGTTGGTGTGTGGCCAGAAACTGGGCATACCGCTGGTAGAGCAACACCAGATCGTGTGCCAGCTCTGGATCGAGCTCACTGAGGATCTGCTCATCGCAGGCCGCCGAGAGGGACGGAAGCAGGCGGGCAAGGTAGGTTGCGAACCGGGTGTTTGCCTCAGGATATGCAGGGTTGAGCAGACAGGTGAGCGACGCTCCCTCGCCCAGCAGCTGGTGGATGAACAGCCTTCTGATCAGCTCATTGGACGGGCGCAGCGTCTCATGACGGCTGAGAAAATAGGAGCGGAAGGTATCAAAGGAGATGGCCCGTTCCTTGAGGATGGCTCCCTTCTTGCTGTGCAGGGCGTAGTCAAGCAGGTACGAACGCGCTGCGACTTCCGTAGGAAACACACAGACATACCCTTGCTCGAACGCTTGGTGGACATACGAACGCTTTGTGTGGACACTCATGGATTGCAGTATACCATGATTGTGTGTACCATGAGCCTACGTCATGGACAAAGAACACCAAATGGAAGGAAATATGGAGCAAGGCCGGCATACCTACCAGAGGGAAAGCCTGTCGCTCGCCCTTTCGATGGTCTTGGTCAGTGCCTTCTGGATTCTCTTCGGGCCTGTTGCCGTCCAACTCATCCACCCCATCGGCCTTCCCTATCTGACAGCAAACGCCCCCTTCCTCGCCATGGGCCTTGGCATTGTGGTTTCCTTGCGCTTCTTGCTCGCCCGTTCCTTCACCCAGCTTGCAACCGATCACAGCCGCTTCCGATTTCCCCTCTTCGGCAGGGCCTTTCTCGCCTACTTTTTCACCGCAACGCTGTTTCTGCTTTTCTTCTTTCTCTCCGATCCTGACTCAATCGACATCCATCCGGCCCCATTGCGCCAGAAGCTGCTGATGCTGCTCCTGGTCGTGGTGATCACCCCGATGCAGACCAGCTCAGAGGAGGTGCTTTTCCGCATCCTCCCTGTTCGCATAGTCACCGGCAAAACCCTGGGGGTAGGCAAGCTCCACCGTCTCTTTGCCAGCCTGTTCTCAGCCCTGCTCTTCGCCCTCCCGCATCTGGGCAACCGTGAGCTGACACAAGCCCAGAGCCCAGCCATCGTTTTTTGCTATTATGCGCTGTTTGGTTTTCTGGTCACTTCCATGAGCCTGCAAAGCGGCGGTTTTGAGATAGCTCTGGCTGTGCATGCCGCCAACAATCTCTTTGTGGCGCTCATCTGCAACTACCAGGGCTCTTCGCTTCCCAGCCTGCCTCTTTTTGAGAGCACCCGGGCCCTGGGAACTTGGACAGACCTGGCCCAACTGACGGCAGGTCTGGTTGCCGTCTGGCTTGCCTGCAGGTCGGCTTTCAGCTCACCGCAGGCTCCAAAAGACTGAACTGCCTGGAGCAGCAATCAAAGCGGCCGATCGAGCCATAGGGAAGGATGCACATCGGCTCGTTGTGGCCGAAGGCAAGATTGACAGCCACCGGCATATCCGCAAGCCCATGCTCGGCAAGGGTCTTTTTGAGGATGGTGTGGTACTCCTGCAGATGGATTCCCTGATAGGGTTTTGCAAACAGGAGTCCCCTGCTCTCGTCAAAAAAACCTGCACCCATCAGGCGATTGAGCAGCTGCTGGAACCGCTCGGGACTCACCGCCAGCTCACTTGTCTCCAGAAAGAGCAGGCAGTCGGTGAAATCGGGCCAGATTTCGGTACCGATGCACATATCCAGTGTCTCAAGGCAACCTCCCAGCAAAGGGCCTTCCATAACCCCTTCGCCTTGCAGGACCTGTGCTCCCTCATGCACATTCAGCGTTTTCGCTATGCAACGGTTTCCCTGCGTCCACGGCAGGTACTCCCCTGTCCAATGGCTTGGCATGGGAACCAAGCCAACAGGATCTGTTGAGAACAGCAGCTTGTGCACCCACGATTCAGTGTAGGGGTAGACGGCAAGGTTCTCGGCAAACTCAGCAAGCACCGATGGTCCGTAATAGGAGGATATCCCTGCCTTGTACAAAATCAGATGGGTGACGGTGCTGTCGCTGTAGCCAAGGAAGATCTTGGGATTGCGCGAGAGCAGCTCATAGTCGATGTAGGGCAGCATACGGATGCTGTCATCCCCACCGATGCAGCTGAACACCGCCTTGATCTCACTATCTGCAAAGGCTTGGTGCAGGTCCTGGGCACGAAGAAGCGGATGTTCTGCAAGAAAGGCACTCCCGCTGAGGGTGTGCTCCATCTCCACCACCTTCAGGCCGAAGACATCCTCAAGCCGCTTTTTGCCTACCTCATACCGCCAAAGAAGCTCAGCATCGCCTGCACCGCCCCAGCTCAGGCTCACGGTGGCAACCGTATCCCCTCGCTCCAAGTGTCTTGGTTTTTCCAGCATACAAGCCCTCCTTAA